>Ga0268262_10000905_pt1 | contig 38495 bp, 33 predicted proteins | sample TergutNc150P3_FD_190354 | JGI IMG/M metagenome (GOLD analysis project Ga0268262, IMG submission 190354) | Nasutitermes corniger P3 segment gut microbial community from laboratory colony in Florida, USA - Nc150 P3 (SPAdes) (version 2) | ecosystem: Host-associated > Arthropoda: Insects >...
GGGGGGGGTGGGGGGTCAAAGTGTTAAAAGCAAGATGCTTAGTTGAGAGTTGAGAATGGAGAGTATTTTCCATTACCAGCTTCGGCTGTTCACCAGCAGATAAGAAATATAAGGCTGTTTCTACTCTCAATTCTCAACTCTCCATTCTCAATTAGCCAATAAGTTTGCCATTACCTTGCTGTGGAAGCTCTGTAAATTCATTCGCTGTTGCTGCGTGTGCAAAAATCATACTAAAAGCAAATATAGAAAAAATCTCGTGCCCGTAAAGGCATAAGTAGAGATTTTTTAGCCAAAAAAGCTGGCTAAATTGTGAAAAATTCCCTAAATAAGCCTATGGCTATGAGGCAAAGCGTAAATTATGTATGTAATTCCCATAATTTTCTACTTTACCACCAAACATCAAGGAGGAAAAAATGAAAAATAAACGTTATCGTTTATCGCCAATTTGCATTGCCGCTTTAGGGGCTGCTCTTTTTGCATGTTCAGCTGGCGGCGCTAACCCAAGCTCTTCAAGCGTAGCTCCGGCAAAAGAGCTTGAAGTTCAGCATGTTCCACAAGTTGCAAGAACCGTGTCCCCGCAGTTGGAGGCATTCCGCTACGAGTTGGCAGACCTGGCGGACAATCTAATTCCAGCGGTTGTGAGCATTCAAACGGAGACAACCGTCAGGGTTCAAAACTTTGGCGGTTTTTTTGGCGATGATTTTTTTGACCAATTCTTCAATTTTGGCGCGCCAAGGCAGCAGCAGCAGCAAAGGCCAAAGGAAAGCGAAAGAAAGCAGCAGGGGCAAGGTTCTGGAGTTATAATCAGTCCCTCTGGGCAAATTTTAACCAACAACCACGTGGTTGAGGGTGCAGACCAGATAACTGTTGTGCTTTCCGACAAAAGAGAATTCAAAGCGAAAATAGTAGGCACAGACAAGCAAACGGATATAGCTGTTCTTCAAATTGAAGGCGAAGTAAAAGGCCTGCCCGTTGCAAATCTCGGAAATTCCGATGCCTTGCGGGTTGGCGAATGGGTAATTGCCATCGGGAATCCATTTGGGCTTTCTCAAACGGTCACAAAGGGAATTGTGTCTGCAAAGGGCGTTCACAACAGAGGCATAACCAGCTATGAGAATTTTATACAGACCGATGCAGCCATAAACCCCGGAAATTCGGGCGGCGGATTGTTCAATTTATCTGGAGAGCTTATTGGCATTAACACGGCGATTTTGAGCAGGAGCGGTGGTTTTCAGGGGATAGGCTTTGCAATCCCGGTGAACTTGGCAAAAAGCATAATGGGCGATTTGCTCTCATCTGGGAAAGTTAGCCGTGGATGGCTTGGGGTTAGCATTCAGGATGTCAGTTCAAACATCGCAAAAGCTCTGAATTTAAAACCAGCGAAAGGTGCGCTCATCAGCGAGGTTTTTGAAAATTCTCCTGCGGATAAAGGCGGGTTGAGAGTTGGCGATGTTATCCTTTCCATAAATGGAAAATCAGTAGAAGACGCAAACGATTTGAGGAACACCGTTGCTATGCTCCGCCCTGGAGAAAATGCTGATTTTGAAATTTTGAGAGATGGAAAAAATATGAAACTGAAGGTGAGCATAGCCCTGAGAGATGAAAATAATCTTGCTGGGGCCGTACCTAGTTCAAAAGAGAGTGAAAAAAAGACTGAGAGTGGCAAAAACGATTGGGGTATCAAAGTGGCAGACCTTACAAAAGCCCAGAAGAAAGAAGCTGGGCTTTCTGAATCCTCCGCTGGCGTTCTGATTGTTTACGTCGATGAAAAATCTCCGGCAGCAAAGGCAGGCATAAAACCTGGTGATATAATTCTTGCAGCAAACCATAGGGGACTCTCAAGCGTCAAGGATTTCAATTCCATTTTTGCTGAAAGCGCAAAAACAATGCTGTTGTTGATAAGGCGCGAAGGTGGCCAGTCTTATATAGTTTTGGAAAAATAAGGGATAGGGAGCGCAGCAAAATGCGTCCGGTATCTCCAGAAAACGAATCAACGGAAGAAGCGGCAACGGAGCAAAGCCTGCGCCCGCTTTCGCTTGCGGATTTCACCGGGCAAGAGGCTTTGAAGGAAGGCCTTTCAATAGCTATAGAAGCTGCAAAAAAAAGAAAAGACGCCCTTGACCATTGCCTTTTTTCCGGACCACCTGGTTTGGGAAAAACAACGCTTGCCGGCATAATCGCCAAGGAGATGGGAGTTCAGATTCACATAACCAGCGGCCCAGTTTTGGAAAAGCCAAGCGATTTAGCCGGGCTTTTGACAAATTTGCAGCAAGGCGATATTTTATTTATAGATGAAATTCATCGCTTGGGGAGGGTTGTTGAAGAATATCTCTACCCGGCGATGGAAGATTTTAGGCTGGACATAATGCTCGATTCCGGCCCTGGGGCTAGAAGCGTCAACTTGCCGCTGCGCCCCTTTACCCTTGTAGGCGCAACTACCAGGAGCGGGCTTTTGACAAGCCCTTTGAGAGACCGCTTTGGATTGTTATTCCGTTTGGAGCTATATTCTCCGAAGGAACTTTTAACCATTATAAATAGGTCTGCAAAAATTCTCCAGATTGAGATTGAAAACGATGCTGCCGTTCTTTTAGGCTCCCGCTGCCGTGGAACGCCCCGCGTTGCAAACAGGGTTTTGCGCAGGTGCAGAGATGTTGCCCAAGTTCGCGGCGGTGGCAGGATAACCGCTCAGATAGCGGAAAAAACCTTGCAAATGCTCACCATAGATTCAGACGGCTTGGACTCGATGGATAGGCGAATTTTGGAGTGCATAATAGACAACCACAACGGAGGCCCTGTTGGTTTAAGCACAATTGGGGCAACGCTTGGCGAAGAGCCAGACACAATAGAGGAAGTTTATGAGCCTTATTTGATACAAAAGGGATTTTTGGCGCGTACCCCAAGGGGCAGGACCGTAACTCTGAACGGTTATAAAAAATGCAACCGTATTCCGCCTGCCAAAATAGAATTACAGCAAGAATTATTTACTATATTACCCTCATGAAAAAAATACTCCTTTTATCGTCGCTGTTTGTTGCGCTGTTTTCCTGCGCTAAACCCTCTCCCCAAAGCTCTGAGGCACTAGCTGCCGAAATTGCCGAAGTCAAAAACGTGCTGAAGTACGTTATTGAAAGAGGAATGGGAGCCTCTTACGAACAAATTAAGAATCAGATTGAAAAAGCTGACAAAATTTGGGATTTAAAAATTGATGATAGCCCTTCCACAGGCAACCCAAAGGCAAAAATAGTGATAGTTGAATTCACTGAATTCCAATGCCCTTATTGCAGCGCAATTGCTCCAATGCTGGATTCGCTGGTTAATAAAGCATATCCAGATAAAATCAAGCTCGTGTACAAGAACTTCCCGCTCAGTTTCCACGCAAATGCGCCAGCAGCAGCGGCAGCGGCATTGGCAGCCCATAAGCAGGGCAAATTCTGGGAGTATCGCTGGGCGCTTGCTCCGCACTACCAAAAATTAGTGGATTCTACATTCATAGCTGTTGCTGAACAGGTTAAATTGAATATTGAGCAGTTCAAAAAAGATATGGTTTTGGATGATGAAAAGAAAGCTATAATAGCTCGCGATATGCAGCTCGGCTCGGAAGCTGGGGTTCAGGGAACGCCAAACTTCTATGTTAACGGGAAAAGACAGGACAGGTTCAGCTCCTCTCTTGTTGATTCGCTTGTAAAGGAACTTTATAAATAAATGAATTACGAAGATGCCGGCGTATCGCTCAAAAGAGCGGACGCGGCTATGGTTGGCGTAAAAAAATCTGTTCGCACAACTTTCAATGCGGGAGTGCTCGGCGACATAGGCAATTTCGGCGGGCTTTTCACGCTTGGGCATTTGGGGTTAAAAGAACCTGTTCTTGTATCTTCGGTTGATGGGGTTGGCACAAAATTAAAAGTGCATTTTGGTCTTAAAAGCCATAACCTGCCAGGGCAGGATATTGTTAATCACTGTTGCAACGATATTTTGGTTCAAGGCGCGCGCCCCCTTTTCTTTTTGGACTATTTGGCGACGGGGCGTTTGGAAAGCGGGGTTTTGGAAGCCGTTGTTGAAGGCATGGCAAAAGCGTGCCGAGAAAACGATTGCGTTTTGATAGGCGGCGAAACTGCGGAGATGCCAGGCATGTATCACGAGGGCGAGTACGATATCTCTGGAACAATAGTAGGCGTTGTTGAGCGAGACGAGATTATAGATGGCAAAAAAATAACACCAGAAACCGTTGTTTTGGGAATGCCCTCAACGGGCTTGCACACAAATGGCTACTCGCTCGCTCGCAAGGCGTTGCTAGAGGCAGGCGGCTACAAGCTGGATTCAAAGGAAAATGGGATAACTGGCACTATAGGCGAAGCCTTGGCTGTTCCCCATCGCAGCTATTACCGCTCTTTGATAGATTTGGTTCACGCAAAAAAATTGCAGGGCTTGGTACATATAACAGGTTCTGGCTTTCAGGGCAATATCCCACGTATTTTGCCAAAAGGCGTTTCTGTTCAGATAAACCGTAGCATGTGGAAAGTGCCAGAGATTTTCAATTTAATTCAAAAATGCGGAAACGTTGAGCTGGACGAAATGTACAGCACTTTCAATATGGGGATTGGGATGCTAATATTTGTTGCCCCAAACGATGTAGCTGAAATTCGCAAGCATTTAGGGGGCAAGGGCGAAACCGTTTTTGAATGCGGAAAGGTCGTTGAAGGGGATAGTACGGTTATTTTTGGCGGTTGAGTTCCATTATAATCGCCGCTTCCCCGTTTGCATAGTATTTTTTTCTCTCCGAGATTTTTTCAAAACCCATTTTTTTATAAAGGGAAATCGCTGCTATATTGCTCTCCCTGACCTCCAAGAAAAACTTTTCAACGCCCAGCTTGGCAAGCTCTTTGCAGCAGTATTCCATCAGCATCTTTGAGAGGCCCTTGCCTCGCTCGGCGGGTTCCACCGCTATGGACAAAAGCTCGCATTCTTCGCCTGCTGACTGCCATATAGCAAAGGCTTTTTTCTCCAAAACCCAAGAAGTGGGGTTTGGCTTCCACAGCGGCAAATTCGCCCCGCTTTGAATAGCGGCAATCCATTCTGAATCCTGTTCGGTGGCGAGTTGCATTTTCAATTAGAAATTACTATTTTTTAACCATGAAAACCACCATTGAAATAATAAGGATGTCGCTAGGCGACCCTGTTACCATAGCAGTGCTTTTAATACTCGGTTTTTTCTCGTTAATCGCGTGGGGAATAATCTTGACAAAGTATTTTTCCTTGAAAAGTATGCAGAGAGCAAATTTTAAATTTTATAAAACTTTTGAGCGCATAAAAAGTTTTGCGGAAATTGAGGCTTTTTCTATAAAAGCCGTGGAATGCCCGCTGAGGGCAATAACGGACGCTGCGCTTGAAGAAGCCAAAAATCTAAGCCCTTATGTAAGCGTTGACACCATGGCCCCACGCTCGGAAATGCTGGAAGATACCATGCAGCGCGAAGTTGAAGCGTGCAGGATGCAAGAGGATTCCAAACTCCCCTTTCTCGCTATGGCTTCCAACGCTTCGCCATTCTTTGGGCTTTTTGGGACTGTGTGGGGCATAATGCAGTCTTTTTACGAGATAGGTTCGCACGGTTCGGCGGATTTGAGCATTGTTGCGCCTGGCATAGCGGTAGCTCTGATAACCACCGTTGCAGGCTTGATTACGGCAATTCCCTCATCTATGGCTTTTAACTATTTTGTTTCCCGCAACAACCGCCAAGAGGTTTTTTATTACAACTTTGCCTCACATCTGCTCAGTTTATTCAAGCGCGGGGATTTGCAGGCTATAGAAAAAATCCAAACACTTAGAGAAGGGCAAAAATGAAACGCAGCCGCAGCAAATCTCTGAACCAGGAGATGAACCTTACCAACATGATAGATGTTGTGTTTGCCATTCTCATTGTGTTCTTAATTTCCGCGCCACTCATGAGCCAGGGAATAAAAGTGGATTTGCCAAATGCCGAGGCCCCCACTTTGGAGCAGAAAAAAATGCTCAAAGTCACCATAACAAAAGATGAGAAAATTTTTGTGGCGGATATGGAAGTGCATTTAAACGATTTCAATGAGATTTTCAAATCCCTTTGGCAAGATGAAATGCCAGTTGTTATAAATGCCGATGAATCCGTGCATTATGGAATTGTCATGAAGGTTGTATCTTTGGCGCAGGTAGCTGGCGTTAAGCAGCTCGGTTTTTTAACTTTGGATAAGGATAAGAAAAAATGAGCGGCGTTTATTCTTTTCGCGGCAAAAAACCCACTATCGGCGAGCGGGTATTTATAGCGCCTGGCGCAAGCGTTATAGGAGAGGTGGAGCTTGCAGATGATGTTTCCATTTTTCACAATGCGGTTTTGCGCGGAGACATAAACAGCATAAAAGTTGGCAAGGGAACAAATATCCAAGATAATTCAACCGTGCATTTATCGAGCAATAAAGGCGTGGTTATAGGCGATGGAGTAACCGTTGGGCACAATGCGATTGTACACGCCTGCGACATAGAGGATTATTGCATAATAGGCATGGGTTCCTGCGTTATGGACAACGCAAGGGTTGGGCACCATAGCATTGTTGGTGCAGGTGCGCTCATAACAAGCGGCAAGGAATATCCGCCGTATTCCCTGATAACCGGAAGCCCAGCGCGAAGGCTTCGCGATTTGACAAAAGAAGAAATAGAGCATTGTGAAATAAGCTCCAGACACTATATTGAAGTTAAAGATGACTTTTTGCGTTAAGCACATTTTTCTGTTCTTGCTGTTTCCATTGAGCATTTTTGCCCTTGAAATACAGCACGATGCCACGGATTCATTTATCTTTACAGACCAAATAGCAAGCCTGAATTCTGAGCCGTGCAAAAACGGTATTCTTTTCACATCGGAAAATTCATCTTTCTTTGGCAAAGCGGATACGCTTGGAATTCCATTTAGGGTTTACACGGTAGCTCTGCCTAACTCCAATTTGCCAAGCGTTAATCTGGAAAATATCAAGAGCGAAAAAGTGAACGGCAAGCCATGCGGCGCAGAGCAAAACCCCACTTCTTTAAGAGTTGGCAAGCCCTATTTAAAAGACAATTTATGGATGGTAAAAATAGATGTCCCTCTCCTCTATACCAACGGCAATTCATGGAATTTGCGAAGGCAGTTCAGAGTTAGGGTAAACTTCAACGGGAGTGCGAACAATTACCCTATTGGCAAAAGAGCGCTTTTTCAAGTTGAGAATAAAAAAGCCGCAGCGAGATTTGGAACAGAGGCAATGCAAACGAGCAATATCGCGGCATTGAATAGGCCTGTAGCAGGCATAGATTGGTTGCTGAGAATGGAAATAGGAACCACGGATTTATCCGCTGTGGCGGATGGAATGTATGCAATTTCCTTTGACGAGGCGAGAAATGCCATGCGTTCTGCTGGCAGTGAGAGTGCCATAAATGGAATTCGCGTTTCCAATTTAAGAATTTTCGGAGCATCCCCAGATACCTTATCGGAGATAATAGGCAATGAGATTTTCCCCAACGCGGTGGAAATTCCTATTTCTGTGAAAGATAAAAACGGAAATGGAATTTTTGACAGCGGAGATTCAATATTATTCTTTGGCTATGGCACTTCGCTTTGGAAAAAAAGCGGCTCCCCAAGCGGGATGGATTATTATTTTTCACATTCGCCGTATAGCTATTACCAATATTTTTATCTAGGCGCGAATGGGACTGGGAAAAGGCTGGGCAGCTCCACAAAAAACATAAGCGGCGCAAGAGACATAACTTGGAAAAAATATGTACGCTCAGAGAAAAACTTGCTTTTGCGAGATGCTTATTTTGGGGAAAATTCGGTAACCGAGCATACAGGCAAAGAATGGTTCTGGAAGTGGGGCAAGGCAGACGTAGAACCATCGGAGTTTCAGGAATCCGTGAGAAATTTAACCAATATACAAGGTAATTCTGTCCTCATTGGAGCAACATTTCTCCCAAGGCGTTCAACTGAATCAAATCCGCAATTTTCTTCAAGGCCTTGGAAAGAAAAAATAAGAGGCATAAATTTTAATCTTCAATTTCAAGGGCAGAAATTGCAAAGCATAGACACCGTTTTCAGCGGGACATTTGTCTTTGCGGGCACAAATGCGAATCCAACTAATAATTCTTACAAGGTGGAAATTTTAAGTGCCGATAGATTTAGCGGTTTATCCGTTGCCTACAATTACAACGTAGCGCAGAGCGCGGGCGATGAATGGCTGTTTCCTGGGACTGCAAGCGGTGCGGTTAAAATTCCCGTCCCTGCTGGCATGGAGCTTATAAAAACGGTGGACTTTGTTCCCGTGGAAATTATAGATGGCGCTGGTGGTTATGCAAGTGATATTATATCGAGCAGCGGGGACACCAAGTATTTTTTGCGTAAAAAAAACAGTTATAAAAAACCTGCCGCCATTGAAGCGATACCAGACAGAATAAGCTCTATTTCCGAGCCGCAGGGAATCCCATCCCAAACCGAGTACCTGATTTTAACTTCTGAAATTTTGCAGAACAGCGCGCTTAAACTAAAGCAATTAAGAGAAGGCGGAGAAGCTACAATAAAGTTAAACACAGCGGTTGTGTTGGTAGAAGACATTTACATGACTCATGGAGCGCAGAACAATTCGCCTGTCGCTATCAGGGATTATATAAGATATGCAAAAAATCGTTGCCCGAATTTAAAATATGTTTTGCTCGCAGGGAATGGAAATTACGACTACAAAAAAATCAAAGCTAATTCGCGGGCTAATTTAATTCCGCCTTATGAAGCGGAAGACACTTCCAGCGATGACTTTTTTGTGATTTTGGACCCTGGGGAAGCGATTAGATTTGGAAACTATAATTTGAGTTTAGCAATTGGCCGCCTTCCAGTTGCCAATGAAGTTGAACTTGAAAACTATGTTCAAAAGGCGGTTGATTATGAAAAAAAATCCGTTATGAATAATGGAATCTGGCGAAACACCGTTATATTTAACGCCGATGACCAACTGCAAGGAACCAGAATAGATGGCATTAAGCATACAAAACACATGGAAGAAATAGCCCTAAGCGCGGATACTCTTGCTAAAAAACAGGGTTTTGCCCTAGACCAGAGAAAAATTTCCTTGCTCCAATACGAAAAGGATGGCAACGGTAAAAAACCAGATGCTACCAGGGAGTTGCTGTTGCGCTTAAACCAAGGCGCCCTTTTCACTTTCTATTACGGGCATGGAAACTTTGTGCAATGGGCAGATGAAGATTTGCTTAACATATCATCCTTGAACTATATAAACAACGCGGGAAAATACACGATTTTGGGTTCTTTTTCATGCGCGGTAGCTCGCTTTGACGATGCAAACGCAGCCAGCCTTTCCGAAGCATTTGTGACCGCAAAAAACAGAGGGGCAATAGCCGCAATCGGTTCTGTTAGGGACAGCTATTCCAGTTACAATGAGAACATTTCAAAAAAAGTCTTGAATAATTCCTTATTCATCTCAGATATTCTTTTAGGCGAGGCCTTTTTAAAAGCAAAGCAGGGATTTTCTTCTTATAGTTATGAAAGGTACAATAACGAAAAATATGTGCTTTTGGGCGAACCTGTTTTGAGTATGCCACGGCAAGGCATTTCGCTAGGGCTTGGCAATGTTCCAGACACTATTCAGGCTTTGGAAAAATTGAAAATTTCCGGTGATGCTTCTGTGGGAACGGGGCTGGTTCGCGTGCAGGTTTTGGAAGGGGAAAAGTATAGAGTGCTTTCGCAAAATTTGGGAGATGGCACTATTCACAGAGACACCATAAAGGTCCCCGGCAGCCCTATTTACAGCGAGGAATTGCAGATAAAGAGCGGCGTGTTTTCAACGGAGTTCATCACCCCGCGCAAACTCTCGCTCGGAGACACTTCTGCGCAGATAAGGCTTTGGGGTTACAAAGCTGGTTCTAATGAAATAGGTAGAGCGGCGATGTTTGGCATAAAGCTATATGGAACCTCGCCCAATGCAAATTCAATAAATGACAACAATCCGCCGAGCATAAAAATTTACCCGTGCCAGCGTTCTGGGATCACCACTCCTTATGCGGAAAATGCGCGTGTGAGTTTGGAAATAGGTTCTTGCTTGGATGTTGTTATAGAAGATTCCACAGGTATAGATTACAGGGAAGAAGCGGACGAGGGAATTTCCTTTGAGGTTAGCCCTGTTGAAAACCGCTGGCATCCTTGGCCATTTTTGGAGCAAACCGGAAAGAAAGCGGTTGTTAGAATGAATTTTGGGCCGTCTTACGAACCGGGCGAATATGTTTTTAAGGTTCTAGCTCAGGATATTTTGGGCAATGCCGCATTCCGTTCCCTCAGGGTTTCGCTCAGTCAAGAAAACGAAGAAGGTTTATCCGATGTTTTCAACGCGCCTAATCCCATGAAGAAAAAAGGGACTACTTTTTATTTCAAGGACTTATCCGGTGATAGAAGGATCAGCAGCGTCAGGATAAAAATTTTTGACCAAAACGGCAAACTCGTTAAAACCATAGAGAATGTAATTTCTGGAGTCACCCATTGGGACGGCAGGGATTCAAGAGGCCGCCTGCTCGCAAACGGTCTTTACCACTATGTTGTGCAAAGCACCGTGCAATCAGAAAACGGCAGCCGAAAAACTTTTGAAAAAAAACAAAAACTGGTTATTTCTAGGTGAATGGACGGTAATTTTCTAAATTTCCCCCATGACCAAGCCAAATTTGCTTCCTGAGTGGAAAGCTCTTGAAGCCCAAGCACGCATCGCGCAAAAAACAAGTATGTGCGAGTTATTCAAAGCGGACCCCAGCCGAGGAACAAATTATAGTGCCGAAGCCTGTGGAATATATTTGGATTATTCCAAAAACCGCGTAAATTCAGACACCCTTGACCTGCTGGCTAATCTTTTAAAAAGCTGCGGTTTTGAAGAGATGAGAAAGAAGTTCTTCTCCGGCGAAAAGATAAACCACACGGAAAAGAGAGCCGTTTTGCACACCGCGCTGCGCTATCAGGGCAGGGAGCCTATATCGGTAGATGGCGAAGATGTTATGCCAAAGGTGAAAGCTGTGCTAGCCCACATCAAAGAGTTCACCGCCCAAGTTCGCGGCGGCAAGTGGAAAGGGCACAGCGGCAAACCCATTAAGACGGTAGTCAACATAGGCATAGGCGGCTCCGATTTGGGACCCGTTATGGCTTGCGAAGCCCTTAGGCATTATGCTGATGAAAATTCCCCTGAGGTTTATTTTGTCTCCAATGTTGACGGTACCCATATTGCCGAGACCCTAAAGAAAGTTGATTTGGAAGAGACCCTTTGGATAGTGGCTTCCAAAACTTTTACAACCCAAGAGACTATGACCAATGCCAACACCGCCAAAGCTGCGGTGCTAGCTAAGTTCAATGGAGACATCACCTCCATAGCCAAGCATTTTGTGGCACTCTCCACCAATGCTCCAGAGGTTTCTAAGTTTGGCATAGACACCGCGAACATGTTTGAATTTTGGGACTGGGTTGGAGGCCGCTACAGCTTGTGGTCTGCTATAGGTTTGCCCATAGCTCTGAGAATAGGCTTTGAAAACTACACCCTTTTGCACGCAGGTGCTTATGATATGGACACGCACTTTCGCGAAGCCCCTATCGAAAAAAATCTGCCTGCTATTTTAGGGCTTTTGGGCGTTTGGTACAATAATTTTCTGTGTGCCAGCTCATATACAATTCTGCCTTACGACCAATATATGCACCGCTTTGCCGCGTATTTTCAGCAAGCGGATATGGAATCCAACGGCAAAACCATAGACCGCGAAGGGCATAGGGTGGACTATCAAACCGGCCCTATTTTGTGGGGCGAACCTGGCACAAACGGGCAACACGCCTTTTACCAGTTAATCCATCAAGGCACAAAATTAATCCCTTGCGATTTCATAGCTCCGGTGAACTCGCTCAATAAAATAGGCGACCATCACCGCAAACTGCTCTCCAACTTCTTTGCCCAAACCGAGGCTCTGCTAAACGGCAAAACCTTGGAAGAAGCCCAAACCGAGCTTGTTAAAGCGGGCAAAACCGATGCGGAAGTGGAATTTTTGGCGCCCCACAAGGTATTTGAGGGCAATAAACCTTCCAACTCCATTTTGGTAAAAAAAATAGACCCAAGAACCCTTGGTTCGTTGATAGCCATGTATGAGCACAAAATTTTTGTGCAGGGCATTATATGGAATGTGAACAGCTATGACCAATGGGGGGTTGAACTTGGCAAGCACCTCGCTGGCAAAATTTTGCCGGAACTTGAGGAAGGCGAAAAAGACCCGAACATTGAGCTAAACCACGACTCAAGCACCAACGCGCTGATAAAGTGGTATTTGAAGAATAGGGAGTAAGATGGACGGTTTTTGTTTGGCAAAAAAAATTGCATTCTTGTTTCTATTCTTTTTTGCGGGAATTTCCGTAGCTCAAAATGTGGATATTAAAGTCCTAAAGCAGGGCGCGGGCGAGCCTGTCCATAAAAGGCAACTCGTGCGGGTGCATTACACTGGCTGGTTAATAGATAGCACAAAATTCGACAGTTCCCGCGACAGGGGAGAGCCGCTTGAATTTGTGCTTGGGGCAGACCAGGTTATCAAAGGCTGGGATATTGGAATAGAAGGAATGAAGCCCGGCGAAATTCGCAGGTTAAAAATCCCCTCCGTCCTCGCTTATGGCAACAATGCCGTAGGCCCTATCCCCGCAAATTCCGATTTGCTCTTTGAGGTTGAGCTTATCAGTGCGCAAAAGAGCTTGGAACCGGATACTCTTCTAAATCCAACCGCTCTAAAATGGAAAACCCTGCGACCAGGCATAGAAATTTTTGATGAAAAAGAAGGGACGGGAAAGGAACTCTGGACTGGAGTGGAACTGACATTCCACTATACCGGCTGGCTTTTAAATGGGCATAAGTTTGGGAGTTCCAAGGATATGGGGAAACCCGCCAAAACTGTACTCGGGACGGGAAAATTGGTAAGAGGTTTGGAAATAGGGTTGGAATCGCTTAAGCAGGGCGGAGTTAGATGGCTTAGGCTTTCTCCGAGCATGGCTTACGGCCCAGCGGCTATGTCCAATATACCCGCAAATTCCACGCTTATATTCCGCATACAGGCGGATTTGGTTGAAGTTGACAATGAGTTTGCAGCTTCTATGGATTTTTTCCCCAATGTAAGTTCCATAAAATGGGTGGATGGCCAAGAGGGTTTAAAATATTTTGTAGAAAAAACGGGTAGTGGCAAGGCGGTTAAGTCTGGCGAGGTTGTAAAGGTACACTACACGGGCTGGCTCTCCGATGGGACAAAGTTTGATAGTTCAAGGGAGAGAGGCGAACCGCTCACTTTGGAATTGGGAGCAGGGCGCGTGATAAGGGGCTGGGATTTGGGATTGGTAGGGATGAAGCGCGGAGAAAAACGCCTGCTGTTGATTCCGCCTAGCCTTGGCTATGGCTCAAGGGGCGGCGGGCCAATCCCGCCGGATGCAACACTCATCTTTGCCGTTGAAATGATGTAAACATCTATGTTTGCAATAATCCTAGTAGAGCCTGAACATCCGCATAACATCGGCTTTGTTGCGCGTAGCATGAGGAGCAATGGGTTAAGCGAGTTGCGCATTGTTCGCAAATCACAGCCGTTGCCAAGAAAATGCTACACCACGGCTCATTCCAGTGCGGAGATTTTGGACAAGGCAAAGATTTTCCCAACATTAAAAGAAGCCATAGCGGATTGCTCCTACACCATAGCTTTTAGCCGCCGCCAATTCGACACCATTGTCCCGCATATCGCTCTGCCGGAATTGCCTGCTCTTTGCAAAGATAAAAACGGCATAGTTGCTTTGATTTTTGGGCGTGAGTCCCGTGGGCTTGCCTTTGAAGAGTTTGAGCTGTGCGCCGTTCAATGCGAAATTCCCGTTGCGGGGCTTATGAGTTTAAATTTGTCCCACGCGGTTAGCGTTGCGAGCTATGAGCTTTGCCGGGCTGGTTTGCTGGGCGAGGGCTTGGCGTTTAGAAACAAACTGCCAATAACGCACAGAAAAGCCGCGACAACGGAGCAATTTGAGAACATTGAAAACTTTATTTTGGAAAACCTGACGGATAGATATAAAAATTATCCGTGGGTAAACGCTTCTATACGCACCTGGCTCCAAAAACTGAACCCGAGCCAAGCGGAATTATCCGCGTTGTTTGGCATGTTGAGAGCGTTGGCCAAGAAAAACGCCAGAAACTGATTTCACCACTTTTCTAAATTTTTCAATTATGGTACAAAAATGTGCAATAGCACTTTGCATACTACTTCTCTCTTGCGAGCCTAATCGCTTGGAGGTGACGGAGGTCTTTGACAACAATGCCAAAAAAGAAGCCTACGAAGTTTCGCCAGATGGCGAAAAAAAAGTGTTTTACTCCTGGCATAGGAATGGCATAAAGGCGGAAGAGATGCCGTTTGCAAACGGCATTCCGCACGGGGCTTACCGCAAATGGAGCGGAACAGGTTTTATAGTTGAAAGCGGCAACTACAAGGATTCTCTGCGCGAGGGCAAATGGACATTTTTTGCAAAGGAAAAAGTGCCGTATGTACAAGGTTCCTATAAAAATGGCTTGAAGCAAGGCAAATGGATTACATTCGATGAAAAAGGAAAAGTAATTGGCGAGCAATTTTTTAGAAACGATTCCGCGATAGGGACTTGGAAAAAATTTTACAACGATGTTCTGATTGAGGAAAATTCCTGCCATTCCTCAAATCAAACAGGTTATTTCAAGTCTTATTCAAATGAAGGCAAAGCTCAAATTTACCAAGAATGTAGCTACGGGAAGCTAAATGGGGTTTTTATGTCTTACTACCCTGGAGGTTCCCTGCACAAAGTTGGGCATTTTAAGGACGGGTTAAATAACGGTTTGTGGGTTGAGTATTTTGCAAAGGGAAATTTGCGGAAAATTGAAAACTGGGCTTTTGCCATGCGAGACGGTGAGTGGGTGCGCTTTAATGAAACGGGCGAGATTATTGCAAGAGCAGAATTTATGGACGGCAACGGTTTTTTTGAAGACACCTCTTGGCGAAGTAACAGAATACACGGCGAAATTCGCACTTCCTTTAAAGACGGAGAATATTTTAGGATTGAAACTTATGAAGGCGGAGTAAAGCTGAGAACGGAGGATTACTTAAAGGACTCCACAAGGCTGGCTCTGGGTTTTTGGAAAGACGGGAGAAAAGACGGAGCCTGGCGAACCTGGTATAGAAGCGGCGTGTTAAAAGACTCGTTGAATTTCAAAGACGGAGAGCTTTTTGGCGGGCAGTTTCACTACGATACCACAGGCAGGTTGTATAAAAAAGAAAACAAGTCTGGTAAAAATATGCCGAATTTTGTAGAGGTATTTTAGCTGCTTCACCAGGACTCGAACCTGGAACCAACCGGTTAACAGCCGGTTGCTCTACCATTGAGCTATGAAGCATCAGGTTGGAATGTTAAATTTAGAAAAAAAAATGGGGTTTGTCAAGGTTTAGAGCCTGTAGTTATGCCCATCGCTGCTAAATTCCACCTCTATGCTCCCTTTTTCGTGCGTTCCGTAACGCCTAATGCCAAGGCTATCCAGCCTTTCCAAGACCTCTTTGCTAGGATGCCTGTAATGGTTTTTTCGCGCAACGGAAATAATCGCTGAACTTGGGGAAACCCTCTCCAAAAAATCCCTTGTGCTGGAAGTTTTGCTCCCGTGATGCCCCAGTTTGAGGATGTCGGCTTTTATGAGGGGCGTGTTGCTATAAGCCTCTGCCAATGCTCTTTCGCCCTGTTTTTCCAAATCTCCAGTCAAAAACAGGGTTTGCCCAAGCCCATGAATATTCAATACTATGGAATTGTTATTTTGATTTTTGTCGCATAATAGGGAGTCGGGATAGAGAACTGTTATATTCCAGTCGGTTTTTGAGAGCAGCATTTCCTCTCTTAGGTTTAAACCTGTCCGCAAATTTTTTATCTCCAAACCCTTTGCCCGTGCCATATTCAAAACGGCTTGCCAGCCAGGGTCTCTAACGCTTTGGGCACATTCGGTTGTCCAAAGCTCCTGTACGGGGAACTCCTTTAAAACATCTGCCGCGTTGCCGTAGTGGTCTGCATGTGGGTGGGAAATTATCATAGCATCTATTTTTGAAATGCCCTGAGAACGAAAATAGGGAATTATTTTATCCTTTGCCAAGCTACGTTTTTTCAGCGGAGGCCCTGTGTCCACAAGGTAAAAACGCCCTGCGGGGCTTCTCAGCAAAATACCATCGCCCTGGCCAACGTCCAAAAACACCGCGCTCCAACTTGGGGAAAAATTTTTCTTTATCTCTGCGCCAATAAAAAAAATTGAGCAAACGAGCAAGCAAAAAATCGCAATACGCTTGCCCCAAGGATTTGCATTTTTCAAAAAAGGCAACATCGCCACTAAAATGGAGACTGCGAATAAGCAAGGCAGGGGCCAAGGCCCAATGGTGGAAGATGCGTAAGGATTTTCTGCCAAGAAACTTGTGATTACAGAGGCACTTCGCAAAAGAATTGTCGCGGAGTCCGCAAAAATTTGGCAAACAAAAGGATGGACTCCAACAAGCGATAAAACCCCCGCTTGCATACCCAAACCCACAAGGGGAACCACCACAAGGTTGCCGAGCCAAGATATTGGCGAAAAAGATTGAAAATGGAAAATCAGCAGAGGCAAAGTGCTCAAAGTGGCGCAAAGCGTTATAAAGCTGGGCTCTATGATAAAGGAATTTAAACCTTTGCCTATTTTGCCTTGCAAACTCGGCAGTTTTATGCGTTGCCCAATTAGGATGCCAAAGGTTGCCGCTGCGGAAAGCTGAAAGCCAGCGTTGAAAACCTGCTGGGTATCAAATATCAAAATTAAAATAAGGGCAACTCCGAGCGCGTTTATAGAGCTTGAAATTTTTTGAAAAAGCCCGCTGCATTCTATTACGCAGAACATAAGCACAGCGCGCCACACCGCAGCAGAACCGCCTGTTATTGGGGCGTAAATGCACAAAAGAGCTATGGATAAAATTTGCGAAACCTTGTGAGGCAATCTAAGAGTCCTCAAAAACAATGTGAGCATTCCTGCGAGCATCACAACGTGAAAGCCCGATATGCTCAAAACGTGCACCAAGCCTGTTCTTCTAAAATCGCTCTGCAAATTCTCTGAAATGCCAGAACGGTCGCCTGCCAAAAGCCCCATGAGCAAGCCTCTTTCTGGTTTTTTATAAAATTCAGAAAAGCGTTTTTCAAGTTTTTGCTTTACCGAGAAGGAAAATCTCTGGAATGAGAATTTGCTGCTCAAAATCTGAACGCTATCCAAGCTGCCGCTCGCTCTGTAACCTTGCGAGCGCATCCATTCCGGTGCGTTGAAAGAGCCGGGCACGGTTGGCGGTGTTACGGGGAACCATTTGGCCTTCCAAAAAACGCTATCGCCAGGGAGCGGGGTCTCTTCGCCTGCATAACTGAGCCTTGTTTTTCCAAAATCCGTATTTAATATAATGGCGTAGCCATTTGGCCTGTTTAAAACCTCTTCCACATAGCCAAGTCCGTTTATGGGCGGGTTTTCCGCAAAGCTGAAGCTATCTTTTTGCGAAAAATAGAGCGTGAGTATAACCGCGCAGGCTATTAGAGAGACTTTGCGCAAAACTGGGTTTATGGCATAAACCCAAAACGCCAGCAAAAACGCTATTTGCCAATGCGCAGTAGCTCCGAGAGCGAGCAAAACGCTTATTGCCCCCGCAAACGCAGGATAACTGCTTAAGCCTTCAAAAAAGGCTGTGAAATTTGTATTTGGTTTCATCTATTATAACACCAAGCCACCCGCCATAACCCTGCGGATAACTGCTGTGTTTCCATCTATATTGTAAACAATAACCATCTTCTTATAATTTATGGTATAAACTTCCTGCCCGTAACGAAGTTTCAAAAATTCTCTTGAACTTGGAGCGAATATACCTGCACTATCTTTTAAAGAATTTATTTTTTCCAATAACCCAAAACGATAATCAATAGCTGTATCTGGTGATTTTAATTCATAGGCAATATAATCAAAAACTTCTTCTATATCAGCCAAAGCCTCTTCTAAAATTAGAACTTCAAATTGTTGCATAAAATTCTACGACAACAAATTTCGTTTCATCTTTTCTTGGCTTAACCTATCTTTGAAGTCTTCACCAAAAGCCTTGATTAACCTTTGGTCAATATGCTCAAAAACCTCTTCTACAGTATAAGCCTTCTGAGTAGCTTTGCCACCATAAACCGCTGTTTTATCTTGCACATCTGTTAACATTTTTATTTCCTCCGAACAATATACAAATCTGATATAATGAAAGCAACAACTATGCCATCGCAAAAACCGCAAATTCAGCTCGCTATCGTGGTTTTGAGGTGTTTAAAAAAGTGTTTAAACAGTGTTTAAACAGATTTTGGACAGGTGGTTGAACCCCTCTTTGTCTGAACCACGATGCCCCCGATTTTTGGGATTTACAGGATTACTTATTTAGCTTGCTCAATTCTCCGGTCTTGTTTATTTTGTATTTACGCGAAAGTTGTTTACTGATAACAAACAGAATTATTTTTACGCTTGATTTTATTTTTGTACTTGGTATATAAGTTAATGCGTCTTGATATTTTTTTTCTATTTTTTCAATAGTTCCTCTATTTGTATTATCAACAATTTGGACAAAATAGTTTTGCTCTGTTTCAGAATCACACAAGAGTTTTAGGAAATCATTCTTGACATTTACATTTTTATATTTTAATTCTATAAGGCTAATCTTCTTTCCTTTAGAATTATACAAACATAAATCAGTTCTAGCAGAAAGCGGGTAGTCGCCTGTGAAAGAAAATTCATCTTCTGTTGGCACTTCCACAGAATAGTAAAAGTCTTTTTGTTTTTCCAATTCCCTTGCCAACAAAAATCTCAGCTCTTGTTCGCTAACTCTTTTTTCACCATCACGCTTTTTAGGAAATATAAGCCGAGACTCAGCATTTTGCTTAATAGCGTTTTCCTCGCCAATTTTTAAAAGTTCTTTAAAAGAATTTTCAATTAGCTTTTCTATGGCTTCATTATTTGTCATCTTTCACCTCTCTTTTCCCCCGTTTTTTTTACCCTCGCCAAACCCTTGGGGAAAACACAAGGTTTAGCGAGTTTCGCGCCACTGTGGCGCAAATTCTTTTCAGTCCTGCAAGCAACGAACACTGAGCAAACTGTATCTCTTATCGTAGCTGAACCTGCCGACATCCTCGTTGTCGTAGTACATGCTCCGGTAGTAGGCGCCGAGAGCAATGAACTCCGAGGCACTCCACCAGTAGCCGTTGTTACCGACATAGTTGAAATCGCCATGGGAATTGCCGCCGCCGCCCGGCAGAGCCGCAAACCCGAACTTGTCAACGCCGTTGCCACCGCTATTCCAACCGCTCGTTGCCTTTAAATATTTACCCGCTGTTGAAGAACCGCCAACTGCTGTCATCAACTTATCCCAGTCCCCATCACTTGGTATATGCCAGCCAGTAGGGCATATACCCTTGTGAGGAGTTGTTATAGCGCAATCCGCATCGCTTGTGGAAAGTTTGCTATTGCATTTGGAAGGCAGTGCCATTGCCGTTGCCCAGTCGTAAAGCCTGCCGTAGGTATCGCAAGTTGTAGTGTTTGCTTCGCTAAGGCTGCTGCCATCGCCGCCAACGCCACATTTACTACCTTCAACGGCATAATTCAAATTGCGCTGGAACCAAGTTTGGCTACCTATCTTAACCGTCTTGTAAGTTACGCCCTGATAAATTTCATCGGCTCCGTAAACAATACCGGCTTGCGTTGAAACGCTGGAACTGCTAGGCTTTGAACTAGACGAAGATGCTCCCGAAGAACTTAACGCAACTGACGAACTGCTGCTCGGTGCACTTGAACTGCTAGGCTTTGAACTAGACGAAGATGCCCTTGACGAGCTGCTCGGCGGTGGTGGCTTAACCGATGAGGAACTGGGGGTTCCAAGTAAGCCCCAGGTATAATTATTGCCGCCTGGGTCGTCTGGGTTGTTGCGCTCCGCCTCGGTGCAAGACATAAAAAGGAATACTCCAGCAATTAGAAAAAATCTTAAAACCATATATGCACTCCTATTCCTGTAGCCAAAATTATGCCGCCAATTACATATAGCGTATTTCTGCTCTTGCGGTTGCTCTCCACTTCATCCCAGGCTTCTCCGTAATAACTGCGCGACTGCCCGCGGACATTGTATTTATCCACCGCTTTTGCCATATCCCTGTCTTTTACATATCCCACGCAAATAATAGTCGCTCCTATAACTTCTAAGCCAATGCCAACCCAAAAACTCGTCTCTATGGGCTTCTCAAACTCAGGCTTAGGCACGTAAGGTTTTTCATACACCGAGTAAATCTTTTCTCCGCCCTGCTGATAATCTTCTTCCCGTTCATCTTCTTCTTCCTCATCGTCGGTTTCTCCTGTGTCCAGCATCTTCTTGAACAGAATAGGAGCCTTTTCGTCCACTATGGCGAGCAAACCGGATATGCCTTTGGAAGCACCTGTAAAGGAGCCTATCAAATTTCCGCTCTTGCTGTTGTAAAGCTCCGTCTTGATGGTTAAATTCCCGTCAAACCTGCCTATCGTCCCTGAGCCACATAGTCCGCATTTACCTTCCTGCCCAAATCCGCAAGGCAGCTGGACTCCCTACATGCCTTTTGCGCACGCTCTTGCGAACCCAAAAAGGCAACTATGCTCTCTGTGGTCATAACACCATAGCGTTCCTTGGGCAAAATATTTACTGCCGTCTCGCGGAGCCTGTCGGTTAGGTAAGCCAAATCGGAGAATTTAATGGAATCTCCGTCATCCACCGTTTGTATTATAGCTACTCGCTCCTGCTGCTACCCGTAAGCAGCAATGGCGAGGAGCAGCAAAATGAAAAGAGAGGTAAAACGCATAATTCACTTGCCTCGCCTTGCTAAAATTTTTTCTAAAACTCTGGCATCTGCCAAATCCTGAAATCTTCCGCTTGCCTTTTTATTTTTTATTAAATCTTCTATGGAAATAACAGGAACCTGTAAGCCATCAATTTCCATTATGTTTACTTTATTCATAGCTTCTTCAAAATTTAAGCCAGCAATTTTGGTTATTATGTCTATTCTAATAGGTTCAGTGCCTATTTGAAAAATTGTCCCTTCAAGTTCAAAGTCACTGGCAAAAACGTCTTGCATTGGTGCTCCAAATCTTGCTAGAGCCTTAATAAGCAATGGTGCGTTTTGAGAATTTGCATAAACCCATAAATCTAAATCTTTTGTGCCTCTAACATGACCATATAAAATTACAGCTATGCCCCCAACCAAAATAAATTTTACATTTTCTTCAAGCAGTATTTTTATCATATCTTTGTAATCGGCTTTTAGCGTAAACTCAATATTCTGCATAAAATTTCCTTGCAACTTTTCTATTTAATGGTTTGGAAATATCTACCGCATCTTTATTGAGATGCGTAGTAAATTGCATTAAATCCCAAAATTCATCCCATAGATGTTGCGGAGTTCCTTCTACAATCCAAAAATCGTTTTCTTTGAATTCTTGAGAATCCATATTCATTTTTTTTACGATATTTCTATTTAATCTCTCCATAGTGAAAAATATAGAAAAGAAATTTACTATATTCCCTTCAATGCCTAGAATTTTACTCGCGTTGCTAATCGGTGCTGTTTCGCTTTTTGCGGCGGAGAACTCCGCTAAAAGAGAGCCTATTTTATTGGAATCCATAGTCGCTGTTGTGGACGGCAAAGTTATTCTGCGCTCGGATTTGATGTCTGCGCTTTACCAGTTCCAAAGCACCCCTGGTTTTATGCAGATGCCGGAAAGCGAGCAGATGTCCAGAGTTTTGGACAGGATTATAGAGGAAAAAGTTTTGCTCTCCCGCGTTTCCAGAGATTCAATAACGGTGGAGGAATCGGAGCTTTCGCAAAGGGTTGACTCTCACATAAAGGGCTTGGCGGCTCGCCAAAACACTTCCCTGGCATCGTTGGAAAGGGCTATAAGAGAACAGCTCGGAATGAGCATGGCGCAATATAGAGAAAGGTTGATGGAGCGTTTCAGAGACGAAATACTGCTCTCCCGCATAAGGCAAAAACACGTGGGCATAATAAACCCAACAAAAAAAGAGGTGGAGGAATTTTATGCCGCTTACAAAGACAGCATCCCCCGCCAATACGACTGCCTTTTATTCAGCACCATAAGTATGCCTGTTGAGCCTAGCAAGCAAATATCGGATTCCGTAAGAAACGTAGCGCTTGCCATAATAGATTCCTTGGTTAGGGGCGTGCATTGGGCGGTGCTAGCCAAAAACCATTCCCAAGATGCTTCAAGCGACACCTCCGCATATTTGCGCAGAGGTTCCAGCGACCCGGATTACGAAAGAGCAGCCATGAGGTTGAGCGTAGGCGAATGGACAGACCAGCCCGTATTGACAAAAGAGGGCTGGAATATAATAAGGCTTTTAGGGAGAAGGGAAGATGGCATAAAAACATCTCGCATACTCCTCAGAATGAGCCCTTCACATGCGGATTCCATCGGAGTTTTGCGCAGGCTGGATTCCTTGAAAAGCGAAATAGAAAAAGAGAAAACGAGCTTTTCAAAAGCTGCAACGCAACTCAGCAGAGACAGGGAAACCTCTTTTAGAGGCGGGAGTTTGGGCTGGCAAGAGAGAAAGTCAATAGACCCTACATATAGCAGAATAGTATCTTCTCTGAAAGTCGGTGAAATTTCCGAGCCGGAGATGATAGATGGCTCTTACAGAATTTTCCGCTTGGATAACGAGGCGCAAGTTAGGGAATATAATTTGGAAGAGGATTATCACATAATTGAAAATATGGCGGCTTCTTATATGTCCAACCTTAAATTGCAGTCTTTGGTTGGGCAGTGGAGAAACGAAGTTTATATAGATATCAGGATGTGAGCAGTGTTCAACGCCCTTATAGACCAGCTTTATAGCACAGCCCTTGCAGGCGGGGTTGTTCTGTTGCCCATTCTATTGGTTGGGGCTTTTGGTTTTTATTACCTGTATTGCGGTTTTTATAATATTATGCCTGTGCATAAAGCGTTGCACATGTCCGGGATTATGGCAAAGGTCGCTCCGCTTTTGGGGCTTTTAGGCACGGTTACAGGAATGGTTCAAACATTCAAGGTCATAACAGTTTACGGGAATCAAAATCCAATCCTCATGGCAGACGGCATTTCAGAGGCCTTGATAACAACGCAGAGCGGGCTTGTAATAGCGTTCCCATTGCTTTTGCTCAACCACAGGCTGGCGGAAAGACATGGCAAATAATAACAATAGCGTGGACTTTTTGGAATACAAGCCCAGGGCAAAAAGAGAGGCTAACATAGACATTGGGCCGCTGATGGACATGGTATTCATTTTGCTGATATTCTTTGTTGTGACAAGCACATTCACAAGGGAAACAGGCGTTGAGGTGAACAAGCCGCAAGCGCAAACCGCAAACCAGCTGGAAAAAGAAAATATTTTAATAGCCATAACCAGAGACGGCACAATCCACATAGACGAGCGTCAAGTTGATTTGGCTGGCTTAAGCGATGTCCTCAAAGGGATTTTGGCAAAAAATCCCGAAAGAGAAGCGGTGCTAATCGCCGACAAAGATGCTATAACAGGCAAACTGGTTTCCGTTATAGATGCCTGCACTGTAGCTGGCGTAAAAAAAGTTTCAATAGCCGCGTTGAATAAGTAGGGAGTCTCGGAGTAGCCGGATTCGAACCGACGACATGCAGCTCCCAAAGCTGCCGCTCTACCAGACTGAGCTACACTCCGTTATTTTAGACCTTGCCGAGAACCAAAACACTGTTATGCCCGCCAAAACCAAAGGAGTTTGAGAGAGCATATTCAAATTTATGCTCCACATTACCGCCTTTGCAGCAGTCAAATGGAATATCAGGGTCTTGATTTTCCAAGTTCAGCGTTTGATGCAATTTCTGCTCCATCAAGGATTTTATAGTAACTATCGCTTCCATTCCGCTTGCTGCGCCTAACATGTGCCCCGTCATGGACTTTGTGCTGTTTATCTTAACATTGTCTATCTTGTTGTTGAAGGCTTTGAGAATTGCACCACATTCGGCAACATCGCCACGTGGGGTGCTTGTGCCGTGCGTATTCACATAGCCAACCTGCTCCAAGCTAATGCCAGCTTCTTTAATCGCCATTTCAATAGCCAAGCGAACGCCTTCGCCATCTTCTCTGGGCGCGCTCATGTGGTAAGCATCGCAGCTCATTCCATAACCCATCAAGCGAGCGTAAATTTTTGCATTGCGTTTTTTTGCGTGCGAAAGAGATTCCAAAACCAAAATCCCTGCACCCTCGGATAGCACAAAGCCGTTGCGCCCAACATCAAAAGGGCGGCTCGCCTTTTCGGGGTGCTCGTTGTTTGTGGCTAACGCTTTCATAGAAGCAAAGCCAGCCAATCCTATGGGGCAAACAGCCTCTTCCGTGCCGCCTGCCAAGGCTATGTCCACCCTGCCCAAGCGGATTTGGTCTGCCGCAGTGATAATTGAATGGTTAGATGTTGCGCAAGCGGAAACAGGGCTCCAGTTTGGCCCCATCCATCCGGTGCGAATGCCTATTTCCCCTGCAACCATATTGGCTATTGCCTGTGGCACAAAGAAAGGCGAAACGCCTTTTGGTCCTTTTGCGCTTAAATTTGCGGAGCTTTCATAAAAGATTTCCATGCCGCCCATGCCAGAGCCTACAAGAACAGCCGCTCTTTTAACATCTACGCCTGTTCTTGAATCCTCTATGCCAGCCATTTTAAGAGCTGTTTCAGCAGAATGAATCGCATATTGTATGCTGCGCGAAATGCGTTTGCGGTCTCTTTCGCTGTAATAGGGCGAAGCATCGAACTTCTTTATCTGCCCTGCGAACCTCACCGGGTACGTTTCCACGTGAAAGCGGTCAATCAACCCAACGCCGGATTTCCCGGCTAAAAGGTTGCTCCATAACTCGTCGGGCGTGTTGCCTAAATCCGTAACACAGCCCATTCCTGTAATAACTACTTCTTCCATAGCGGGTATAATATAGAAAATTAAATCTTAACCCTTTCCTTAAAAGCCCTTAGCATGGTCACGTCGTCTATAAATTCCAAGTCGCTGCCCACAGGTATGCCGCGGGCAAGCCTTGTACGGTGGATAGGGGAATTTAAAAGCACCCGGTCTATGTAAAGGGCAGTGCTCTCCGCCTCAGGGCTTGAACCCAAAGCTAGGATCAGCTCCTTTATATTCTCTTTTTCCAAACGTTCAATAAGCTCCGGTATATGCAAAGATTCTGGTTTTATCCCATCCAGCGGGGAAAGAACCCCACCTAACACAAAATAAAGCCCTTTATGCGCCCCGCTGTTTTCAAATGGTAAAATATCGCTTGCTCTTTCAACAACGCAAAGGGATTCCCTATCTCTGCGCGGGTTATCGCATATCTGGCAAATCTCGCTTTCGGCAAAGCCATAACAGAGTTTGCAGTGAACCAGCTTGTTTTTCGCTTCCATTAGAACTTGCGCCAGGCTTTCCATTTTTTCCCTGTCGCCGGAGATTAAATGAAAAGCTAACCTGCGGGCGGTTTTTCGCCCTATGCCAGGTAGCTTGGAAATTTCCTGCACTAGTTTTTCCAATGCAGGAGGAGAGGAATACATTTTTCAAATGTAGATTTTTTAGGCCTCGTCAGTTTTCTTTTTAGCTTGCTCCACTAAGTCGTCAAACTTTTTCATGGTCAAGTTATAGGTGTCGTTGAACAACTGAGCCGAGGGGCCTGGCATACTGCCAACATCTTTTTTTGCCAGTTTGTAGCCGAGCTGCACTGCTTTGCGAACCTGCGCTATATACTCCTCATCGGAGAGTTCAGGGGCCATTGAGCGGAAGCTCATGGCAAAATCAACTATGCGTTGCGATGTTTTCTCTGCATTCCAATATTCGGGAACTTCGGCAGCTTTTGTGCCTTTGGGAACTCCGCTATATAAAATGGAATCTTCATCGTATTTTACAAATTCAACGCCTGCATCCATCAAAGATTTTTTGGACTGGTGTATGGATTCCATCAACTTATTGCGAATATCGGTCTGGAAGGCGTCCATGTCAAAATCCTTCCAATAGTCCTTGTTGCCTTTTGCCTTTTCGCTGTCAAGTGCGGCCTCGCTGATTTCCACGGAGTCCTTTGGAGTCTCAATTGCTTCGGTTTTCTTTTCCGGAGCATAAGACGGCGCCGTAGCAGTTTCGTGCTTGCCGGTTTTGCCGGTTTTATCGGACTTATTTGCAGAGGCAGACGAATTGGCATTATTCGCCGAATTTGCGGTTGATACAGTATTAACGCTCATGATACACTCCTTTTTTACCTTTTATCGGCATAGTTTAAAAAAAACTTTAGTAAAAATTTTCTATATTTATGCCTTCCCCCCATGCATAGGTCATAAACATGGCAGGGGGGGCTATGAAAAGAACATCGGTTGTGCGGTCCATATTCAAGCAATTATTATTTGTTTGGTTGGCTTTTTTTCTTATGACATTTATAAGTTACTTGTTCGTAAGGGACATTGTAAACGACTATTTAACGCAAGAGGCAAAATATGTCCTGTCTTATACGCAATCGAAAATAGCTGCCGATTTGCTGGGAGCAGAAGCATCGCTGCAAAATATCTCGCAGAGCATACGCAGCATGATTTTACGGGGCAACTCAGCAAATTCAGTGCTGAGATACATGACTGAAATGACAGAACATCTCTCTTCCAGCAATGCGTATGTGTCTGGTTTTAACGGGGTTTATGGAGTTTTTGATGTATTTGAAAACGCGTACATAGACGGAACCGGCTGGATAACGCCAGAAGGTTATGTACCTAAAGAACGCCCGTGGTACAAAGCAGCCGTAGCCGCACATGGCGAGGTAGCAACCACAACTCCTTATGTGGACGCACAGACAGGTGAAATTGTGGTTTCCTATTCAAAGCATATTTTTGATAAAGATGGCAACTCGCTTGGCATTGTGTGCTTAGACCTGTCGCTCGATAGAATAGTGAAATATGTTATAGGCACCCGCCTTGCCGAAGGCGGCTATGGGATATTGCTAAACGAAAATCTAGAAATTATCGCCATTCCCGTAAAAGAGAGCATGGGCAAGCCCTTGGCCGAATTGCCATACAAAGGCATTTCCAATGTTGTGGACGATTTAAAACAAGGCATGGACATTTCCGAACATAAATTAATAGATGACAAACTAAATTCCGATTTTATTCTGTTCACCAAACGATTTGAAAATGGCTGGCATATAGGAATTTTAACCCCTATGGATCAATACTACCAAAAAGTGAAAAAAATGAGATTATTCATCGCTCTTTTAGGTGCGTTTTTGGCACTGATGCTAAGTTTTGTGCTGTTCCGCCTCACCCTGGCAAAACAGAAATCCGATGAAAAAAATGAATTGGCAGAAGCTGCATCAAAAGCCAAGAGCGAATTTCTCGCAAAGATGAGCCACGAGATAAGAACTCCCATGAATGCGATAATAGGGATGGCCGAACTGGCATTGCGCGAAGATATGTCTAATTCCGCAAGAGAACATATTTTAACCGTCAAGCAGGCAGGCACAAATCTCTTATCCATTATAAACGATATTTTGGATTTTTCAAAAATTGAAAGCGGCAAGCTGGAGATAGTTCCAAGCAATTACTTATTTTCATCTCTGGTAAATGATGTAGTGAGCATAATAAGAATGCGCGTTGTGGATTCCAATCTGAGCTTTGTTGTGAATATAGACTGCAATGTACCTAATTCCCTTTTTGGAGACGCAACCAGAATAAGGCAGGTGATGCTCAATGTGTTGAGCAACGCCGTTAAATACACAAAAAGAGGTTTTGTATCATTTTCCGTGAGCGGGCAAACAACCGAAGACACAACCATCCTAACCATAGATGTAACAGACAGCGGCAATGGCATAAAATCGGAAGATTTAAGAAAATTGTTTGGCGAATTTGTGCAAGTTGACATTACAACCCACAAAGGAATTGAAGGTACAGGGCTTGGGCTTGCCATAACAAAAAAACTTGTGAAAGCTATGGGCGGAGACATAAAGGTTCACTCGGAATACGGCAAAGGCAGCACATTTACCATAACGCTTTCGCAGAAGATATGCTCGCCAGAGCCTTTGGCATCGGTTGATAAACCCGATGAGAAAAGCGTTCTTGTTTATGAAAGGAATGAAATATATGCGGACTCCATAGTTTGCACCGTGGACAACCTGGGCGTGATTTGCCAGCGTGCCAAAAATGACAATGAGCTACGTGAGAGGTTGCAAGCTAAAGATTATACCTTCTTGTTGGTTTCTTATTCCCTGCTGGAAAAAGCCAAGGCTGTGATGGATGGGATTGGATCCAAAACCCAAGTAGTTGTGCTCACAGAATTTGGCGATGCAACGGCAGACTTAAATTTAGAGATATTGGCTATGCCGGTACATTCAATATCCATCGCGAATATATTGAACGGCGTATCCAGCAATTTTTCTTATAGCACGAATGGGAATGTCACGGCACGGTTTATTGCGCCAAAGGCTAGGGTTCTCATTGTGGATGACATCAGCACAAATTTAAAGGTAGCCGAAGGCTTGATGCAGCCATACAAAATGCAAATCGATTTATGCCTGAGCGGTTTTGCGGCTCTTGAGGCAGTTAGAAAAAACCTCTACGACTTAGTACTCATGGATCACATGATGCCGGAGATGGACGGCATTGAAGCCACCAAGCTCATAAGGGAAATGAGCAGCGAAAATCCGCATTATGCAGACTTGCCTATTATCGCATTGACCGCAAACGCAATTTCCGGAACAAGGGAAATGTTTCTCTCAAACGGGTTCAACGATTTTCTCTCAAAGCCCATAGACACTATTAAACTCAATACCATTTTGGCAAAATGGCTCCCAAAAGAAAAGCAGGAAAAGCTGGAGGCAAAAGCGACAGATAATGGCAGTTCGGAAGCACTGGAAATTGAAATAGATGGCGTTGACGTCAAGAGGGGTATTTCCATAATAGGCGGGACGCTTAAAAGCTATATGCAGATTCTTGCCATATTCCACAGAGACGGGATTCAGAAAATGGATGAAATCAAAAAGAGCTTGGAGGCAAGCAACTATTCTTTGTACACGACATACGTCCACGCATTGAAGAGCGCAAGCGCAAGCATAGGAGCCTTGGATTTATCCGAAACCGCAAAATCCTTGGAAATGGCAGGCAAACAAGGAGATTTTGCCTATATAGACCAGCACAGCCCTCAGTTTTTAAAGGCTTTGGAAGCCCTTCTAAACAATATAAACACGAGTCTTTTGGCGAACAAGAAAGATGGGCAAAAAGGTTCCGTTGATTTTGAAACCCTGAAAAACGAACTCCATAAGCTAAGGAAAGCGGTTGGCATTTACGATTTTGATACTATCAATAAAACGGCTAATTCTCTGCAAGAATTTACACAAGTCGCAGACATAGGCACCAGTATCGAAAATATTTTGCAGAAAATTTTAATAGGGGAATACGAAGAAACCATATCCATAATAGATGGTTTAATGGAAGAGATTAAAAGAGCCTTGCATTAAGGCTTTAATTTGCTATATTTACCCCCATGTCCGAAGAACGCAGAACTATTTATTTAGTTGACGATGATATGACAAACTTGACGCTTGGTAAAAATACGCTTGTAAAATATTATAAAGTTTTCACCATGAACTCCGGAGCCTCTCTTTTAAAGTCCCTTGAAAAGAGCATCCCAGATTTAATTCTTTTAGACGTTGAAATGCCGGAGATGAGCGGCTATGAAGTGATAAAAATCATAAAGAACAAAAGGGAAACCAAAGATATTCCAATTATCTTTTTAACGGCAAAAACCGATGGGGATAGCGAACTGGAAGGGCTTTCTCTTGGGGCTATAGACTATATAATCAAACCATTTTCCCCATCTCTTTTGCTCAGACGCATAGAAACTCATTTAAAACTTGCAAATTATAATAAACGCCTGCAAGAAATGGTCACGGCTAAAACTAAATCCATTTTAGAACTTCAAAACGCCATTTTAAAAGCGATGGCAGAGCTTGTGGAAAGCCGCGATGACATCACTGGCAAGCATATAGAAAGAACGCAGAATTATTTGGCTTTATTGATAGGCGCCCTTTTAATGCGCGGTTTGTTCGCAGAAGAAATGCGTAATTGGAACGTCGGTTTGGTGTTGCAGTCTTCGCAGCTGCATGATGTTGGCAAAATTGCGGTTAGAGACGAAATTCTCAAAAAAAACGGCAAACTAACAGAAGAGGAATTTGCCGAAATAAAGAAACACCCCATTTGCGGCGAAGAATTCATTGAGAAAATAAAACAGAATACAACCGACCACGAATTTTTGAAACATGCTAAAATTTTTGCTGCCACTCACCACGAAAAATGGGATGGGAGCGGTTACCCAAAAGGGTTAAAGGGCAAAGATATTCCACTCCAAGGAAGGCTAATGGCAATAGCTGATGTATATGATGCTCTTGTTTCTGACAGGCCTTATAAAAAGGCATTTCCACACAAAGAAGCTGTTAAAATTATCTCTGATGGCAGCGGAACGCATTTTGACCCTGATTTGGTGAATATATTTCTTGAAATTTCCGATAAGTTTAATAAAATCGCAAACTCCTATGGGCTACAATGATTAAGCGCCTTGTTTTGACTCTTTTCTTTATTTCCTTTTTAACGCTCTTTGTCGTGTCTGTTGTCGCAAATCATTTTGTCACTATTTCCGTACGCGCAATGGAATACAATATAGAACGCCGCATAGTTTCTGTGGCAGAGTACTTGGCAAGTTCCGTAAGCATAGAGGAATTGGATAAATATCAGAAAATAGAGGATATGGAACTTCAATCATACAAAGATTTGCACAAAAAATTATTGGATTTTTCCCAAAAAGCCGATGTTCTCTATGCATATTATATTCGCCCTAATAAGGATTCAATGCAATATATAGTGGACAATGATTTTAACGAAGAAACTCGGGTTGGTTTGGACACTCCGCCTTATGATGCTAGTTCCCTGCCCTGGCTATTAGCTGCACGGGAAGGGCGATCGGTTCATTCCGGCTTGGGCAATTACACCCCTGGCTGGGAAGGGTTGCTAACTGGCTATGCACCCGTTTTTGACCAAGAAGGCAATGTTAAAGCTATTGCCGGAGTGGATATAAAAGACAGAGATCTTGAGTTTGCAAGGCGAATGATATCCATTCTTACAGTGGTTCAAATTATTTCCGTGGTGCTTGTGTTCATAAGCGGTTTGCTAAGTCTTATCCGCCTTCACAGAGAAGCTCGCAAAGCGGATAAAGCCAATGAAACCAAATCCAGATTTTTGGCAAATATGAGCCATGAAATAAGAACGCCTATGAATGCGATAATAGGCATGGCAGAGCTTGCTCTGCGAGAGAACATGACTTCTACCGCAAAGGAATATATTTCCACCGTTAAACAGGCGGGCACAAACCTTTTATCCATAATCAACGATATTCTGGATTTTTCAAAGATAGAGAGCGGCAGGCTGGAAATAATCCCAACTAACTATATGTTTTCTTCTCTGATGAACGATGTGGTAAACATTATAAAAATGAGAATCACGGACTCAAAATTGCGGTTTGAGATAAATATAGACAGCAATATACCGAATGCGCTTTTGGGAGATGAGATGAGAATCCGGCAGGTGCTGCTCAACATATTGAGCAATGCCGTGAAATACACAAAAAAAGGCTTTGTCTCCTTTTCCGCAAGCGGGGAAATAACCAAAGACATGGTTATTTTAACCATGGAGGTTGCGGATAGCGGCATAGGCATAAAAAAGGAGAATCTGGAAAAATTATTCGAAGATTTTGTTCGGTTTGATTTTACCGCCAATAAAGGCATAGAAGGCGCAGGGCTTGGGCTTGCCATAACAAGAAATCTCGTGACGGCAATGGGCGGAGATATAAAAGTTCACTCGGAATACGGCAAAGGTAGCACATTTATAGTTACATTGCCCCAGAAAATACGTTCCCACGAACCTTTTGGCACTATTAAAACCGCAGAAGAACATGGCGGTGAAAATATGACAATTAAATTTAACGCTCCAAAAGCAAAAATCCTCATTGTGGATGACATCGATACGAATTTAAAAGTAGCCGAGGGTTTGATGCAGCCTTACAAAATGAAAATTGATTTATGCCAGAGCGGTTTTGCAGCTATTGAAGCCGTAAAAGAAAACCTCTATGACTTGGTATTCATGGATCACATGATGCCGGAAATGGATGGCATAGAAACCGCAAAGCGCATAAGAGAAATAGTCGGAGAATATCCTCATTGTATAAATCTGCCGATTGTCGCGCTTACCGCCAACGCTGTTTCTGGCACAAAAGAAATGTTTCTCTCAAATGGCTTTGACGATTTTCTCTCAAAGCCAATAGACACGGTTAAGCTGGACTCTATTTTGGCAAAATGGCTTCCAAAAGAAAAGCAGGAAAAACTGGAGGCAAAGGTGGTTGATGCCAGCACCCCCGAAGCTATAGAGATGGAAATTGGCGGCATTGATGTAAAAAAAGGCATTTCCATGACAGGCGGGACGCTTAAAGGCTATATGCAGACTCTTGCCGTATTCCACAAAGACGGAATTCAAAAAATGGCTGAAATCAAGAAGAGTTTGGAAACGGGCAACTATTCTTTGTACACAACTTATGTCCACGCATTGAAGAGCGCAAGCGCAAGCATAGGGGCCTCGGATTTATCCAAAACCGCAAAAGTTTTGGAAGCAGCGGGGAGAAAAGAAGATTCAGCATTCATTAAGCAGCAAAATGCCCATTTTTTAATCGCTTTGGAAATTCTTTTAAACAATATAAATACGGTTCTTTTAGCGAACAAGAAAAACGACCCAAAAGCTTCTGTTGATTTTAAAATCTTGAAAAACGAACTTGATAAACTAAGGGCAGCGATAGGCATTTTTGATTCCGATGCCATTGATGAGGCGGTTAACTCTCTGCAAAGATTTACGCAGGCGGCAGACGTAGGCGAGAGCATTGAAAATATTCTGCAAAAAATTTTAATTGGAGAATACGATGAAGCCGTGGCTATGATAGACGATTTAACTGGACAAATCCTTCAGAAGAATTAAGTTTTTGCCGTCTAGTTTTATGTAGCCGTTTTTTACCAGATAAGACAATTCCCTGTTCACCGTTTCCCTCGTAGTGCCGCACATCGCCGCTATTTGCTGCTGCGTGGGGCGGTTTTTCCCGCCCGCTTCCTCTATAAATTGCATTAAGCAAGACCTTATTCTGCCTCTGATTGTGCTCATGGAAAGAGATTCTATTTGCATATAGGTTTTGGCTAATTTTCGCGTTGTTGCTCTTAAAAAAGCTATCAACAATTTTGGGGTATTTGTTATTTCGCTTATAAAATCCTTCCCTTTAAAAATCACAACGGAACATTCGCCTTCGGCTTTGATGGAAAAATAACTCTTGGCATTTTCGCTAAAAAGCTGTATCTCGCCAAAAAAATCGCCAGCAGCGAGCAAGCTCAAAATGCTGTTTCTGGAATTTTTGAAATCGGAAAAAACTTTCGCTTGCCCTCTCGATATAAAAAACATGGCTCTGCGTGTATCGCCCGCGAGTATTATGGTTTCTCCGTGCTGAAAATTTTGGAAGGTGGCTATTGCTGCAAATCTGTTAAGAGTTGCTTCATCTAAATCTTTAAAAAAATCTATTTTGCGAAGCAATTCAGCCATATCATAGCACCTTGGCTACCGCAAACACCATCCCCGGTCTAAAGTATTTCCCTGCTGTGTATTTCAATGCCGTGCTGTGGAGCAAAGCGAAAAGCTCAGGGGCTTTAATTTTGTTCCTTGTGCATAAGCTCTTAAACTGTTTTTCAAATTTGCTCAAAGTCCTCGGCAAGTTCGGTGATATGCGGTTGTCTTCGAGCAGGGCTTTTGCTTTTTTCAAATCGGCGTGCAATGCCTTTGTAACCTTGCCGCCAACGTGCAAACGGCAGCTCCCGTTAAAACCTTCCGGTGCTGCAAAAGGGATGCGAGCCTCTTCGTAAAGATTGCGGAAACACGCTTCCAGCAAATCCTCGGCTTCCCTTTTCATACCGTGCATATACATCGCGGTTGCAAGGCTGTATTGAATGCCTACCCAAACATCGTGCGCCTGAAAATTGAATTCGTCTAAAGGCGAGCCGTCTTTGTGCACCAAATTCGCCGCGCCTATCAAAGGGCTGTTCTTTTTATAGTTGGTGTTGTAAATTTTTGTCAAGGTACGCTTTGCCTTTTTTGAATCCATAATAGGCTCCATATTCAGCAAACGCAAATATGTATCCGCCAAAAGAGCATCGGCAAAAACATCATCGTTCACGCCTTGCGACTTTGAAGCGTAAAAAAGGAAATAGCCATCTTTTTCGTTCCACAAAACCTCGTGAAAAACCTTTTGTGCATCACTAGCCCAGTTATTCCAATGGTTAGCGCGGTCCCTGTCTCCGAGGGTTTCCGCGATTTTTGCTGCGGCGCGCAAGCCCGCAACCCACAGCGAACCGCAATAAACGGAAATCCCGTGGCTCGCCAAGTTGTCAAAAGTATCGTCCGTTCCGTGGGTGAGCGGGAACACCTGCCCTGGCTCAACCAATTTTTCCAGATACTCCATAGAGGCATAAACCGCATCTCTGCAATAAGTGAGTACGGAAATATCGCCCGTCATCTGATAATGCCTTATAACCATTAAAACAAATTTTGGAGCTAGGTCTTTCCACTCTTTTACATTATGCCAGTCATAAGCATCGGGAGCGGCGTCAAAAGGGCTGCCCAAATCGTGTATAACCGCTCCCCTAACCCCTCTCATGCCTTCCAACTTCGGGTCTGGCAAATCTGCGTAAGGCAAACCCACATAGGAATGATGCCTACGTATCTGCGGGTTTGTGGCCAAAACCGCATCCGCAAAACTGCGCATAACGCAACCGTCCAAGCGTGGCAAAAGGGCGAGCAAACTGAAAGAGCCGTAAAAATAAACATCCAAGCTGTTGAAGAATGGGTAATCCGCACATTCGCGAACCAAAAATTTATCAGCTTTATCCCAAATAGTGGCCTCTGCCAAAAAGCTCAAGGTGTTTATGGCAAGGGTGCGGAAATTTTTGCTGGCGTGTTCTGGAACAAGGCGGTTATAGTTCACAGGGATAGCGGATTCAATGCGTGGAATGGCTTCTATAAATTCAAAGAGCAACGGTTTTACGCGCCTGTCTGGGTCGGGGTAAAATTCGGTGTATTTTTTAACGGAGTTCAAGCCGTTCATCCTTATCAAGGGGAAATCAAGGGCTAACGAGAACTGAACCCTCGCGCTTGTATTTGGGGGAAGCTCAACGGTCACGCACAGAATACCCGTCATCGTTTCCCTGCCGCTGTAAACATTCTTTACCCAGCTTTTGCTAACCCTGCCGGAGAGCAAGGCTCCTTCTAGCACAGTGGCTTCATCTTGCTTGTAGAACATAGGCTTTGTGCTTGCTTGGGCTATAACGCCTGGGTTCCAAGTTGCCGCGATAGCCATTCTGCCTGCGCAATCGGATTCCGCGAGGAATTTTTTTGTGTAAAATTCTATGCCTATGGTATAGCGGCTATTGGATTGAACCTGCCCAAAAGACTCCGCTTGTGGAAATTTCGCATTTGGCTGCAAAACAAAAGAGGAATCCTGAACTCCGTGCCTATCCTTTAAAACGTTATACCCGCAGAGATTCTCCTGCATCTGAACGATGGTTATCTCGCGGGTTTTGTTTGTTGGGTTTTCCAGCTCAAAAACCGTGGCATTTACTGGTAAGCTGCTCATCCTTTCATTGCCTGGCAGCACAGGTGAGAACTGGATTTTGCGTATATTCGCCATCTTTTTAGAAACATATTTGGTAGCGGAAATCGGATACAGAGCTGTGTATTCCATCAATTCTGGATCATAGCCTTGCTGCCCCGAAATTTCCTGCTCGCTATCCCAAGCTGCGGTTAGCGAGCCTTGCCTTTCCGGGGTTTCGCCAATAAGCCCGTCAAAAAAGTCTATGAGCCAAAGCCTTTGAAAACGCGGGCTGCGATTATTCCTTTCTAGCATAGCTTCTGTTCGCCGGCTCCATTCAATATGCCAGCGGTTAAGGCGGTCTTCGTTTGCGGCATATAAATCGCCTTTTTTTGTTGCGTCTTCCAACAGCTTTGCTATCTCGTTAGCTTTAAGACCTTTAGGCACAAGGGGGTTGCCCTTTATGTCCACCAACGGGAAAAACGATAGCAATTCATAAACCTGCGCAGCATTTTCAACCTTCAAAGGCGCGCCTTGAATTGACTCGCTGAAATAAAAATCGTTTAATCTCAAATCCCCGTTTTTCGCGCCCCGAACCTGAATACCGGGCAAAAAGTGCATAACAGGGGTTGTGCCTGCCGGGGTTACGGTAAACGCGCTGCCTATTCCGCCAACCGCTATGCCTGTGGTTGCAGGCGTTGTGCTTAGGGGGGTGTACCAAGGCTGGATAAATTCAACAGCGAGCCCAGAAGTCATTAAATCTTTGACTGTACCTTTAAGAGCAGATTGAGATAAGTATTGCGAAAACATGGGGGGAATATAGAAAATTTTAACAAATATTTTTCAGCAAATTGCTTGCTTTTATTCGCATTTTAGAGAAAGCAAACCATTTTTTCCCCAAATCCTTCAACGATGCACCTATGTGATATGTACAATCATCAATTAACAGGAATCTATCGTGTGATTTTGAAAATTTATCCACCGTAATTGGCGGATTGGTTTCGCTAACTCGGCTTTCCAAATTCTCAAACCTCTGATTTATGGCGTAGCCATGAAGCAGGTAATCTTTGAGGATACCACTAGCCCAAATCCTAAATTTTGTTGCGTTAACAGAATTTACCCTATAGCCAACGGAGAGAATAGCATCCTAATGGCAGGAATATAGAAAAAAATTCCGTGCCTGTAAATAGGCATCGTTAGGAATTTTTTAATGTCCGTAGGACAGCCCGAAGGGCGAACCCTGCTCACGAAGTGAAGTTGGCAGGGTGAGTAAATTGTCTGAACCCCACACCCATGCGCTACTTACTCGCTGGCGAACAGCCGAAGGCTGGTCATTTTCAGGATTAAATCCTACAGCTTGCTCAATTCTCCTATTTTCCCATCATTGCTTATTTTACATTCATACAAAGATCTTGTGTTGATAACAAACAGAAATATTTTTATACATGATTTTATTTTTCTCTTAGATATAGAATGATTTACTGCTTTTTTATATTTCTCTTCTATACTCGGAATAGTCTCTCTATCTGTATTATCAACAATATGAACAAAATAATTCTGCTTTGTTTCAGAGTCGCATAAGAGTTTTAAAAAATCATTTTCAACCTCAACATTATCATATTTTAATTCTATAAGATTAGTTCTTTTTCCATTTAAATCGTATAAACATAAATCAAGCCTTGCTGAAATAAGCTTTTTACCTGAAAAGACATATATATCTTCTGTTGGTGCTTCTACTGAATAGTAGAATTTATCTTGTTTTTCCAATTCCCTTGCCAACAGGAACCTCAACTCCTGCTCGCTAATTCTCTTTTCGCCATCACGCTTTTTAGGAAATATAAGCCGAGACTCAGCATTTTGCTTAATAGCGTTTTCCTCGCCAATTTTCAAAAGTTCTTTAAAAGAATTTTTAATTAACGCTTCTATATCTAAATTGTCTGTCATCTTTCACCTCTCTCCTTCCCCGTTTCTTTTTACCCTCGCCAAACCCTTGGGGAAAACACAAGGTTTAGCGAGTTTCGCGCCACTGTGGCGCAAATTCTTTTCAGTCCTGCAAGCAACGAACACTAAACAAGTTGCCCTTACCGGAGTAGTTGTAGTACACGAGCTCGAGGTCGTAACCCATACTCCTGCCGTAGGCGATGTTGCTATCGTCCTCACTGGCACTCCACCAGTAGCCGAAGTTGCCGACATAGATGAAAGGGCCATCGGAACTGCCGTAGCCGCCCGGCAGGGCGGAAAACCCTAACTTGTCAAAGCCGTTGCCACCGCTATTCCAGCCACTCGTTGCCTTTAAATATGGCGGATTCTAGCGAACATGGCGACACTTTCCTTTTTAGGTATTGTATATGTCGGAGCCGAAATTTTCCAGCGCATCCGAGCGCAGTGCTTGGTGCCGAGCCAGGAGTCTTACGATGGGGGGGGGGGGGGGGGGGGGGGGGGGGGGTAGTTAGCAGTAAAATCATTAAACGGCATAGCCATAAAATTGTTACCTAGAGCCTCTGTAAGAGGCTCGGCAAAACAAATTTTACAGCTAAGGGTCATATTGGGATATAATATAGAAAACTAAACCACTACCTCGCCTGAAGGCGAGGGGTTTTCCTTTTGTCGGCTGAAGCCGACTTATCCACCGGTTATGGTAAAATCATCTTGCGTTTCCAAACCGTCCTCTTGGTTCTTGATATACTCCAT
>Ga0268262_10000906_pt1 | contig 38461 bp, 51 predicted proteins | sample TergutNc150P3_FD_190354 | JGI IMG/M metagenome (GOLD analysis project Ga0268262, IMG submission 190354) | Nasutitermes corniger P3 segment gut microbial community from laboratory colony in Florida, USA - Nc150 P3 (SPAdes) (version 2) | ecosystem: Host-associated > Arthropoda: Insects >...
ATCGCAAAGCCGTACACATGATACAGCGGCAGAAAGTCGTACAGGACGTCTCCGCCCGAAAACCACTTGTTCATATCTTCCAGCGATTCGGCGCATTCGGTCAAATTGAAGTGCGTCAGCGGAACGGCCTTGGGCGTGCCGGTCGATCCGGACGTAAACGACAAGGTCGCCACGTCGGTCGAGGATACCTCCGCCGGGCGCAGGTCGGCCGGCGCCGCGCCGTCCTTGGTCTTTATGTCGTAGAACTCGAACGCCGCGTCCTTATAGAAAAATGATTTTTCAGCAACTACCAGCCTGCAATCCACGAACTTCGCAAACGCGTCGTATTCCTTGGGCGTAAGATTCGTATCCAGCAGAACCGCCTTGGCGCCCAAATACCATATCGCGAACGCCGTCAATGGAAACTCGGGAATATTGTGCGCCAGAATCCCAACCGCGTCGCCCTTCTTGACCCCCTTGGCCGCCAGCGACGCCGCACGTTTCTTCACGTTCAGGACAAACTGCCCGTACGGAACTTTTTCGCGGGCCAGATACGGAAAGTCCGGATATTCCGCCGCGGTTTTCTCCAAAAGCTGATACATGTTCATATGAATTTCCTTGCTGTTCTATGTTAATCGCTGCTATTATAGGAAAAACTTTCAGGGTTTGCAATGAAGATTTTAACCGTCAATATAAATTCCATACGCGCGCACATAGGCGGCTTTTTGGCAATTCTGGAAAGCCGCGAGTACGACGTTATCGCCGTCCAAGAGCTGAAATGCGAGGACGCCGCCTTTCCGCACATAATGTTCGACAGCCTGGGCTACAACATCAAAGTCCACGGGCAAAAGTCCTACAACGGCGTTGCCGTATTCAGCCGCCCGTCGATCGAGGACGCCGTATGCGGCATGCCGGACTACGCCGACCCGAACGTGCGATTCATCGAATGCCTGATAGACGGCAGAATCCGCTTGATCAACGTCTATATGCCGAACGGCGACGATATCGATTCGCCCAAGTTCCCATATAAAATCGAATGGATGAAAAAGTTCGACGAATATATTTACAGGTGGGCCGCGTCCGAAGAGCCGGTCATTGTTTGCGGCGACTTCAACGTGGCCATCGAGGATCGCGACGTATGGAATCCCAAGGCGTACGAAGGCTCGTCGATTTCGGCGCCGCCCGCAAGGAAAATTATGCTGGAATGGATTGGGCCAAACGCCCCTTGGACGGACGAATACCGGCATTTTCATCCGGACGAAATCGGATATACCTGGTTCGGATATCGCGGCGCGAATGCGGTCGAAAACAGCCGCGGCCTCAGGCTCGATTACTTCATGACCAACAAGGCCGCCGCAAAACTGGCCAAAGACTGCCGTATCGACATGAGGCCGCGCCTGGCCGACAAGCCGACCGACCACGCAGGCCTGGCGCTTGAATTAGCATAGCGGGCGCCGCTACATCGGAATGTCTTCGCATTTCTCTTCCCCGACATCAACACTGCAATCGCTCCCGCCCCCGACGTGAACAAACAAAACAGTAACGCTGCCTTTTGCTTTACATTCTTTCTTTGTGGTCTGCTTGCAAATATGACAGTTTCTCGTATTGCGGTCGAACATCGCGTCCGTTTTCGTTGTCACACCGCCGTCAACTTTTGTAGAGCTCCACCCGCCGATAAGATAACCCGCGCTCTCGGAACTTGCGCCGCCGCCCAAGCTGCCAAAACTACCCGCGCCGCCCTGCATCAGTTGTTCCTTGGTAAGGCCGCTGCCGACGTCGTATGAAATCGAATACGGCGGGGCAAGCGGCGTATCCGCTTCGGTGCTGCCAAGCCCGCCCACTCCTCCGCCAGTGGCCATTTTTTGGCACATGAATTGCGCTATGTCAAGGTCAGCCTTCCTAACGGCCTCGGCGACCTCGTCGTTGAACTTTTTATTATAGTTGTCGTTCGCCCGCCTCAGCGCCGACGCCGCTATCAGCGTTTTCTGATTGTTCAACAGATTCGGAAACCGCGCCTTGGTCGTATTCGAACCGCCCCTGCCACCGCCGCCCTTGCCATTAATCTGCGACAGGTCCCTGCCCTCTATGCAATATTGAATCTTCTGGTCCGTCTCTATCATGCTAATCGTCCGATTTATCGTTCCCGCGATGTTGTTCAGCTCCGCCTCTATCGAATCGATTATGCCCAAGTTGTTTTGGTCGAGACTGTTCTTTTTCCGCACCTCCGCGATATAATCCTTGACGCCGATCTCGCCGACCTTAAGCATGTCTTCCTTGCCGCAACTTTCATCCTCTTTGCCGCTGTCGCACACTTTCGATCCATTGCCCATCTTTATCATGCCGAACGACAGCATTCCGGTAACGCGGTAAATATCCCCCACCTTTTGACTGCGAAGTGATCCCGTGCCGAGCGTGTCGTCCGCCGCAAAGCGGTTGCAGTCAACCGTCGATCCGCAGACCTCGGTCATCTTGTCGTCTATCAATTTTTGGCAGACGTCCAGCGCCGCGTTGTCCACGTTCAGATAAAAACCCATCAGCATCTGATCTATGTCGGACATCTTGAAATCCTTCCTCGCCTGTTTGCACACAAGCAGTTTGTCCAGCGGGCACAGGTCGTGCATGTACTTATAATCCATGCCTATGCACTGCGAGAAGTCCTCGCCGCAGCGGTCCGGCGAAGTAAAGCAATCCTTGACCTCTTTCGTGCAGGCGTCCACGCGCATCGACGCCAGGCGGTCCACGACATAGTCCCAAATCTGCGGCTCCATTCTTTCGCACGGGTCTATTTCGACCTTGCAAAAGCTGCGCGCCATCGTCGGGCGCGACAGGCACGAGTCCATAGTTTCGCCGTTCTTGCCCTCTATATTGTCCTTGCACGCCTTTTGTATGCAGTCCGATATGTCGCCCAGGCATCTTTGGCGCCGCTTCGATTCCGCGCCCAGCTCGGCTATCTTCAATTCAGGCGCAACGTCCCGCAGGAAGTCGTCCCATATATACTGCCGATTCGCCAGGCACTTGTCCAGCACGCTTTCGCAGATGTTCCTTTTGCTGGACAGCATTTCCTGGACCGACGCCGACACCTGGAACTTATCCACGCTCGCGACCGTGGTTCCGGCGGTCGAGACCGTTTTCTTCTGCATGTTTTCTTCAGCGACAAAGCGCACGCACCGCGTCCAGTCGGCGCCGCAGGCGTCGTCCTTCATCATGCATTTCTTGAATTCCACCATGCAGGCGCCGCGGTCGTATTCGTTGTCCCGCGCGAACGCCTCGTCCCGCGCGTCGCGCAGATCGCGCTGAGCGTCCAGTATCGCCACTTCGGACTGCTTTTCCAAATCCTTTATCACTTTGGACAGCGCCGTACAGTCGCTTCTTATCTGCGTCAGATAAACCTGCGTCAACATCTTAAGGTCGTCGGCCTTGCAAGCCTTATCCGCCTGATCCGTGCACAATCTATGCGCGCCGTTATAAAGTTCCCTGCCCGTCAGGCCGTCCAGCGACGCTTCCTCATCCCCGCCGTTGCCGAGCCACGCGGACATATCCGCAGGCTGGCGCCTTTTCCGCGCGTTCGTCCTTTCGTGGACCGTCACGACCTTGCCGTCCTTGTCGTATTCGCGCGTTCCGGTTTCGCTGAACAGAATGTCGGCCTTGGCCCCGGCCTGCGCCTTTTCAACCTCCACCGTCGCGATGCGGTTCGCCTCGTCGTTGTTCTTTTCGATTTTCTTCAGCGCCGAGCCGTACTGATCGTAGTCGGCCGAACATACGCAGCTGCCGCCCGATTCGTTGTCCGATATGCAGAATTGATCCATACATCCGAAATACGCCTTGCGGCAGCCCTCGTCGTACAGCCCGTCCGAGGCCACTTTTTCCCTGACCGTCGCTTTCGCCCCGGTCGAGATTATCGCGCCGCCGCGCGCCGCCGCCGCAAACGCCGCGCCGCCCCACGACGCCAACGCGAGAAGCGCGATCAGCGACAGACATATTTTCATTTTGGTTCTTTTCATTTTCTCTCTCCCAATCAAATTTTACATATTGACGTTCTCGCAGCTTTCTATCGTTTGGCAGAAGTCTTCCTTGCCGCCGGACTGAAAGCCCATGAAGCCCGCGCCCACCGCGCCCACCGCGCCGCCTATCGCCGTGCCCCAGCCGGGCGTCACCATAGTGCCCGCCGCCGCGCCCGCCGCCGCGCCGCCAGCACCGGCCGTCAGCGCGCTTTGCCATTCATCCATGCCGCCCTTTTCGCACACCTTTTGCGCGCGGCATACGTGGCAGTTCCTGAGGCTCGGTTCAAACACCGCGCTGATGAACTTAAGATCCTCGCTGTTCTTCAAGCCCGCCTTCATGCTTTCGCCGTACGCCTCGCATGCCTTTTTCGCCTCGGCCTCGTCCGCCGACTTCGCCAATTCGCGCAGTTTCGACGTCATCGCCCTGTACTGCCGGTTCTCGGCGTTCACTTCGGCTATCAATTTCGCGGTCGTAAAGACCGACGTTCCTACGCTCGACCTTCCAGCCACGCGCGTCCTCGGATTGGTAGTCGCCGCGCAGGCGTTGATCGTAGAATCTTTTTCGAGCGCCGCGAATATGTTCGCGACCTCGGTTTCGGCGTAAGTCTTCCACGGCAGTTCGCCGTCCCTGTTCGGACGCATGAATTTTTCAGCCTCTTCGACCGATTTCAGCGACGCTATCGCCGGGTCGTCCGGCACGCACGACATGTCCGTTCCGCACACGCGCCCCAGGCTTTCCGAGAAATAGTTTATGCAGCCCTGTATCTGCGCGTAATCCGCGCGCAGGAATATAGTCGAGACCAATACTTCGAACTGCGCCTGGCCCTTGCACGACGGATACAGATCCTGCGGGCAGAGCTTTTTTATCTCAGCAAACGGCTTTCCCAAACATTCCGGCTTGGTGAAGTCCGCGCCGCATTTGTCCTTGAAGCACGACTCGATATCGTTTTGGCAGAAGCGCACCTTCAAATATCCCAGCTTGTCGCCGACCAGCCCCTTTATCCCGGGGATTTTCGCTTCGCATTCGGCGATGATCGGGCACACCCCCGCCGCCACGTTCACATTGTTCAAACAGTCGGCGTTGGTCGAGACCGAGCAGGTGTTTTCCAGGCACGCGCCGATTTTCGACAGGCAGGTTTGGCGGAAATATTTGTCCGCGTATTTCGCCGCGTCCGCAAGCAACATTTTCGTTTCGTCGTCCCAATCTTTCATCACGTCGTTTTTGACCGCCATGCATTGATCGGTTATGTCCTGGCAGGCGTTCGTGCGCCGCTTCAAAAGCCCCTCGTCCAAGCAGTTCTCGAAGTTGTCGCCGCAGCCGCCCTTTTCCGCCACGCAGTTCCTGAGAGCTATCAGGCATTCGCCGCGATTGTATTTGTTCGTGTTCCCGAGCTCGGCAAAGCGCGCCGCGCGAACCGCCTTTTCAGCCGCCGCCACGTTCGACTCGGCCGTCTTCTGCTGGCCGCCCAAAAACGACGTGAACGATTTGCAATTCGCGGTTATCAATCGGTCGTAAAGCATCGTTTCCATCTTCGCGTCCTTGCCGCAGGCTTCCAGGCGCCCTTTGCACATAGACGCCGCCATGCTGTAAAGCCGCCCGCCTATATCGTAATCGCTGTCCAGGCCGTCGCCGTCGTCGTTCGCCAGCCAGGCCGCCAGGTCGACGCGGCTTGCCTTTGCCTTTTCCGATTGGCCGAACACCAACACCGCCTTGGCGCCCAGCTTTTCGCGCTCCACCCCCTCGGTGAACAGTTTCTCGGCCTTGGCCTGCGTTTCGTTTATCTTTTTTATCAGCGGTTTCGACTGCTCTATATTATCCGAGCAGGCGCAGCGCTCGCCCTCCGACTCGTCGAGCAAACAGAATTGATCCATGCAGTCGCGGTACGCGTCCCGGCATCCGGCGTTGTCCGGCGTCTCGGGCACGGTCGGCTTGTCCGGTTCGTCCGGCACATCCGGCACATCGGGGACATCAGGCACGTCCGGCACCGTAGGCTTGTGCTTATCGCCGCCGGTTTTTCCCATTCCGCTGGACAGCATCGGCATCGAAGCGCGAGAGTTCGCGTTCGCGTTCATCATCACTCCGACGCGCTCGGCCGCGCGGCTGGGCCGGGACGTCTCGGACGCAATCCCGGGCCACGCAAGCAAAGCGCAAAGCGCGACCTGCAAAACACAAAGGGTAATATATTTTTTCATTTCTTTCATTTCTTTATCACTTTTTATTGTCTTTTTTATCGTCTTTTTTATCCTTATCGCCGTTGATCTTCGCGTTTCCTATCGCGCCGCCTATAACGCCAATTCCGGCAACCGCCCCGCCAGCGGTGGCGCGGAACGCCGCGCTACCAATTTCCATTTTTTTGCTGGCCTCGACGCGATCGGCCACAGTATCAAAGCGATTCGCGCCCGCCGCGTCCGCCCCGCCCTCGTATAGGGACGATGTGTCGATTATCGCTTCGGATTCGATTCCCGGCGCCATGCCCAGCGCCTCTTTCGCGTTCTTCATATCCCGCGCGATCCTCATGTACGCCAATCTCGTGTTCGCCATTTCAACCGATTCCATCGGAGTTTCGCCGCCCGCGTTATACCCGACGTTCCGGGGGCCGCCCGCAATCCCGCACTTTATCGTTCCAAGATACGCCTTCATTTCCGCGGAGGCTTCGTCGTCCGCCAATTTTTCCGCCAGGCCCTGCCCCAACTGCATTCCGCCCAGCCCGGTCGCCGCCATAGTCATGCCGCCAAGCATCTTGTTTTCCGTCGACTGTTCTCTGTTCTTCGCCGAATCCGGCTTTTCCTGCGCTTCCTTCACACGTTGTTTCGCCTCGGCCTTTTTCGTTTTGTTTTCGGCCAACTTGTCCCTCAATTTGTCCGCCAAGGGTATTTTTTCTTCCGGGTCTTCGGTGTTATCGTCATCGTTACTATCTTTCTTCTTCTTGTTTTTTATCTCTTCGATTTTTCCCGTCACGGCACTTTTTGCTTTCTTTCCCGCTCCCGCCAGCACATTTCCCACCGCGTTAAAAAACGAGGTTTTTGCGGGTTCTTCACCATCAGTCTGGGTTTCTTCGGTGGTATCCTCATTGGCGGTATCTTTATTATCCCTGTGTTCAGCACTTTTAGGGTCATTAACTCCTTTGCCGGGAGGATCGGCAAGGCAGATTACGGGCATTAAAACCAATGCGCACAAAACAGCCAGCAAAGAAAAGCGCCGCAATTTCATATTCTCTCTATCCGTTTAATTTTATCAGAAATATCAGAGAGAACCAAATGGAAAGTGGATTCTATTTATCCCTGATTTTGGCGCCCAGGGCCTCGACCGCGGCTATAACCTTGTTTTGGATTTCCAGCAGATCCGCGTCCGTCATGTTCCTATCCGGCAAAATCGTTATCGAAAACGCCACGCTGTCTTCGTAAAAGTCGAATTCCATAACATCCGTGATTTCTCCGCCCGCGCCCAGCGCCGCGGATACTATATCTTCCGCTGGGATTTCCTTTTCCAGCGCGAACGAAAAGTCGCGCGTTATCGGCTGAAAGTCCGAAATGCGCGCCTCGGGCACGCGCGCAGGCGTATCAGCCTCGCGGACTTCGTCTATAACGCATATCATAACCGGCATTTTCAGTCGCCAATGCCGCGCCAGCTTCGGATGCAATTCACCGAATTCCCCAAGCGTGCGCCCCGACGCAGTCTCCACTAATCGCCCGTACCTGTACGGGTGCGCCCACATCGGCGGGTCCAGCGTTTCCGTGCGGCATGCGATCCCCGGCGTACGGTACGAAAGATACGACTGCAGGTCCGCCTTTACGTCGAATATATCCGCCGCGCGGCCGCGCTTCATCCAATGGCGCGGGCCCGCGTCGCCGGTTCTCGCTATAACAATCTGCGTATGCTCTTCGCCAGGATTCGGGCCGTCGAACACCTTGCCTATTTCGAACATCGCGAGATTCGGATACCCGCGCTTCGCGTTGTCGCTGATCGCGTCCAGCATGTTCGGCAATAGAGCGTTCCTCGCCGTGTCCATGGCGTCCATCATAGGATTGGCTATCTTCACGTTCGGGCGGTCCGAGACCAATTTCTCATTGTACAGATTTCCAAAACCCATGGATACGCGCTCGACCAAGCGGCGCTGGCGCGCGAAGAATTCGTTGTCCGTCTTGACCGGCTTTATACTTATAACCTGTTTCGACGGCGACACCCCGACGTTCGCTATCTTATCATAGCCGTAGATGCGGATGATGTCCGCGACCAGCGTTTCCGGCACCATTTCTATCGCATGCCAGCCGGGAACGACCACGTTCCATTTTTCGTCTATAACGTATCCCAGCTTTTCAAGGATTTGCCGCTGCGTTTTTTCAGGCAGGTCTATTCCGGTTTTCTTTTTGAAGATCGCAGGATCGTATTTAATAACGACTTCTTTCTTCTCCCATTTCTTATCGCTTAACGCGACAATGTTCCCGCCGCAACGCTGCGTGATTATTTCAACCGCGCGGGCGATGCCCTCGGACGTGGTCGCCGGGTCCATGCCGCGCTCGTACCTATACGACGCGTCCGTCGAGATGTTCAGCCGACGGCGCGTTTTCCGTATTCCAATCGGCTCGAAATACGCGGCCTCTATTATAATATTCTTCGTGTCGGGCTTGGTCATGCCGCGCTTGCCGCCGACTATGCCCGCCAGCGCAAGCAGACCCTCCGCGTCCGCAATAACCAGATCTTCGGCCGTAAGGATATGCTCGGCGCCGAACAAGTCCCTGAACTTTTCGCCCTCGGCGGCGTTCCTGATTATTATGTCGCCCTTTATGTCGTCCGCGTCGAAGCAGTGAAGCGGCTGGCCTATGTCATAGCAAACGTAATTCGTCGCGTCGACCGGCGCGTTCTTCGGATTGATTCCGATCGCCGCCAGGCGCGCCGCTATCTTCGCGTCCGAGGGCGCTATCGTTATTCCATGAATCTCGGCAAAATCATAAATCGGGCAGCGGGCCTCGTTCTTTATTATCGCCTTTCTACTTCCCGCGCCGGGCGCGGCCTGCGTCTTTTTTGACGCTTTTTTCGCAGGTACATCTTTGAACGTTCCCGCGCCCGCCGCCGCCAAATCGCGGGCTATGCCGCGGACCGACAGGCAGTCAGGGCGATTCGCCAAAACCTTGGCGCTAAAAACTATATCGTCGTCGTTCGCCGTTTCGTAGGCGTCCCCGGGTTTGTACGCATCGCCGGACAGTTCCATTATTCCGGCGTGGTCGCCTGCGCCCCGTATCTCGCGTTCGCTACACATCATTCCGTTCGATTCAAAGCCACGGATTTTTCCGACCTTTATTTCGGTTCTTTCGCCATCTCCGCGGATTGGAATAACGCAACCGGGCCGCGCCAGCACCGACACCAAGCCCGCCCGCGCGTTCGGCGCGCCGCACACTACTTGGCGGAGTTCTTCGCCGCCGTCGTCCACTTTCAACAGATGCAAATGCGTATCCGGAATTTCACTACATTCCACAATCCGCGCGACGACCGGCGCCTTTGGCATCCGCAGGTCTTCGACCTCCAGCCCTATCTGCGTCAGCTTGTCCGCTATCTCGCCCGCAGAAGCATCCGTCTTCAAATAATCCTTAAGCCAACCAAACGTCCATTCCATTTTTATCCCCTTTGAGACTAAAACCCTTTGTCCAACAGCCACCTGATGTCGCCGTCGAAAAATTTTCTGATGTCGTTCAGGCCGTACTTCAGCATCGCCAACCTGTCCAGCCCCGGGCCGAACGCGAAGCCCTGCGTCTTGTCCGGATCCAGGCCGCACGCCCTTAGGACGTTCGGATGAAGCATGCCCGCGCCGCCCATTTCCAACCAGTCGCCGCCCTCTTTCACCGGCCGCCCAGTCTTCTTGTCCCACCTTATGTCGAACTCTATGCTCGGTTCCGTGAACGGGAAGTACGACGGGCGGATTCGGACCGCTATGTCGCCCGTTTCGAACACCAGCCCAAGATACGTTCTTATGTCCGACACCAAATTCGAAAGCGTAATGCCGGATCCGATGACCACCCCGTCGTACTGATGAAAGTACGGGCTGTGCGTCGCGTCCAAATCGCGCCTATACGCCGCGCCGGGCGCTATGACCTTGGTTTCCGCGCCACGCCGCACCATTTCGCGCACGGATACCGCCGTGCAATGCCCGCGCAAAAGATTATCGCTTCCCTCCACATAAAAAGTATCCTGCATGTCGCGGGCCGGATGATACCGCGGAACGTTCAAGGCGACGAAGTTATGAAAGTCGTCCTCTATATCCGGACCCGACGCCAGTTCGTAGCCCATGCTTTGAAACACCCGCGCGACGTCTTTCCATATCATCGTCAGCGGATGAATCTTTCCCGTCTGTTCGGGCGCGGGCGAGCGCGTCGCGTCAATCTTGTCGCCCCTCAGTTCCGCCAGCATCGTTTCGTTTTCGATTTCTTCCTTGCGCAGGCGGAACGCGTCCTGCAATTCTTCCTTTTCCTTATTCAGGCTCGCGCGGTCGGATTCCGACAGGTCTTTCATCTTTTTCAGCCGCGCGGTCATGGTTCCGTTTTTGCTGAACGTTTCCGAGTACAATTTCTGCAATGATTCCAAATCATTTATCTTTTTTATTTCATCCTGCATTTCTCTTCCTTTGGTAAGTTAAAAACCGCCTTGCGGCGGCATTATTGCATATAGCGCGATAAACCGCCAGGTAAAATTATCGTTTCGTAGCCGTAAATCGCCGCGCTTCTTCGACAAGCTTTTGGAAATTTTCGTCGCCCTCGTACGCCATTTGCGCCAGCACCTTGCGGTCTATCGAGACGTTCGCCTTTCTCAGCCCGTTCATCAGCGAGCCGTAGGTCAATCCCGCCTGCCGCGCCGCCGCGTTTATTCTGATTATCCAAAGACTGCGGAATTCGCGCTTCTTCGCGCGGCGGTCGCGGTACGCGTACTGCCCCGCCTTGTCCACCTTTTCTTTCGCCAGCGTGAACGCGCTGTGATGCCGACCAAGGAATCCCTTCGCCCGCGTCAATACTTTTTTGTGTTTCTGATGCACCGTGGTGCCGCGCTTTACTCGTGCCATAATCCGCCTCCTTATCCGCGCAAACCGTAAGGCGCCAAAATTTTAATCTGACCCTGCATGTTTTCGTTAACGTATTGAACTCTGCGGCCCGCACGAAGACTGCGCTTCGCACGCTTGCGCAACATGTGGTTATGGCCCTGGCGGCGAACCTGAACAAGGCCGCTCGCGGTCATCTTCGCACGCTTTTTCAGCATGCTTTTCGTTTTCAATTTTGGCATTTCAATCTCCTGTATTCGCCTCGCGGTAGCCATTGACCGTTTCGGCAGGTTTCGCCCATTTTGGCATAAAAAATTCACGATGTCAAATATTAGTCGCAGTCGGCCACGGAAACCTTGTTTTCCTCGACGCAGTTGTTGAACGCGGGCGACTGGTACGCGCTTTCAGAGGCGCATTTTTCCAAATTGCCGCCGGTTATATACTTGCACGAATTGATCTTGACGCAGGTCGTTTTTTCCGAGTTCGGCTTAGTCCCGTCGCCGCAGGGAACGCATTGGGTGCCCGACCATACCGAGTTGATCTGCCCCGAGCACGCAGCCTTGTCCGACTCCAGTTGCGCCCTCTTCCTTTCCTCTTCTTCAGCCGCAAAATCCTTTACCGGGGCCGACGCCACCGACTGCTTCTGTTGCGGCTGAGCCGGAGCGGTCGATCTCCAGCATCTAGACCTGGATCCGCCGTCCTGTTTGCTCCATGTCAATCCGGGCTCGAGGGATGTTGCCGCATTGCCGGGGCAGATTCCCAGTTCTTGCCGCCAGCTTCCGTCGCATTTTTTCCAAAATAAAGCGCCGCTACAACCATAACTGCACTTCCAAATGTAGCCATCAATTTGGGTTTTCGGCGCTCCGGAGCCCTCGCCTTCCGGGCCGAATATGGTATTGCCGTCGTCGCATTCGCTCTTGCAGTTGTTATTGGTGCAGGTAGAGCCGAACGCAACGAACGGCGCCATGAAAACCAAAACCGCGGCCAGCGCCATGCAATTTTTCAAAATGCCCCGTAAAACGCCTCTATCGCCATTCATTTTTCGAACTTTCCCTACCTTGTGATATTATTCAACATCGCCGCAAAATAATCAAGCCTATTTCCCGTATTCTTTCGGCATCAATATATACATCTGCCCAGGCTGGTTCTGACCCTGCGCGTACTTGAACGCCTCGTCCCCAGTACCGAAATATATGTCCCCACGGTTATATCCCGTTATCGCGCCGCCGGTGTCCTGCGCCACCATCAGTCTTTTGAAGTCCCTGCCGTCCGACAATTTCGTATCGAGATACACCGGCAGGCCCAGCGTATAGATATTCTTGTCTATCGCAAGGCTACGAAGTTTGGTCAGCGGCACGCCCATATTGCCGGTCACCGCATCGGACGCCGCGGGCGCGTAGTACACATAGCGCGGATTATTCGCTATCAATTCGTCCGCAAGGGATCTGTTTTGCTTCAAATGCTCCCTTACCGACTTCATCCCATAGCCTTCCGGCGGGCGTATTCCGCGCGCCAGCAACTGGCTTCCTATCCCGTTGAACGGCAGATCGTTCGTCGACGCAACCGACAACCTTACGTTGCTACCGTCCTCCAATATCAATGTCGCGCTGCCCATGTCCTGCAGGTCTATCGGGTCTATCCAATAGATAACTTCGCCTACGCGGTTGTCCACCAGAGTCTTGGAATGCACGCCCTTATATTCGCGGCCGTCCGTCGGCTTGTTCATTATCGGCACGCTGCAAGTATATGTCTTCTGTCGGCACGCCCGGACCACCGGAGAATAGTAGCCAGTGAATTTTCCCGCCTTTGTGCCCTCGTCCGAAACCCTGTAGGGCTGGAAGTGCGCCTCGAACCATAATCTTACCGTTTCCTGGCTGGCCTTGGCGTCCGGCAGAAACCGACACTTTTCGGCCAAAAGCTTCTCGTCCGGAGAAACCTTGCCGCTGTACTCTATCGAGGCCTTGCAAGTGTTCCTGAACGCCTGCAGCGCGTAGCGGTGGTCGTCTTGGCGCCAGCCCGGCAGATCGCCAAAGCCCACCCGTGTCATGTTCCGCGTAGTCCGACCCGCGTCGCCGCGCCGGTCCGCCCATTCGAACAGGCCGCAACCCGTCAGCAGTGTCAGCAACAAACTTTCGACTATCCATAGTTTTTTCATTTTATCCGCCAGCGCTCTTTATTATTATTTGACTTTTTTTTTCCTTGTGTTATCCTATTTTATCAGAAATAGGAGTCATAACCAAATGGCGCAGTACAAACTGATATCGCAGTTCTTGAAAAAAATCACTTTCAATTCCCCGAATGTCCCGGAATTGTTCTTCAAACAGGAAAATACCCAGGCGAAAATGGACATCAATTTGGATATTCAAATCAAGTCCAGCGAAAACAAATTGTATATGGTCGACTTGGTGACCAAGCTGCATTCGCGCCTTGAGGGCGAGAAAACCGTATTCGAGGTCGAGGCCGTTTATTCCGGTTTGGCGCAGGTCGAGGAAGCGAAGAACGAAGAGGAACTGAAGCGCATGCTGTTGGTCGATGTCCCTACGCAACTGTTCCCCGCAGTGCATTCGCTGATATTCCACCTGACCGCGAAATCCGGATTCCCGCCGTTCCAAATGCACGTCGTGGACTTCGAACAGCTTTATAAAGAGAAGAATCCGACGGGGAAGAAATAATCCCGTCTTAAAGCCAGTCTTCGACTTTCAGGCCTTTGATTTTTGCAAAATGCTTCGTGTTGTGAGTAATCAGCACGGCGCCCGCGGACATCGCGCCCGCCGCAATCAGCAGATCCATGCTGCCGGTCGGCGTGCCCGCGTTTTCAAGCTCGACCCTTATCCGCGCGTAATGCCCCATCGCCGTTTCGTCCAGCGGAACGATATCCAATTGATCCACCAGCAGGTGTACGCTTTCGGACAGCCTTTGGGAATTTTTCTTTTGAACCCAATACAGCAGTTCTCCGTAAGTTATCGCGCTGATGCAGCAATCGTCGAAATGCGCGCCGTACTTCGACCCGACATTCTCATTGAAGTTCTTTATGATATAGCTGCATATATCGGTGTCCAGCATATAATGTTTCGCCATATCAAAGCTCCACCGGGCGGGCAGGTTCAAGGATACGCTTCATGCCGAAAACTTCTTGATAATAATCAACGCCTTTTTCCGGCGGCGGAATCCCCATGCCGTCCATCAGCTCTTTGAACGAACCCGCCGTTTTCTTCCTCAAAGGATATATATGCAGACCGCTTTTTTCCTTTTTTATGCCGACCTTGTCCACGTCCAGCCGGAATGCCTTGGGCAGGCGGATAGCCTGCGAATTGCCGCTCATAAAAACTTTCGCCGTCGCTTCCATCATTTTAAGCTCCTATTTTTGTATATACTACATATATATACTATTTTTGGACGAATGTCAAGTCTACGGCGCGGGAGGGGAGCAGAGCGCGTCCCGAAACGTCCCGCGGCCGTAGTCGCCGCGGAGCTCGGCGCTACAAATGTACGCGCAAGATGTCGCGCAATCCGACGCGGACATGAAAAACACCCAACCGCCACACGTCTCCAAACTATTATCGGTACATATACGGCACCAGCAGTTTTGGCCTGTGCCGGGATTATCTGTCGGATTGCCTTGAATGGTCCACGCGCCGCTGGTATTTGAACATCTAGCCTTGCCGTATATATTACCCGTGCTACCCGACGGCAGCGTGCAACCTGTACCGTTAGAAGTATAGTTAGTTGCACTGTATTGACGACCACTGCACGGCAGGTATGGAAATTTACTAATGACAGCAGGAGCGGAACAGATGTTTGTAAGACTGTCGTGCGCCCTCCATACATTTTGACGAATTTTGGAGGCGTATTGCGATAATGGCGTGTTGGACGGTACCGACACCCCGCGTTCTTCTATCGCCCGGCGGATCTGTTCCTTGCTGTTCATGATGTCTTCCAACTTTTCCGCGATTGTTAACTGAGCCGCGCCTGCATTAGATGTTATACCGATAATTATTATTGCGAATATTGTTTTGAGCATTCTCTTTCCCTTTTATATGTATAAAACCGCCAAAATAGGCGGTCAGGGAGTTAGTAAATCATATTTAGTGAAATGACCCCGCCGATCTTTGGGCAAGCCCTGTTTTATAATCGACGGCTCCCCGACCAAGCGGGGCATTTTCTGCATAAAAAATAAGGGCGTCCGCCCTCTATTCTTTTTTATGCGGATTACAATGCGCCAACTAATCTCGCGCATCGCACTAAATTCGGACTTACTACAGTCCTGAACGCACTTTCCTTGTGGGTTCGCGGACATTATATAAAAAAATATGGAGCGAAGCAAGAAAAATAGTGATTAGTGACTAGTGATTAGTGTTTAGTTGTTAGTGTTTAGTGAATTAGTGATTATCTGTGAGCGAAGCGAACACATCCACTAATCACTAGTCACTATTATGGCTTTGCGGCGCTGTTGTTTCAATATCTGATCCGCGCGGAACAGAGCGCGTTTATATATCGCGTTTTGACGGACTATGTCGTCCAAATCTTTCCATTCGCTTGTTTTCTTTTTTCCGCATATCAGATACGCCTTTTTTTCCACAAGCGGCGACCAGCGCATCATTTCCAATCCCGCCAAAACCGCGCGTATCTCGGGCGCCAATTCATATCCCAGCGCGGTTATCCTTTGCGGCGCGCCGCCAAGGTCCCGCGCCATTTTCTCCGCCCCGTCGCAATCCTTGGGCGCTTCCAATTTCTCATAAACCTTCGCCGGTATGTTTATCAGCCTTACGAACGTTATCTCCTCCGGCAGGCCCTGCGCCCGCTCTATGTCCGCCAACTCGTCCGCAAACTCTTTTTTTCCGACCGATATGGTCGGCGCGATCGCCCGCATTATCATCATCTGCCACGCCACGGCCGCGCGCGCCGCAAGTCTCAACTGCGGGCCGCCGCCTTCCCTTTTGCTGTTCTTTATCGCTTCGTCCACTTCCTTTTCCGTCGGCTCTATCTTGAACTGGCGCGCGTAGTCTATCTTTATATAATCGTCGATTATCGCGTTTTTCGCGTTCTCGCGATTGTTCAGCGCGGGCGGCAGCAGCTTTGTCCTTTCCGTTATGTCCGCGTCCGTTATCGGATAGCCGTTCACCGTCGCCACCACCCGCACCGTCGCAGCGTACGCCGCGCCGCCCCATATCAGCGCCGACAGCAAAAGGCCTTTCATAAATCCCGCCATATTTACTTTCCTAATTTTATCTTATAGTTGAACTTCCACGACTTGGCGCCGGTGAAGTCCATTTCGCCGCCGCCGGTATATTTGACCGCGTTGTCCACGTAATACGCCGCCCCCACCGTCCAGCACGGATGCTCGTAGTACAGGCCCGCGCTGTACCTCTGCCACCGGTCGTACGTGAAATTATATACCCCGTTCGCCCGCAATACAAGCCTGTCCGTCAGATACACCACGCCGCCGACCACGCCCTCGGACGCCACCTCGCCGGCAATGTAGGCGCCGCTCGATTCCCTCAGCTGCTCGGCCCAAATGTAGCCGAACCATACATTGTTGCGGTCCCCCACCTGCAGCGTGGTTTCCAAATGCCGTAAGTCAAAGCCGCCGCGCGCCAGGCGAAACCTGTTCATTATCTTCAGCCAGCCGCCCGGCGAGAATCCCACGCGTCCCACCACGTCGGACGCGCCGTTGTGATAACCGCTGTTCACGTCGGGCTCGTTGTCCGTGTTGATGTCGTAAGTCTGGCCTATAAAGGCCTCCGCGCTCTGCCCGGCGTCGTTGTGTCCTATCCAAAACACGCCGTAGTCCGCATAGGCTCCGCTCACCCACAAATCATAGCCGGAATATCTGTTGTTCGAAAACAGCGACACGTCCGACAGCATGGCGCCGACGGAGTCCATGTTCTTGAAGTCGGCCTCGGGCGACTTGTTCATAACCGTCAGCCGGACTTTCGGTTTTATTATCTGCGTGCTGTCGCCGTCCGTCTTGGCGAAAGGCATTTCCCAATCCGCATAGCCCGACGCCAAAATGCGGCTTGTGCCGCGCGCGTCCTCTATGTTGTTATACTGATAATAGTCGTTCCTGACGTTGCCCGACAAAGTGATCTTTTGCCAGCCCAGCCTTAACGGCGCGATCAGGCGCGCGTCGCCTATCGCGCGGTTTATCGACGAGCCCTTGCCGGAATCCGCGATCCGAAGCAGATCCGTCGTGAACCGGCCGTAGATATCGTCCGACAGCGCGGTCTGCCAGCTGCCGTGCACGCGCGGCAGAATGTCGCCGCCGGGCATGGTTCGAACGTCCGTGTCCGTCGTCTGCCGCAGTTCCTGAAATATATTCGTCTCCACCACCGCATAGCCGCGCGAGCCGAACATCTCGAGCCTGGCGTTCGATTCCAAAAACGGCTGATCGCCGTAGAATTCATGCTGCTGCAGATACGTCTTGTCGCTGGTCCGGTTGATCGACGCCCCAAGGCGCATGTTCTCGCCCAGCTCTATCGATTCCTTGTTGAAGATATGCCATCTGTTTACTTCGGCCCGCGTATAGGTGTACGAGCCGGTCGTATCGAACGCCGCGTGATCCTGCCGCAGTCTATGCTCGCCCATAAACAGCGGATTGTCGCTGGCCATTATCGCGGTCGTAAGCGTCATGTCGTGATAGTCGTCAAAGACTATATACAGCGGCGCGTTGACCTGTATTCCGAATTCGGACGTGGATCTGAATTCCGGCAGCAGAAAGCCCGAACGGCGCTTCACGGTCGGATCGGGCTGGCTGATGAAAGGAAAATAAAACACCGGGACGCCGTACATGTCCAGCCAGGCGTTGTAAAAGTACATTTCCTTTTCTTCCTTGTCGTGCACCATTCTCGAGGCGTGCATCGTCCAGGCGTTGATCCCCTCGTCGCAATTATTGCAGGTGGTGTACGAGACGCCATCGCCCCTGGTTATGTCGCCGTCGTGTTCCAAATGCCGCGCCGTCAGCAGAACGTTTTCGCTCCATTCGACCGTCATGTTCCCGACGTACGCCTCGCTTCCGGACAGATGGGCGTCGAGCAGCGTCATTTTGCGCCCGTCCTTGTCTATGACTTCCGTTTTGCCGAACGAAGCCACCGAGCCGCTCTTGACATTATACCTTATCTTGTCGGCCTTTATTTCCTTGTACGCGGGTTCGCCCTCGCCGTACGCGGCGCCGAGGCGTAGAACAATCAGCGAAAGAACTATGAGGAACCTTTTCATTATTTTCTTAGATAAAGCAGCAGGCACGCTATGAGGGCGAGTTGTCCCGCGCCAAGATACAGCAATCCCGCCTGGGACATGACGGCGGTCGAAAGCGCCATGAACAGGCCCTCGGCCGCAATCATCAGGACCGCCGCTATCAGCGACGCATAGCTGGCGCGGCGCCGCAGCACGTTCGATTCAAGCAGGCACGCCGCCGCGATCAAAACAAACAGCACGTCCAACAGCGGCGTCAGAAAACGCGACGCTATCTCGTTATACACCTTGCCCTTTTGCGAGCGCGTGAAATTTTCCATATTGTCCATCGTGCCCAGTAGCTCCATCGTGGTCATACGCCGCGCCTTGCTGGACCGCAGTTCCGGCGAATCGTTCATTTCCATATCCGTTTCCGCCCCGTCGAACGTTCCTATCAGAACTCCGCCCCCGCCGCCTATCTGCAGACTGCCGTGCCCCATCGCTATCGTCAGACCGTTCGGCGTGTTCACCAGCTTGCCTATTTCGGACGAGACTATCCTTTCCTTGCCCGCGCGGCGCCCGTCGCGCATCGTTATTCCGTACAAATCTTTCTTGTTCACCTGCTCGACATATATAACCACATCCGTCATCAGCTGGTTGAACGCCGCCTCGCGCAGTTTCAAATGCCCCAGTCCGTACCGAAGCTCCCACTGCGTGCCGTAGAACATGTCCTGCGTCATGGGCACCAGCCACACGTTCGCCACCAAATGGACCAACATCACCAACGCCCCGACCAGTATCGCCGGACGCGCTATCCGAAGCGGACTTTGCCCCGACGCCGCGCAGACCGTTATTTCGCTGTTCGCAATCATTTTGTTATAGACGAACATGGCCGCTATGAATATGACAAACGGGGTTATCACGGACACCAGCATCGGTATCGTGTACAGCGACAGCCCCATGAAGTCCCCCACGTTCACGCCGTATTTGACTATCAGCTTCATCAGCAGCAGTATCTGCACCATCCACGCCAGGCCGCAAAGGACTACGCCGAATCCGACAAGCGAGCCCCAAAGTTGGCGCAAGAAATATCTGTCCAGTATCTTCATTTCAATTCCTATTTCGGGTAGACGGCACCCACAGCATTATATCCTTGCGAATCGGAAAAAACAATATTATAATCACTTATGTTCTTGAAAGATTTTTTAAGAGCGGGTCTTGAAAAAGGTCCGCTCTTTTCTACGGACAACCGTTTAGATTAAAGCAAAGGAGTATTTTTATGTCGAATATCGAATCCATGCCAAGACAAGATCTTCTGCTGGCAGTCAAGTCCATCGCCACGGAAAAACTGATCGAAGAGGAAATCGTCTTCGATTCCCTGGAACAGGCGCTGGTCAAAATCGCCAAGCAGAAATACGGCGACGAGTGGAACATCAATGTCTCCATCGACCGGAAAAACGGCGCGATTATCGTCAAGCGCATGTTCGACGTCATAGACGAGGCGGCTAAAAATTCCGAGGAATACAACGGCTTTACCATGCTGACCGTCAAAGAGGCCAAGAAATACTCGACCGATCCCAAGGTCGGCGATATCGTTTTCGATCAATTGCCCGAACCGGATTTCGGCCGCATGGCCTTTCAAACCGCCAGGCAGATCATGACCGCACGCGTCCGCGACGCAGAAAAAGGACGCCAGTTCGAGGAATTCAAGGACAATATCGGCGACATTGTCAACGGAGTCGTCAAACGCAACGAATACGGCAATATTTTCGTCGACATAAACGGCAAGGCCGAGGGCTATATTCGCGGAACCGAACTGATTCCGGGCGAGCGCCTGGCCGCGGGCGACCGCGTGCGCGCCCTGATTCTCGACGTCGTGCGCTCCAATTCCCAGCCCCAAATTCTGCTAACGCGCACCCATCCCATGTTCATGGAGCGCCTGTTCTTCCAAGAAGTGCCTGAAATCTACGAGGGCCTTATCCGCATCCGCAGCGTCGCGCGCGCCCCGGGCAGCCACGCCAAAATCGCGGTCTCGACCGACGATCCCTCGATCGATCCGGTCGGCATGACCGTCGGCATGAAAGGCACCCGCATCCAACCCGTCATCAACGAATGCCACGGCGAGAAGATCGACGTCATCCTTTATTCCGACGATCCCGCGCCTTATATCGTCAACGCCATTTCCCCGGCCAAGGTTCAACGCATCGTAGTTGACGAGGACACCCACTCCGCCATAGTCGTGGTGAACGAGGATCAGCAGTCTTTGGCCATCGGGCGGCGCGGGCAGAACGTGCGCCTGGCCTCCCAGCTGACCAACTGGGAAATCAAGGTCATGAGCGAGGCCGAGGAACAGGAATACCGCGCAAAGGAAACCAAAGAAAAGACCGAGCTGTTCATGGCCGGTCTCGACATCGACGACATGGTCGCCAAGATACTTATCTCGGAGGGCTTCCGCACAATCGAAGAAATCGCTTTCGTGGAACCGTCGGAACTGTCGTCCATCGAGGGCTTCGACGCCGAGCTGGCGGCGGAATTGCAAAACCGCGCAAAGACCTTTATCGAAAAGAAAGAGCTGGAATATATCGATTTGTGCGCGCAGCTGAAAATCGAGCCGTCGCTCCGCGACTTCGGATTCATAAAACGCGACGTCATTTTGACGCTGGGCCGCGCCGCCGTCAGATCCATCGAGGACCTGGCCGACCTTGACATAGACGAATTGGTCGCCATTCTCGGCGCGGACAACATGAGCGAGCCGCTGGCGGGCAAGATCATTATGAAAGCCCGCGAAATCGCCTACGACATAAAGACCGAGGAAGAAGAAGCGGCGACGGCGGAATCGGAATAAGGAAATCATTATGGCTACACTTACGCTGAAAAAATCTGTGAACACCGGATCGGTGGTGTCCAAAAAGGGCGACACCGTTTTCGTCGAACGAAAGCGCACCATCACCATGCCGGGGCAAAACCTTTTGCGCGATCAGCCAAAGCCCGTCAACGCCGCCAAAAACGCGCAGGACGAAAAGTTGCGCGCCATCCTGGCCAAGGCCCAGGAGCGCGAGGAAGAACGCCGCAGAAAACAGCGCGAGGACGCCGACGCTTTGGATCAGCGCAACCGCGAGATAGCGTTCGAGCAGCAGTCCTACGCCGCCGTAAAGGAAAAGCTGACCGCGCGGCAGACCCAGGCGCAGCCGGAAGCGGAAGAAACGGAAACAAAAAAATTCACGGATACGGCGCTGAAAAAATCTTTCGACGACGATCTCAAAAAAGAAAATAAAAAAAGAAAGCAGAAGGATTTTTCAAAGGGAAAAATTTCGGTCAAGGACATCATAACCGACGACGACGACGCGGATATTCGCGAAGAGCATCGCCGCAGCGAGGCGTCCATACGGCGCTTCCGTGAAAAGGCGCGCGCGATGTTCCGCCCGGCGCAGAAGGTCGAGCGCGAAGTGGTCATATCGGATTCGATAATCGTAAAGGACTTGGCCGCGGCGCTGGCGGAAAAATCGGGCGCGGTCATCAAGAAACTTATGGACATGGGCATGACGGCGTCGCAGAACCAATCGCTCGACGCCGACACCGCGGAACTTATCGCCGCCGAATTCGGCGCGAAAGTCAAACGCGTGGCGCACAAGCCTTACGCCGATATTTTGGAACGCGCCCCGAATCCCGATAATCTCAAGCCCCGCGCGCCGGTCGTCACGGTCGTAGGTCATGTCGATCACGGCAAGACGTCGCTACTCGACGCATTCCGCAACGCGAACGTCGCCGAAGGCGAGGCCGGCGGAATCACCCAGCACATAGCCGCCTACGAAGTCAAATCCAAATCCGGCAAGACAATAACGTTCCTGGACACTCCGGGCCACGAGACTTTCTCAGCCATGCGCGCGCGCGGCGCCGGAATGGCCGACATAGTCGTTTTGGTCGTGGCCGCCACCGAATCCGTAAAGCCTCAGACCATCGAGGCGCTCAACCATATTCGCGCCGCCAAGGTCCCTTTCATCGTGGCGCTGAATAAAATCGATCTGCCGGACGCCAATCCTCAGAAAGTGCATACCGATTTATTAAATCACGAAGTGCAGGTCGAGGCCATGGGCGGCGACGTTCAATCGGTTTCCATCAGCGCAAAAAATAAAACCAACCTGGACAAATTGGAAGACGCGATTTTGCTTCAGGCGGAAATGATGAATCTGACCGCGGATCCGGACATGCCCGCCGTCGCGCGCGTGATCGAGGCGAAGATCGAGCACGGCCTGGGGGCAACCGCGACAATCCTGATGCAGCACGGAACGCTATCCATCGGCGACGTCATTGTCGTCGGCGAAACATGGGGGCGCGTGCGCGGCATAATCAACTCGGTCGGCGCGCGCGTGAAATCGGTCGGCCCGTCCGAGCCCGCCGTAATCCTCGGACTCGAATCGGTGCCTCAGGCGGGAGACGAGCTTCGCGGAATGGAGACCGAGGCCCAGGCGCGCGAAGTGGCCGACTGGCGCATCCGTAAAGAAAACGAAATGGCCAACGCGCCCAAGAAATCCACCATCGAGGAATTGTTCGCAAACAAAAACACCGCCAAAAAGACCGAGCTGCCCATCGTCCTGCGCGCCGACGTACAAGGTTCTGCCGAGGCGATTACTCAAATGCTGCACAAGATCGAAACCGACAAGGCGAAAATCAACATCCTCGGCGCGGGCGTCGGGCAGATCATCGAAGGCGACGTGCGCCTGGCCGCCGCCGCGAAAGGAATCATCGTCGCGTTCAACGTCCGCGCGGACGGCGCCGTAAGAGACCTGGCGCGCGAATTGTCCGTCGACATCAGATACCACTCCGTCATCTACCGCATCACCGACGAGCTGAAAGAAATCCTGGTCGGAAAGCTGGAGCCCGAACGGCGCGAGAACTTCATCGGCTATGCCGACGTCATCGCCCTGTTCACCGTAGGCAAGGGAACGCGCGTCGCCGGATGCCGCATGACCGAAGGCATTGTCAGGCGCGACGCGAACGTCCGGTTGCTGCGCGACAACGTAGTCATCTACGACGGGAAAATCGGCGTGCTTAAACGCGAAAAGGACGAGGTCAAAGAGGTCGGCAAAGGAACCGAATTCGGAATGAGCTTCGACAAGTACGACAACCTTCAAATCGGCGACCGCGTGGAATGCTACGAAATCGAGCAGGTGCGGGCCGCCCTGTAATGAACTATATAACCGCGCATTTTAATCCCGATACCGACGCGATCGCCTGCGTTTTGGGCATGGCCGCGCTGGCGGGTCCCGGTTGGACGCCGGTCATTTCCGGACGCCCCGACGACGAGGCCCTTTGGGTTCTCGATCACCTGAATATTCCGGTTCCTCCGTCTACGACGGATTTTTCGGACGCCGAAAAAATAATATTGCTCGATACCCATTTCCTGCCGCAGCTGCCGGACGACTTTCCGGCGGACAAAGTCATACGCATTATCGATCATCATCCGGGCAACGACTTCTCGGCCTTTCCGAACGCGCGCGAAATTTACAACAAGTGCGGCGGCGCCGCCGCAAGCATCTTTGTGCGAATGATGCCGAGCGAGAAGATTTTGGACAAGAAAATTCTGCGGTTGCTCGGTCTCGCCATACAATCCAATTCCAACAATCTGCGCAGCTGGTCGACTAACGACTTCGATCGCGGATCGTATGCGGCCATAGGTAAAATCGCGCCCATTCATAACGACGAGATCGCAGGCATGTTCGGCGCGCGGGCGCGGATTTTAAAAGAGGGCGCGTACAAGACCCTTGCGGCGGATTTCAAACTGTTCGACACGGACGACGGGAAGCTCGGCATATCGCAGATCGAGCAGTGGGGACTGTTCGGCTGGCTCGAAACCGTAGACATCGAAAGCGCCTTGCGGAGCTTGGCCGCGGACAAGGGGCTGGATCTATGCGCCGTGAACTGCGCGGACATATCGGTTTGCCAAAGCATCGTTTTCACAGTCAACGACCGCACCGCCGAGCTTATGCGGCGCGCGACCGGTCTACCCTTCGCGGGCGGAACGCAGCAGTTTGGCGAAATGGTTCTGCGCAAAAACCTGACCGGGAAATTATAAAGGAACTTATACGTTTAACTAGCCAAGGCCGGATTGTTTTTCGCGCGGATCAGGGCATATAACTGCTTGTCTTCTTTTTGAGCCGTCGCATCGAACAAATCGCATATATATTTATCTTCAATCGCGGTGTAGTCCGGCTCATAAAATGCCATCTCGGAATCTGAAACCGGCGTTTCATCGGAATTGTTTGAATCGGCGGGGGCCATGCAGAAAGCAATATATGCGTTCCGTATATTTTCATGCGTGCATTGTCGCATGTGCTCTTCGGCAGGAGCGATGGGCCACCTTGGGTTCATCCCAGTCCAATAAATATAATGCCCGCACAACTTGCAACATGGTTTGGGTTCATCAGAATTTTCGACTTCGTGATAATTTACCGAAGGAAAATAAGATTGCTGAAACTGACGGATTGAATCGTTGAAAATCATTTTATCATTCTTTTGCGCTTGTATCTCCCCATATAGATAGCAGACAGATTATATAGCTAATTTTGCCGATTGTCAAAATTGGCCGGGCGAGCATATAATTATATCTTTGATTAGTTTTCGGACGATTCGGGAATATCCGTTTCCGGGTTTGGCAAGGGCTCTTTGGCCTCGGGCGCCGCATCCTTAGCCGCGGGCGTTTTCGCCGCTGGCGCAGTCTGAGCAGCGGCGGGCTTGGCCAATTCTTCCCTTATCTCGCTCTCTTCCATTCCGAGATTTTTTCCCTGCCTGGACACTATCACCGCCAATGTCGCGCACAGCACGAAGAATATCGTCGCCAGCCAGCCCGTCAACCGCGTGAAAAAGTTTCCCGCGCTCGCGCCCGTCAACGCGCCGCCGAACATCGCCGCCGCGCTCGATCCCGACAGGCCGCTGCCCTCGGATTTTTGCAGCAGTATGACCGCCACCATTATAACCGCAACTATTATCAAAATCGTCAACAACATGCCGAACATTTTTTCATTCCTTTTTGCCGACGCGACGCCGCCGCGTTATTTTATTTTCCAGTCGCGCGACGCTTCACCGCGACCTCTTTCGCGCCGCGCGACGCGTGAACCGTACCGCCGACGTCGTGCGCGACTTTCGCGCCGGGCGCTTTGCCTTCATTCTTCTTTACAACCGCCGGTTTTTCTTCCGCCGCCTTTTTCGCCGCGGATTTCTTCGCCTCTACGTCGCGATCCACCAGCTCTATCAATCCCATAGCCGCCGCGTCCCCGTACCGAAAGCCCGCCTTAAGCACCCTTGTATATCCGCCCGCGCGATCCTTGTACCGCGGCCCCAGCACCGCAAACAATTTCTTCACCGCAGGCGCGTCGCCGCGCAGTTCCGACGCGATAAGGCGGCGGTTGTGGACCGTGTCCGTTTTCGCGCGCGTAATCAGCGGCTCGATAACCGAGCGCAACGCCTTGGCCCGCTCGAGCGTCGTCTTTATCTGCTCTTTTTCTATCAGCGATTTCGACAGATTTAAAAACAGCGCCTTCCTGGAATTCGCGTCCCTGTTAAAATGATAATTCGCTTTGCTATGCCTCATTTCTTCCACCTAGTTTTTATACGGATCCTCGTACTTTTTCGCCAGCGAGCTGATGTTTTCAGGCGGCCAGCCGGGAACTTCCATGCCCAGCCCGAATCCCATAGCTTCCAGCTGCGCCTTTATTTCGTTCAACGATTTCCGCCCGAAGTTCGGAGTCTTCAGCATTTCGGATTCCGTCTTCTGCACCAGTTCGCCCAAATAATTTATATGGTCGTTCTTCAAACAATTATTCGCGCGCACCGACAATTCCAATTCGTCCACATGCTTCAGCAACTTCGGGTCGAACGGCAGAGTTTCCTTTTTCACTTCCTCGACCTCGGGCACCGCGACCTGCGCCGGATCCTCGAAGTTGATGAACACCACCAGCTGGTCCGTCAATATGCGCGCCGCGTACGCCACCGCGTCCTCGGGCGATATCGCGCCGTTCGTCTTCACCCTCATCGTCAGCTTGTCATAGTCCGTCTGATGGCCCACGCGCGTTTCCTCCACCTCGGTCGAAACGTGCAATACCGGCGAATATATCGAGTCGACCGGCAGAGTCCCGATCGGCGTATTCGGCTGGAACGACGCCGCGACGTAGCCGCAACCCGTGTTCAGATTGATTTCCATATTCAATTCCGAGCCCGCCGCAAGATGGCAAATCTCGAAATCCTTGTTGCATACCCCAACCCCCATCGGGCATTCTATGTCGCCCGCGACCACCACTTTCGGCCCTTTCACCCTCAGGTTCGCTTTCTTCGGCCCGTCCGTTTCCGCCTTGAAGTAAACGCCTTTCAAATTCAAAATCAAATCCGTCACGTCCTCGCGCACGCCCTGGATCGTAGTGAACTCGTGCTGAACGCCCTCTATCTTCACGCTAGTTATCGCGCAGCCCTGCAGCGACGACAGCAGCACACGCCTCAGCGCGGTTCCGAGCGTCAAACCGAATCCCTTCTCCAGCGGCTCGGCCACCAAGGTCGCCTGGTTCACATTACGCTCGTCTATCTTGATGTCGATTTTTTTCGGCTTCAGCAGCGACTGCCAATTTTTTTCTATCATTTTTTTTCCTTTCGGTTTAGTTTATTATTTTCACCGACGATTCAGGGAAAATCCCTAAACCCTTCTTACTTTCTTCGGGCGGCATCCGTTGTGCGGAACGCGCGTCGTGTCCGTTATCGCCTGGACTATCAGCCCGGCGCTGCCCAGCCCGCGCACCGCGGATTCGCGGCCGCCGCCGATGCCGCGCATCAAAACGTCTATCGTCTTCATGCCCATCTCGGCCGCCTTTTTCGCGACGCTTTCCGCGACTATCGCCGCCGCGTAAGGCGTCGATTTCTTCGCGCCCTTGAAATTATTCGCGCCCGCCGTCGCCCAGCACAGCACCGCGCCCGACGGATCCGTTATCGTGATCCTGGTATTGTTCATAGTCGCGAGGACATGCGCGGTTCCGTGCGCCACTTTTTTTATAACTTTTTTCTTCAATGCCATTTTATTTCCCGTTTTATTTTCCCTTGACCGCGCTGCCAGCGACGACGATCTTCTTGCCCTTGCGCGTGCGCGCGTTCGTATGAGTGCGTTGGCCGCGCACCGGCAGGCGATTCCTGTGGCGCAGCCCGCGATAGGCTTTCAAATCCTGCAGGCGCTTTATATTCATCGCAACCTCGCGCCGGACGTCGCCCTCGACCTTGAAATTCGCCTCTATATACCGCGATATCTCCGCCACCTGCTCGTCCGTCAACTCCTTGGCGCGCAAGGCCCTTGGAAACTTCAGCGCGTCGCATATCTGTTTCGCGCGTTTCGGCCCGATGCCGTATATGTACCTTAAAGCTATTTCGACCCTTTTTTCCGTCGGAATATTCACGCCAACAATTCTCGCCATTTTTATTTTCCTTGCTTACTGCTTTTTCGCCCGTTTATTTTATCCGTTTATCGCCAAATGTCAAACCCGAAAGCGGCTTTTCTTGCCAGCCTTCTTTATTATGCTGGAATACTGCCGCGTTATTATATGCGACTGTATCTGCGCGAAGGTGTCCAGCACCACGCCCGCTATGATCAATATGCTCGTTCCGCCGACCACCAAAGGCATTCCGAACTTCGTATTCAAAATTATCGGCAGGCAGCACACCGCCACCAGGTAAACGCAACCTATCGCCGTAGTCCGGGACACTATGCCGTCCAAATACGCCTGAGTCTGCGCGCCCGGCCGCACGCCCGGAATATATCCGCCCGCGTTCTTCAGCTGCTCGGACGTTTCCTCGGAATTGAACACTATCGCCGTTTGGAAAAACGAAAAGAAGACTATCAGGACCGCGTACAGCGCCATATACGACCAATTGCCGTAAGTCAGAAACTTCATAACTTCCTGGAACCACGCGGCGTCCGACTGGACAAACCTGGCCACGAACGCGGGCAGAGTCATTATCGCCGAAGCGAACACGGGGCCCATAACGCCGGACATGTTTATCTTTACCGGCAGGTACGATTTGTTCTGCATGCTCGACATCGCATTGCCCCGCGGATACAATATCTGTATGCGGCGCTGCGCCTGCTCTACAAACGCTATCAGCGCGATCATGCCCAACAGAAATCCCACTATCAAAAACATCATGAACGGCGAGGCCGCGCCCGCGTTCCCAAGCGCTATCAGTTTCGACAGGCCCCCGGGCGCCTCGGCTATAATCCCCGCGAATATCAGCAGCGACGGGCCGTTGCCGATGCCGCGCGCCGTTATCTGCTCGGCCAGCCACATCACGAACGCCGTGCCGCCCACAAGCGCCACTATCGTCGACACCATAAAGCCCGCCCCCGGATTCGCGACCGCCGCAATGCCGTTCACCGGCGCCATCGTCATCAGCCACCGCGCAATCGTCCAGCCCTGGACTATGCACAGCACTATCGCCAAATACCTGGTATATTGATTCAATTTCATTCGGCCGGATTCACCTTCCTTACGCAGCTCGGCCAGCGACTGCGACGCGGTCGACATCAGCTGAATCACTATCGACGCCGATATGTACGGCAGTATGTTCAGCGCCAAAACCGACATGCGCGACATCGAGCCGCCCGAGAACATATCGAACATTCCCATCATTCCCGTATTGTCGAACAGATGCAGCACCGCCGACGCGTTCACGCCCGGCAGCGGTATGAACGATCCGATGCGGTACGTTATCAGCGCGAACAACGTGAAAAGTATCCGCTTTTGCAGATCCGACATCCCGGCAAAAAAGTTTTTTATTCCAACCATTGTTTTTTCAGTTCTTTGCCTGCCCGCCCCTCAGAATTATTTTCATCTTGCGACTCACGCTGTCGCGGTATTCCCGCAAATTGCGCCGCCCCTGCTTCCTTTCCGTTCTTTCCTCAAGTTTCTCGCCGCCTTTTTCCAACTTTTCGCGCCTCGCCCTGCCACCGTTCCTTTGCTTGACGCCGCCTAGAATCTCCCAATCGCCATTTTCCCGATAGTCCCAAATCCTTTCCTTTCTTTTCGGCGGAAGCGGCCTGCCGCCGGACGGACCGACAACATCGTTGACGAACGTTATTGTCTTCGCATATATCTTCCTTATATTCTCCGTACTCCAAGCGTCATTTGACATTTTTTATCGTTCCGCCCGCCTTTACTATCGCCTCCTCGGCGCTTTTGGACCACTTCGTCGCGACGACGTTTATCTTCGATTTCAATTCCCCGTTCCCAAGGACTTTCAATCCGTCCCGCTTGCGGTTCAAAACTTTGCCCTCTATCAGCGTTTCAATCGTGATTTCCCGCGACGCGTCAATTCTCCCCGACGCTATGAATTTTTCGACGTCCGCGATATTGATTTCGGCGTAGCGTTTCGCGAACGGATTCACAAACCCAAACTTGGGGAATTTGCGCAGAATGTTCCACTGTCCGCCTTGGAACGTGGCCAGCTTTCTGGCGCCCGCCCGCGCTTTGGCGCCCTTGTGTCCGCGGCCCGCCGTTTTGCCCTTGCCCGATGCTATGCCGCGGCCGACGCGCTTTTTATAATGCGTCGCCCCCGGATTCTGATAGAGTTCGTTCAGCTTCATTTCTTTTTCCTTATCTTCTTCCGCACCTTGCCCATATCCCCATATGTTTGGAAACATGCCCGCGGCAATCGCGATAATTCCGCCCAATATCTTTCTCGGCGCGATTGCTGATGCGATCCGTCGCCCGGCCATTGTTATCCGGCAGAAAACTTTTAAAATTATTCATCAGCATCATGAGCGGGAGGAACACGTTGTCGGTAAAAGCAATATTTCTTACGCCGTTTTTCATTTATTCCTCTACTTTTTCTTTCACCGCGTGCTTGCGACCGTCGCGGTTGGCTATGATTTCCTGCACGGGTTTGCCGCGCCGCGCCGCCACCGTCTTCGGACTGTTCATCTTATTAAAAGCCAAAAACGCCGCCCGCACCATGTTGCCCGGATTGTTCGAGCCTTTGGATTTCGCCACCACGTCCGATACGCCCAGGCAATCGAACACCGCGCGAAGCGCGCCGCCCGCGATAATTCCCGTTCCGGCGCCCGCCGACCTCATGATAACCGAACCCGCGCCGAATTTCGCCGACGCGTCGTGATGCAACGTACGGCCCTCTTTCAGCGGAACCTGGACCATTTTCCGCTTCGCCTCTTTCGTCGCCTTTTGCACCGCCGCCTGAACCTCGCGCGCGTGGCCCTTGCCGAATCCTACGCGGCCGCCCTTGTCGCCCACTATCACCAGCGCGGAAAAAGACATAGTCCGCCCGCCCTTCACCGTTTTCGACACGCGGCGGATTTCGACCAATTTGTCGACAAGATTGTCCGTCTGAATCGCGCTTTCTATTCTTACCATTTATTTTCCTTTTAGCCCCGTTAAAATTCCAATCCGCCAGCGCGCATCGCGTCCGCCAGCGCCTTGACGCGGCCGTGATAACGATATCCGCCGCGATCGAAATACACCTTCGAAAGCTTCGCCTTCTTCGCGCGCTCGGCAAAGTTTTTACCGACTTCGGTCGCGCCGTCCACGCGCCAGCCCTTGCCCTTAAAGCTTTTTTCCTTGCTGGACGCCGCGCACAAAGTCGCGCCCTTCACATCGTCTATCGCCTGCACCTCTATATGCCTGCACGAGCGAAACACGCTCAGCCGTACGATTCCGTAATTCTTCCGCTTCAAGGCCGCCCTGTTCGCAAGCGCCCGGCGCTCTTTCGTGCTCAAATGCTTCATCATCTCAACGCCCCGTTATTTCTTTTTGCCTTCCTTGCGACGAATCTTTTCGTTCGCGTAGAATATTCCCTTGCCCTTGTACGGCTCGGGCCTGCGAACTTTGCGCACCTTGTCCGCGAACTGCCCAACCGCGTTCTTGTCGATTCCGCGTATCGTGAATTCCGTCGGCGCCGATATCTCGACCGTTATCCCGTCGGGCAGCGGCATCACGACGTCGTGCGAATAGCCCGCCGTCAAAACCAAATCGCGCCCTTTCAGCACCGCCTTGTATCCCACGCCTTTCATCCCCATCGTCCTGGAGAAGCCCGCGCTCACGCCCTCTATCGCCTGCCTAATGCTCCGCGCCATCGTGCCCCACATGGCCCGCGTAGCCTTGTCATCCTTGTTCTTCGGGACGACCAGCACCGTTTTTTCCGCGATCTCCACGTCCACCAGCGACGCGTTAGCCGTATCAAGCCGCACCGTCAATTCGCCTTTCGGACCCTTGACGACGATCTTGTCCGCCGACTTTGTCAGCGCGACGCCGCTTAAAATTTCAATCCCGTTCTTTCCCGCCCTGGACATGAGACAACTCCGTTTCTTTCGCCAATGTTTCCTATATAACCCTGCACAATATTTCTCCGCCGACGTTCCGGACCCGCGCCTCCGCGTCCGTCATCACGCCCGCCGGAGTCGACACTATCGCGACGCCCAGCCCGTTCTGCACGCGCGGCATTTTCGCCACGCCCGAATAAGCGCGCCGACCGGGTTTCGACACCACCGCGATTTCTTGAATCGCGCCGACGCCGTCCACATATTTCAAATCTATTTCCAAATCGAACTTACCCTCGCCCGCGGGAATCTTTTTCCAATCGGCGACAAAGCCCTCGCGCTTCAGGACGTCCGCGAACGCCGCCTTCAGCGTCGAAAACGGCGCGGCAATTTTTTCCTTGCCCGCCCGCTGGCCATTCCTGATCCTGGCCGCCAAATCCCCAATCGGATGTGTTATAGACATTTCTTTACCTTTATCTTTGTACCCATTGTTTCGCCCGTTGCAAATACACCTCATCCATTTCACGCGCAAATTCTTCTTTCATCAACTCATTCTTCCGCCACTTCGCAATCTCCCGAACGTCGTAATCTTTGCTATGAAGAATCAACAGATCGCAAGAGTCCACCGTTTCAAGCGTCATCGCCTTTTCGACGCGGATGTACAAATCTATTGCATCATTTATACAGAAGCTTAAGCTAATTTTTTCCTCGTCACTCCTTCTTATTTTCTCTTCCCTTTTAGTCGCGACATCTTTCATATTTCTTCCTTATACCCGCCCCTCTCCCGCGTCTCTCCTTACCAACTTGATTTCCTTACGCCCGGCAGCTTGCCCTCGCCCGCCAGCTGGCGCATCTGCTGGCGGCACAATCCGAACTGCCGCATGTACGAGCGCGAACGCCCCGTTATCGAGCAGCGGTTGCGCAGCCGCGTCGCGTTCGCGTTCCGCGGCAGCTTCGCCATTTTCTTCATCGCCTCTATGCGATCCTCGGGCGCAGACAGCACCGACATCTTTTCTTTCAGCAGCGCGCGCTTTTTCGCGTACTTCGCGACCAGCTTCACGCGCCACGCCTGCTTGTTTATCAACGACAATTTCGCCATGTCCTTATCCCTTGTTATTTCAATACCAGCGGCAGCCCCATTTTCGACAGCAGCGCCCGCCCCTCGTTGTCCGTTTTCGCGGTGGTCGCGATTATCACGTCCATTCCGCGTATCGTTTCCAGCTTTTCGACCGAGATTTCGGGAAACACCAGGTGCTCCTTTATCCCGAAAGCGTAGTTTCCATGCCCGTCGAACTTGGACTTCGACAAGCCCTGAAAGTCCTTTATCCTCGGCAACGCTATCGCGATCAGCCGGTCCATAAAATCGTACATCCTTTTTCCGCGAAGCGTCGTCATCGCGCCGACCGCCATGCCCGCGCGTATCTTGAAGTTCGCGATCGATTTCCGCGCGTAGGTCGTCTTCGGCTTTTGCGCCGAGATCAGCGTAAGATCCGCAATCGCCGCGTCCAGCTTCTTCTTGTCCGCCGCGCCCTCGCCCACGCCCATGTTCAGGATGATTTTCGAAAGCTTCGGCACCTGCATATCGTTCTTATAGCCGAATTCCTTTTTCAGCTCCGGCACTATCTTAGCCTTATAAATATCCAACAATCTCGCTTTCATTTTCTTTTACCTTTTGGCTTTCCGTTTCAGCGGTCAGCGGGCAGTTCGTCCATTCTATCACTAATTTTTACAAATGCAACCTTTCATTCCGTTTTCAGCTTGCGGTCCTTTGCCTTTCTTCGCCCGGCAGTCCGGCGTAGCTATGCGATACTTCGGCGAACAGCGCGTCCAACTCGTCCATCTGCTTGTCCGTCGGCATTTCGTTTTTACCGACGACCAAAGCCGGAAAATCGTTCATCGTTTTTCTTACGCCGTCGATCTTATACATCATCCGCAACGTTTCGTCGAATAATTTCCCATATTCCTCCGAATATAGTTTCCTATGCCCCTCCGCCAAGATTTCCGCTTCCGTTTTCATTTTCAAACCCATTGTCTATTTCAACGCCTCGCCCGATTTTTTCGCGACGCGGATTTTCTTCCCGTCCGCCGCGATCTTGTAGCCCACGCGCGTCGGCTTCTTCGTCTTCGGATCCAACAGGGCGACGTTCGACACGTGTATCGGCGCCTCGCGGTCGTCTATATGCCCGGGCTTGTCCCGCGTCGGCTTCACATGCCACTTATGGCGGTTGGCCCCTTCGACCACCACGCGCGATTCGTCCGGCAACGCCTTTATAACCTTGCCTTTGGCGCCTTTGTATTTTCCCGCGATAATTACGACCTCGTCGCCTTTCTTTATTTTCATCTTATTCGCCTCGTCAATATTATTCCACGTCCACCTTCGCGTCCTCGGCCACGCCGACCTTGGATTTCAAAACCCATTTCTTGGTTTTCGAAATCGGACGATGCTCTTCTATCGTAACAATCTCGCCGACCTTGCCGGAGTTGTCTTCGTCGTGCGCCTTGTACTTCTTGCTGTGCTTCACGAATTTTCCGTACAGCGGATGGCGTATCTTGCGCTCGACATTCACGACGATCGTCTTGTCGTTCTTGCTGCTTACTATGGTTCCCTGCAATACTCGTCTTGGCATTTCTTTTCCTTTATTACAAAACTTCCGGCGCAAGAGATATTATCTTCTGCACGTCGTATTTCCGCCTGGCTTCGCGCGCGACGGGCCCGAATATGCGCGTCCCGATCGGTTCGAAGTTGCCCTTGTTTATCAATACCGCCGCGTTGTCGTCAAAGCGTATTATCGAGCCGTCCGCGCGCTTGACCGGAAATTTCGTCCTTATCACAAGCGCCCGCTGAACCGTGCCTTTCTGAACCTTGCCGCGCGGTATCGCGTCTTTTATCGCGACCACTATCTTGTCGCCGATCGTCGCATAGCGCCGATGCGATCCGCCCAGCACCTTTATGCAAAGGCATTTCTTCGCGCCGGAATTGTCCGCGACATTTAATATCGTTTCCGTCTGTATCATTTTATTTCTTACCCTTGTTCAGTTCGGTCTTGACGCGCGCGATTTCGCGCCTGTTCCTACGCAAAAGGTGCGTCTGCGGCAACTGGCCCGCGCGAAGTTGAAACCTCAAATTCATGCCGTCCTTTTTCAGGTCCGCGATTTTCGATTCCAACGCCTCTTTATCAAGATTCAATTCTTTTTCTTTCTTCGCCATTTTATCAGATCCTTATTTGCCGACCGCGCCGTTCGTATTTATAGCCAAAGCCTCCATCAAACGCCTGGACACCGCTTCGACCTCGATTTGCGTCTTGGTGATCAACGAGGAAGCCTTTACCAGCTCGGGATTGTCGCCCTGCTTGTTGACCCCTTCTATCAGATCCTGCGCTTCCTTCAACATCGCCATTACGCTGTTGGCCATTTAATTCGCCTTTCTTTCCACTATCTTCGTCTTCACCGGCAACTTGGCCGAGGCCAGCGTAAGGCAACCTATCGCTATTTCGGGCTTCACGCCGTCCAGCTCGAACAATATCCGCCCCGGCTTTACCCGCGCCACCCAGTATTCGACCGTGCCCTTGCCCTTGCCCATGCGGACGCCAAGCGGCTTCGACGTCACCGGCACGTCCGGGAATATCCGTATCCAAAGCCTACCCAGGCGCTTCATGTGGCGCGTAATCGCGCGGCGCGCCGCCTCAATCTGGCGGCTGGTCACGCGTTCGGGCGACATGGCCTTCAGGCCGAACGAGCCGAATGCCAGCTCGGACCCGCCCTTGGCCAGCCCGTGGATGCGCCCCTTATGTTGTTTCTTAAATTTCGTTTTCTTCGGTTGCAACATTTTAGTTCACCTGTTCCGTCCTGATCTGCCGTTCCGACGACGCCGCGAATTCCGTCGGCCGCGCCAGTTCGCTCGCCATCTTTTCCTTGTTCACCACGTCCCCTGTATAGATCCATACCTTAACGCCGATCACGCCGTAAGTCGTCTTGGCCTGAATCGACGCGTAGTCTATATCCGCGCGCAGCGTATGAAGCGGTATCTGCCCTTCGCGCATCGATTCCGATCGCGCTATCTCGGCGCCGTTAAGACGTCCGCTGCACGTTATCTTTATTCCGCGCGCGCCGGATTTTTCAGCGCTTTGCATCGCCTTTTTCATCGCGCGCTTAAACGACACGCGCCCCTCTATCTGTTGCGCTATGTTCTTCGCCACCAGCTGAGCGTTCAGATCCGGCCTGCGCACTTCGAATATATTCACCACCACCTGGTCGTTCCTGACCAATTTTTTTATCGCCGACCTCAGCGCCTCGATGTCCGCGCCGTTCTTGCCTATAATCATTCCCGGGCGGCTGGTGTGCACCGTGACGGCCAGCTTTTTCGCAAAGCGTTCGATCACCACGCGCGCCAGGCCCGCCTTGGCCAGCTTCTTTTCCACAAACTGGCGTATCCTGACGTCTTCCATCAGCATGCCGGCATAGCCCTTCTTCGACGCGATCCACCGCGAATCCGGCGTCTTGTTGATGAATTCCCTCATCGAAATAGGCGATACTTTCTGTCCCATATTTATTTCCTTTTCTGATTCCCTTGCTTCAGTCGCATTTCCTTGTTTCTCTCTTGCTTTTTGATCTCGTTTCGCAAATGCCTTTGCTCGTCGATCGCCTTTTGCAATTCTCCTACCATAATGCCCTGGATATTACTCACCCGCGCCATTATGTTGCAGTCTTTCATTTGTTTTTCTTTTCTTTCTTTACTTCTTTGTTGGTTTCTTTTCTGGTTTCCTTGGCGGATTCCTTTTTTGTTTCTTTCTTTTCCGCGTCGCCCGCGCCCGATTCCAGCACTATCGTCAAATGCGAGAACGGCTTCAGTATCGGCTTGGCCTGGCCGCGCGGCCCGGCGCGATAACGCTTCATCGTCACGGCCTTGCCCACCCAAATCTCTTTCACGAACAGCGCATCCGCCGACAGCTTTTTATTATTCTCAGCGTTCGCGACCGCCGACAGCAGAGTCTTCAGCACCTCGCCCGCTATGCGCTTTTTACTAAACTTCAAAATATCGACCGCCGCCGCCGCGCTCTTTCCGCGGACCATGTCCGTCACCAGCGACAGCTTGTACGCCGATATGCGTATCAGCTTGTTGAACGCGCGAACCTGGTTCTCCGCGATATTGTAGCGCGGTTTTTTCGCCGCAGCTTTTTCCAACACTTGTCCCTTTCTTATCATTGCCAACGCACCTTATTTCTTTTTGCTCAAATGACGCGAGCGGATTATGAACTTCTGCGTCAGTTTGTTTTTCCTGGTCCTGAACCCTTTGGCCAAAACGCCCGTCCGCGACTGCGGATGATGCCCCTTGCCGCGGCCGTTTCCGCCGCCGTGCGGATGATCCACCGGGTTCATCGCAACGCCCCTGTTCGTCGGCCTTACCCCAAGCCAACGCGCGCGCCCGGCCTTGCCCAGCTTTACGTTCCTCTGATCCGGATTCGACACGGAACCGATCGTCGCAAGGCAGTCCGAATGTATCTTGCGCAACTCGCCGCTACCCATTCTTATCTGCGCGTAGACGCCGTCCTTGCCCATCAGCTGCACGCCGCAACCCGCGCTCCGCGCAAACCGCGCGCCCGCGCCCGGCTTCGTCTCGACATTATGCACCACCGTTCCTATCGGAATGTTCTTCAAAGGCAGCGCGTTCCCCGGCATGATGTCCGCCTTGTCGCCCGCAATCACCACATCGCCGACCTTAAGTTTGTTCGGCGCCAAGATGTACGACTTCTCGCCGTCCTTGTACTCTATCAGCGCCACAAAGCCCGTACGATTCGGATCGTATTCCAGCCGCAGAACCGTCGCAGGCATATCCTTTTTCGAACGCTTAAAGTCTATCAAGCGGTACTTCCTCTTATGCCCTCCGCCCTGATGCGGCACCGTCAGCTGGCCGAAGTTATTACGCCCGCCGCGCACGACCATTCCGCGCGTCAGCGATTTTTCAGGATCGCCCTTGTAGAGCCCCTTATGGTCCACCAACACCGTTCCGCGCATAGATTTCGTATATGGTTTATATGTCTTCAACGCCATTTTATTTTCTTCTTATTTCTTTTCAGCCGCCTTTTTATTCGCCGCGTGCCCCTTGAAGGTGCGCGTCGGCGAGAATTCCCCAAGCTTGTGCCCGATCATATCCTCGACCACCGACACAGGTATGAACTTCTTCCCGTTGTGCACGTCGAACGTAAGACCCACCATCTGCGGGATTATCGTCGAGCCGCGAGACCAAGTCTTTATCGGTCTTTTGTCGTTCGCTTCGACCGCCTTCGCCGATTTCTTCAAAACCGACGGATGTATATAAGGGCCTTTCCATACGCTTCTTGTCATTTTACTTTCCTTTTCCCGCCTCGGCCAATATGTCTATCGTCTGGCCCTCGGGCATTTTTACATACGCTTTCTTTATCGCCTTGGTCACGCCGGACGATTTGTTGCGGAACCGCCGAAGGCTGCCCTTCGCGTTCACAATGTTGACCTTCAGCGGCATGATTCCGTATATCGCCGAGATCGCGGAGGCGACGCTTTTCTTCGTGGCGGACGGAGCAACCTCGAACGCCAAGCCGTTCGATTCGGACAGACGCGCCGCCTTTTCGGAAATTATCGGCGCGCGCAGAACGTCGTAGTGCCGCGCCTCGGCGGACACCTTCTTTTCAACTACTTTTTTCTTCGCCAAAACTTCTTTCTTCTCACCTGCTGCCATTATATCCTCTTTTACCCGCCTCGATTAAAAATCTATCCATCGCGGCCCTTTCTTCTTTGCAAATATCCACCAACGTGTTCATTTCTTTCGCGCTTATTTCCCCCATGCCGGGGTTATACAGGTCATCCATATATCTTTCCGTATTTCCGGCAACTTCCTTCAATGCCGCCGCCACATCGTAAAGTTCTTTATCTTCGGCGATACTCTTCGGCTCCATTTTACTCACCCAACCTTTTTTCCAACGCCGCCGCGCCGTCGACCGTCAGCACCAGCGCCT
>Ga0268262_10000907_pt1 | contig 38428 bp, 32 predicted proteins | sample TergutNc150P3_FD_190354 | JGI IMG/M metagenome (GOLD analysis project Ga0268262, IMG submission 190354) | Nasutitermes corniger P3 segment gut microbial community from laboratory colony in Florida, USA - Nc150 P3 (SPAdes) (version 2) | ecosystem: Host-associated > Arthropoda: Insects >...
TCTTGCAATGCGAGCGATTACGGACGAGTTGAAATTGGCGGGCGAGTATGGATGGCTAAGAACTGGGGCTGCTATGCCCAAGGCAGTAAATGCTACAACAATGACCCAGCCAACTGCGCCAAATACGGGATGTTGTACGACTGGGCAACTGCTATGTCTCTGCCTTCCAAATGCAATAGCACTCTTTCCACAGATGATGCGGCTTGCGCTATAAGAACTCCTCACAAGGGAATATGCCCAAGCGGTTGGCATATTCCAAGCGATGCAGAGTGGACAGCGTTGGAGACAGCAGTTGGCGGCGAGTCAACAGCTGGCAAGCATTTGAAGGCAAAAGAGGGTTGGAGCGATTGCGGCCCTTCCGGCTCTGGCAAAGCCAACTTGTGCGAGGACACCTATAACTTTTCCGCTCTGCGGGGCGGCGGCGGCAATTCCAGTGGCAATTTCGGCACTGTCGGTAGCTACGGCAGTTGGTGGAGTGCTAGCGAGGGCGATGCTTACGGCGCCTACGGCCGGGACATGGGCTACTACTTCGAGGGTGTCCTCAGGAGCAGCGGCAATAAGAGCTACTTTTTGCTCAGTGTTCGTTGCGTGAAGGATAGTAATTGAGAAATTTCGCGGTTAGTTCTCCGAGCAAACAATTGAGCGAAGCGAACCGTTTGCGAGGAGAAGCTAACCGCGAGAGCTAGGATGTTCGCCAGCGAGTAAGTAGCGTATGGGCGTCTGGTTCAACGATGAAGGGTATAACGACTAACAGAAATGCCGTTTGCTGCGCTAGAAGCGCTTTTAGAAGGGCATAACTTGGCTTGGAGGTGCTTTTTTGACCTCAAGGCGAGAAAAAAGGCTAAAAACGCGGCTAGGGCGTATTGTAGCGTATAGCATAACCACAGAGCTTGCGATGTAGGCTCTAGCGGAAAAGCATTAAAGGGCAAAAGCTGCATTTACGGGTAAATATATATTATTTCTTGGTGAAAAGGGGGATTTTTTTGAAAAATCTATATTTTGCCTTAAATGATGACGATAACCCAGTCTCAAGATGAAATAAGAAAAATCTTTGCTGATTTCAAAAGCCCTGACGATAAATGGAAATATTTATTGGAGATTGCACGTGAACATATTGGAATGGCCGATTCTCTAAAACAGGAAAAATTTATTGTGAAAGGTTGCGCTGCAAAGATGTTTTTAGTGCCAGAATACAAAGATGGCTTGTTATGTTTTTTTATGGATACCGAAGGCGGAGAATCAACGCCGCTTTTGAGCAGGGGCTTGGGATGCCTAGCCTTGAAAATTTACAACGAGCAAAAGCCAGCGGATATTTTGGCAACTGACCCGAACTTTTTTCAAGAGATAGGTTTGCAAATAGGATTGACCCCAACAAGGGCGAATGGTTTTGCTAGTTTATTAAAACAAATTTATATGTATGCGCAAGCATATTCCCTAATTGCCGATAGAAAATGAAAGAAATAAAGATAGGAAAAAGAACAATTATTCTGCTGATTTTTATAGCGGTTTCCTTAATTTTTTTGTTTATAGGCTATAGGGTGGTAAAAATTAAAGTATTTTCTTTTCTCTCTAATTCAATAAGTTTTGGCGAAGTTCAGATTATCCCAAAAAAATTTCACATGAATTTCCCATTTGAATATAGCTGGGAATCCATAAGCGTTGTTATTAACGGTGTTGACCTGTTTTTTGAAAATCCAAAAATTGTGCTAGACCCAATGCTCGGCTATAGGCGGCAATTGCTGAATGTTTCAATGGACAGTGTATATGCCGGGATAAATCCAGAGATGTTTAAGGATTCTTCTAAAAGAGAGCTAAAGCACATAAGCCATCCAGATTTATGGTTGCCGTTTAGGGTTTCTATAAATGTGAATAAGGCAGCAATTGATGTTAAAAAAGTTGGGAATTGGAAATTGGATTCTCTCATAGCGGTAAAATCTGGGCGGCAAAAAAGGTTTTATATAAGGGCTAAGGATATCAGGGGAACTCACTTGGCAAGAAATCTGTTTTTGAATACGGACTATCGTTGGAACGAATTATTCTCCGATGCCTCTATTTCTATTTCTGATAGAATAGGCGATTCTCTTGCTGTTATTTTGAATGCCCCAAGAGAGAGATTGGAGAATTTATCTGCAAATATCATAGCAAATATAGAGAACCTACCATTTTGGCTAAAAGATAAATGGCCGAGCAAAGCTCCAGGGATAACGAAAATCGCTCTAAATTCAAATTTATCTTATAACATTTTAACTGACAAAATGGATTTTAATTTAGGCTTAAAAACAAGAATAGGCGAAGTTTGGCAGTTGCCGGCTTTTAATGCTGCGATAACCGCTTTTGGAAACGATTTTAATATCTCGCAAAGCGAAATTATCCTAAAGGGAAACAACGGAGAGAAAATAAAATTCAAAGGCAATATGGATAAGAATTTAGACGCCAACGGAGAACTTGAAATAAATGGGATAGATATTACCCTTGGCCCAGAAACTTTGCCGACTGATGTTAAATTTCACAGAATTGCAAAAAAAGGGAACTTCATTTCTGCGGATTTCACAACGGGAGCTGGTTCATACTTTACTGCAAAAATGGCAGACCTGAATAAGCCCGTAATAGTGTTCTCTGCAAACCTTGCTCCAAAAGAACCTTGGGCTGTGCAATGGACAAGAGATATGGTAAAGCTCGCAAGCCCAACATTTTTGACCGGCTCTTTCTCTTTTGACGAAATACTGCTAAAGGCAAATTTGAAGACAGGGGTTCCTTTTGCTTATTACGCTTCTGCGGATGAGCTGGATGTTTCGCTTTGGTTGAATCCGGCGGGTATTCATTTTCCGAGCGGTACTATAAAACGTAGAGGTTATGAAAGCTCTTTTACGGGCAAGGTTATTTGGAGCGAACAATATTTTACATTTAAATTAAATCAACAAAGCGGCGGTGAAGCGGAAGTTTATGGGAAATTTAGCCCAAGGATAGATTTGAATTTGCAAAGCATAAACACTCTTGAATTGCCGTTTGCAGACACAGCTATGCTAAAAGGTTATAACGGAATTGTCAGTGGAAACTGGAATCACGATTTTCTGAATAAAAAAGGAAACGCATCCGTTTCTTTATCCACTGTTATTCACAATTTAACGCTTGATGCAAAATCCGATGTTAGAATTCATAGCGATTCCCTTATTGTAAAAAATCTTGAAATAGAGCAAGATAAAAAGAAAATTACAGGTTTCTTATTTGCGCAATTGCCAACAGAATACGAAAACAATTTCAAAGTCCTGCAAGCAGGCATAAACGTTCCTAATATGAATTTAGTTTCGCTTTTGGCTGCGTTTAAAGATTCAACTCTTTTGAACGGATATGCAAACGGAAATTTGGAGTACAACAGAAAAACAGGTTTGGCAGGCGAATTGATATTATCAAAAATTGCGCTGAGGGGCTTAGACCCCAATATCATAAATTTTTCGGATTTTCGCCTTAAAGCGTTCGAACATTCTGCGAAAGTTTTTGTTCGCGTGTTTTTGCGCGATGGTTTATGGAATGGCAACTTGGAAGCAGGCATAGATAAAATAGGGCAAGAAAACTACCTCCCTCTTTCCATCTCTTATTTAGCGAATAACATAGACAATGTTGGAAGTTTAAAATTTGAAGGTTTTTTGAGCAAGGATTTGGAAAAAATATTTGGAAACGTGCGAGTACTGGGTGATTGGTTTTTGCCAAACGGAATGGGTGAAATTAAAAAAGCAAATCTCAATATATCAGCAAGAACTATATTGGGAAAAAATGCCTTGGATTCTTTAACCGCGAAATTCAATGCCGATGAAAATATTTACGAATATGGGATTTTTAAAATACCATTTGAATTCAGAGGGCAAATCAACAAAGGTATGATTTTGGCGGATTCCATTTTTGTACATGGGCAAAACGATGAAAAGATAACAGCAAAATTGCAATTTGACTTGAATAAGGCGATTCTAAAAGACCTGTCATTTAATACGGAATTATTTACCCTATTTCTGTTAAATGAGCATTGGATTAAAATAAGAAATGGAACGGGAAGCACAAAATTGGATAATGATGGCATAACGGTTTTAGCGGATTTGCCATCCATATCTTATCGTATGGAAAGTGCTGATAATGGGACAATAATTGCAAGTTTAAAAGGGCAAGCCGCTTATCGTTTTCCGTTTCATACTGGACAGTCGCAAACAAATCCCAGCATAACGGGAAATTTTGAAATAGGCAAAACATCTTATAAAAACACCATAGAGTTAATACCGGACCCTATGCATTTGGATAAAACATTTAAAAGCATAGGTAAATTTGCTGAATCTTTATTTAAAGAGAAAAGGATAAGCGCAACTGAAAAACAAGCTTTGACTGGCCGCCCTACAACTCTTAATATAAAAATTCAAACTGGAAGAGAGGAAGCAACTATTAGCTCAAATGTTGCGGAATTTGCATTTGGAGTAAATCTTACAGCACAGGGAACAACTAGGAATATTCTGCTTTCAGGAGACATAAACGCCATAGGCAACGGAAAAATAGGTTACAACGGATTAACTATGTTCGATATGTCTTTTTTCAGGCTTTATTGGCATGATTCTCCAATAAAAAACGGTGTAATTGAGTTGCGTGCATATAATGATTATCCATTATGCTTCAATATGGACGAAAGCTGTACTATTTTTATAGATATAAACGGGCAGCTTACCAAGCTGAATATGCAGCCAACAACAAATTGCAATATAGAGGCTTCACCAATGCTTATTTATTACAGTATGTTGCTCGGTTGCATATCAACGGACTATGAATCTGGCGGCTTTGACTTTTCAAAAGTTAGGAACAAAGGCATTGGTAAAACAATGTCTTATTTGGGAAATAAAGCGCTTGGTAAAGATGTTATTGGAGATGTGGATTTTAAATGGGCTTTTGCCGCTCTGAACGATACCCCTCAAGAACAGGATACAAATTATGTAAAAATTCCAATTAGTCTTTCAAAATGGGTTGAAAGTTTAGAAGCTGTTCTAGGTTATACAAATGATATAAGCTCGGATCCGCGTTACAAAGAATCATACGAATTAGGTCTTCGCTATTCGTTGCCTATTTTTGACCCAAATGAAATAAATGTCAATTTAATAGAGCCTTCTTTGGACATAAGCACTAATTTAGTTATGCGTAGCTATCAATCTAAAATAGAAAACGAGCAAGATGAGGCTCGCTTGGAAAAAAATGTAGGTTTGATTTATAGGCACAAGTTTTGGGATCCCTGTATTTTGGGAATCGGAAGGTGCAAGGTAAGGGAGACTAAAGTCGATGAGAAAGGAAATGAAACAGAGTAAAATAATTTGGAAAAGTTTTATTAACGCAAGACGGATTTAGAATTGTGATTTCCGCTCCGTTTTTATGCGGTGAATTCAAGGAGAGCAAGCTGAAGCACATCGCCATTCTGTGGTCGTTATAGGTTTCTATGGTTGCGGGCAAAATATGCTCTGGCGGAGTTATCTCTATAAAATCATCGCCAGCCGTCACTTCTGCGCCAACTTTGCGGAGTTCGTTTGCCATTGCGGAAATTCTATCGGTTTCCTTTACTTTCCAGCTCGCTATGCCTGTGATTTTTGTTTTGCCTTTTGCATAAAGGGCAAGGGGGCAGACAGTCATCGCTGCATCTGGGAAAAAAGTAGCGTCTATGGTTATACCGATTAACTCCTCTCCCATTTCTTTTATCACATCCAAGAATTTCACATCGCCCTGCAAGCTGTCTTTTTCAATACCGTGAACAATCACATCTCCTTTTGTTATTGCCGCTGCCGCCCAAAAATAACTCGCAGAAGAAGCATCTCCTTCTATTTTGAGAGTTTGGGCTTTATAAACTCCCTTTTCTATCTTAAAACTTTTATAATCGTTATTTTCAACTTTTATTCCAAATTTATCCATCAAGCGTATTGTCATATACACATAAGGTTTTGATATTAGCTCGCCGTCCACAATTATCTCCAAAGTTTTTTTGCAATACGGAGCAGCTATTAAAAGCGCAGATAAAAATTGGCTGGATATATTTCCTTTTATATGAACTATTCCTCCATTTAACCCGTTTGCTTTTATCTTTAGCGGTGGGCAGCCATCGTTTCTCAAATACTCTATGTCTGCTCCCAAAAAACGCAGGGCATCCACTAAATCCTTTATCGGCCGCTCGTGCATTCTCGGGTCGCCTTGCAAAACATATTCACCATCTCCAAGGCATAAAGCAGCAGTTAGGGAGCGCATTGCCGTTCCTGCGTTGCCTAAAAATAAAACCTCTTTTTTATTCGGAAAATTCGCATTGGTCGCCTTGCCCAATTTTTCCAAAGCATCTCTCATATATCTGGTATCATCGCTTTCCAAAATGCCAAAAAACTCGCTTTCGCCTTCTGCCAAAGCTCCCATCAGTAGTACCCTATTTGAAATGCTCTTTGAACCGGGAACTGTAATTTCTCCGCAGAAATGCGATGTGGGTTTTAAGATAATTTGTTCGCTCACAGAATGTCTCTCTGCAAAATTCCTTGTTTCATAATCAAATGCCTGTACGGTGTGTTTTGGTAAAACGCAGGGTTATGGGTTGCCATTATTACGGCAGTGCCGCTTGCGTTTATTTTTTGGAAAATTTTGAACACCTCGCTTGCATTTTCCGGGTCTAAATTGCCGGTTGGTTCGTCTGCTATCAAAAGATAGGGGCTGTGAATCATAGCACGGGCAATGGCTGCTCTTTGCTGCTCGCCCCCAGAAAGTTCGGCTGGCAATGAATTTTTTTTCTGTGAAATTCCAACAAAGCCAAGAGTTTCCAAAACATATTTTTTTATTTCTGTTTGCGAATATTTAGTGGAAACTAAAAGCGGTATAGCTACGTTTTCAAAAACAGTTCTATCGGAGAGCAGCTTAAAATCTTGGAATACTATTCCGATTTTTCGCCTTAGGGCTTGCACTTTTCTTAGGGATATTTTTTTGCTGTCAAAATGTTCCTCCCCAAAATTCACCAAAACTTGCCCTTTGCTCTCTTTATCTGGGAATTCATCCATATAAATCATTTTTAAAAGCGTTGTTTTGCCTGCACCGCTTGCTCCGGTCAAAAATATGAATTCACCTTTGCTTATTTTCAAATTTACATTTGAAAGAGCGGTGATGCCGCCTGAGTAAGTTTTTGAGACATGAAGAAAGGATATCATGGCTAAAAGGAATATAGCAATTTTACTATATTACTCTTTGCAAATAAACAAGACAGGAGTTATTATGGCTATTACCAAAGTTTGGTTGGACGAATCCGAAAATGAATGCTCAATGTGCGGCGCTTGCGAAGCGGCTTGCGATGCCGTTTTTGAAGTTCCAGAAAAAGTGCAGATTAAAGCAGGTGCAGACCTTGCCGCAAACGAGACGGGGATAAAGGAAGCCGCAGAAGGTTGCCCCGTTGGGGTTATAGCTTACGCCGTGGATGGCGGTGACGCAAGGGCAAATTGAATATGTCCGCTCTTGTAGGCATACTCAGCGGCTCGGCTTCGGACAAAGCGGTTGTGGATAAAATCACCTCCGTTTTAGACGAGTTGGGCATTGCTTGGGAATATTCGGTTCTATCTGCGCATCGCACGCCTAACAAGGTGGCTCGCTATTCAAAAGAGGCTGAGGGCAAAGGCTTGAAGGTTTTAATAGGCGTGGCTGGCCTTTCCGCCGCCCTGCCTGGTTGCCTTGCCGCGCACACTACATTGCCCGTTATAGGCGTTCCTTGCGATGGCGGTGCTCTTGGCGGAGCAGATGCTCTTTATTCGGTGGCCCAAATGCCGCCCGGAATTCCTGTGGCAGCGGTTGGGATTGGGAATGGCAAAAATGCCGCATATCTGGCGGCATCAATTCTATCAATTTCAAATCAGGGCATAAAAGAAAAATTGCAAACCTACCGAAAGAGCCTAGGCGATGAGTAATGCTCAGAAAGATATTTACGAAAGCCCTTTGCTTTCCAGATATTCATCTAGCGAAATGCTGTTTTTGTTCAGCCCACAGTTCAAGCATCAAACTTGGCGCAAGCTGTGGATTTGGTTAGCCGAGGGAGAAAAGGAACTTGGGCTTCCCATTTCTGATGAACAGATTGCACAGCTCAAAGCTTATGAGAACGATATAAACTGGGAAGAGGCCGCAGAGGAGGAAAAACGCCGCCGCCACGATGTTATGGCTCACGTCCACGCCTACGGCTTGCAGGCTACAAAGGCAAAGAGAATAATACACCTCGGTGCGACAAGTGCTTATGTGGGGGATAACACAGATTTAATCCAGATGCAGCAAGGCCTGATTCTGCTTCGCCGCCGTTTGTGCAGAGTTATAGACAAGCTCTCAAATTTTGCCTTGGAATATAGGGCTATGCCAATTTTGGGGCGCACGCATTTTCAGGCAGCGCAGCTCACAACCGTTGGCAAAAGGGTTGCGATGTGGGTTCAGGATTTGCTCATAGATTTAGAGGAAATAGACCACTTAATAGAAATTTTGCCGTTTAGAGGCGTTAAGGGAACAACCGGAACTCAAGCCAGCTTTATGGAGTTATTCAATGGCGACCACGAGAAGATTAAGAAATTGGATGCTTATGTCAGCGAGAAAGCAGGTTTTAAAAAAATTCTCACCATAACGGGGCAAACATATACTCGCAAATGGGATTATATTGTGAATAATGCACTTGCCTCTCTTGCAACCAGCCTTAGCAAATTCGCAACGGATTTGCGCATAATGCAGGGGCTTAAAGAGATGGAAGAACCATTTGAAAAAGAGCAGATTGGTTCGTCTGCAATGGCGTATAAAAGAAATCCTATGCGCAGCGAGCGTATATGCTCGCTTGCTCGCTTTGTAATCGCTTTGCCTCAAAGCACGGCATTTACTCAAAGCACGCAGTGGTTTGAACGCACCTTGGACGATAGCGCGAACAAAAGGCTTGCTATTCCCGAAGCGTTTTTGGCAAGCGATGCTATGCTCATTTTAGCGGAGAATGTGGCAAGCGGATTTGTTGTTCATCCAAAAATCATAGAGAGGCACATAAACGAGGAGCTGCCCTTTATGGCAACAGAAAATATTTTGATGGAAGCGGTGAAAAAAGGCGGAGACCGCCAGCTTTTGCACGAAGAAATTCGTAAACTCTCGCAACAGGCGGCATATACGGTTAAAGAAGAAGGCAAAGACAACGATTTGCTTGAGCGTATATTGTCTTCGGATAAATTTGGGTTGGAGCAAAGCGACTTAGAACGCATTTTGGATTTGAAAAAATTCATAGGCCGTGCGCCGGAGCAAACCGAGGAATTTGTGAATTTGGAAGCAAGGCCAGCCATTGAAAAGTTTGATGATTGGAAAGGTACAAGCAGTGTGGAAGTGAAGGTATAGTGTTTAAGCTGTGCCATATTTTTTGTATGATTGCCTTGCTTTTTGCAAGTGCTTTTGCCGAAGAACAAGAACGAGAACAAAGGCAAGCAGTTACGCTATATATGGGCGGTGGTTATCATTTAGTTGAATATCATTTGGGAATTTTAAGTGAAATAGAGAGATTGCAGATACCTATAGACACCGTTGTAGGAACTGAGTGGGGGGCGTTTACGGGTGCATTGTGGAGCGCAGGTTTAAGCTCTGGGCAAATAAGGGAATTGGTTAAATCGTGGGACTCGTTGCCGCGCGCTGAACAACCTCAAAATTCCGCTCTGTGGAAAATAACTTGGCTTGTGAAACACGACGAAAACGGTGTGCTTTCTCTAGAGGAAGTGAGCAAAAAGCCGTATTTTGGGGATTTGTTTTTTGATTTTAGAATTCAGGAAATTCTTTTGAGTTCAAAGATAGGCTCAAAAATTCATTTTCATAAAATAGATAGCAACGGTAATTATCCGTTTCCACCGCCTAAATCGGATTCCGCAACAATTCGCATTTTTTCTAATCCCATTGCCCTGCGTGATACAAATGGCACTCCGGCAGAGCGTTATCAAATGGCTTTGTGGAATAGGGATACAACGCTTATAATACTGCGCCCACATTCTAAATCCAATATGGATTCGCTTTTTGAAATAGGCGTTGCCGTAGTTCAAAGCCGGCGTTCTGTTTTAGCGCAGATTAACCCTCAATTACGGCACAGCGAGCAAGTAACATTTCAACAATCCATACTCCGGCAGCCTCGTTTTTATCACCCTGTTTTTGATAGCACTCCGGCTGAACTTCACGGGCATTTGAATAGTTTTTGGAATTCAAACGATACAGGTATTATCGCCGTTAGGAATTTTTTGGAAAATTTGCAAAGAGATGCCTCTTACAGAGATTTAAAACTCACCGCAGACTCAGTTTTTTTGCAGATAAAAACCGATAACAGTCCGCAATTATTTCTTTCGCTTTTTGGTTTTGGGGGTACGCTTTTTGGAGCTAACATTGCTGCAAACACCAATTTTCGTTTCGTGAATCAATTTGGCTACGACTTGGATTTAACCGTTTTTTACGGGCAGGGAGTTAGGGGCTTGGCAGCAAAGCTGCGTTTGGAACGGCTTTTTTTAGGCGATGGCGATATGTTTGCAAGGTCTAAATTTTTAAAATGCGAACCCATTCCTTCTTTCCAGAAATATATAGATGAGGAAGCTAGATTGTTGAGCGAGAACAGCCGCAGCATAACTCTAGGGCTTGAAAAACCAACAGGCGATAGAGCAGCTTTGCAAATTGCAGCAGAGTTTGAGCGCAAAGAGATAATCAGTGGGGCGGCAAAATATCCTATTTTTGGTGGTATTGATGACGATGGCGAAATGATAATAAATTTTATCTACGAGCCTGTTGTTGTAAATTCAATGTTTCCTCATATAAAATGGCTTTGGCAAAGCGAAGGATATAACAGATGGTTTGCAAAGGATGGTTTTATGGCAGAATTTTTAGGTGGTTTAAAGGCTGTTTCTGTTATTGACTTTAACCAGAACACCGCACCTTATGCTTCCAGCCAGGGCAAGGTTAGCATAACGCATCCCATTTTAGAGTATGTTTCCATCAGTGGTGGGGCTGAATTTGGTGCAAATTTTCATAAGTCCAAAGGCAAATTAGCATTGCCAGAAAAATTGGAAGGATTTTATTATTCCGACCCTGCTTTGGATAATCGCTATAAATTTGCTATGGGAATGGGTAGTTATATGGAAGAATGGCAAACTTCCATTAATTCTTCGCACCGCTACGGTATTCTCTCTGCGGGGCTTTCTTTGCAGTGGCAGGGCAGCGGCATATTTTTGACAGGTGGCTATGGGACGGAAAAATTCTTTGCTGAACCTAAAATTCGCATAAAGAGCCAAACCTTTGATGTTGTGCTTGGGCAAAGCATAGTGCATTCTGCAAAGAAGCGTATTTTTTTGAGCGTTCAAGGCGGAAATTTCTAAGTAAATACCGTATCAACAGGAAAATAATCCGGTAGCCAGTGCCCTAAGTTTTCGCAAACTGTAATTTGCGCATTTGGTTGAGCGAGCAGGGGAGCGAATAGCTCTTTTTGCGCAAGAGGTACAATGCGGTCTTCTTTGCCAAAGACGAGCTTTATATTCAAATTGCTGGGAATTTCGGTAAAGTCGGCTTTTTTCTCAATTAAATATTCAAGCCCTGCGGCTAATTGCTGAGGCGAGTAGCGCATAGCGTTTTCCACCCATTTTTCGCTTCCTTCTTTTGGCACATCGCCCATCAAAGCGGAAAAACTGGCCGGGGTTGCTGCTCTAACGGCGGAGGGTTTCCAACAACCTTTGCAACAAAAATCCGCTATGGGGCAAATCAAAATCCATTTTTGCTCCGCTGGCTTTTTATGCAAATTGCGCAAAAGGGCAAGGGTTGCCATGCTCCACCCAACTACGGTTTGGCTTTCCGCAATCCTTGGGTTTTTGTCCCAAAAATTATCGGGGCTATCGGAAACTAAATCCCAATAATCCACAAATCTATGGCTAAGAGGAAAGCGTTCGTAAATTTCATCTTCCCAAATGGAAATATCGCTAGCCCATCCGCTGACCCATGTCATTTCGCTTGCGTTCATTTAGCTATTAAACGCAAACTTTTCCGTGATATCCTCTTCATTATCTGGATTTATGAAAGAGAATTGGTGAACAGCATATTCTTCGGCTTCCAAAAGGTCTATGTTCAGCGAATGCTTATGCTCCAAATAGTGGAACATTCTGCCATAATCATCGCTCAAAAGAGTGGCAAGCGGCGGAGCTACAACCAACTGAACATTTCTCAGCTTGCTCTTTTTCGCAATACGCGCGAGATAGCGGTCTATCAAAGAAAGAGTTGCTTCCATACTGAATACTATGCCAGAACCTCCACACAACGGGCATCTGCTGTGCTTTTCGCTTGCCAAATTTGTGCGGACTCGCTTGCGGCTGACCTCCATCAAACCGAACTGCGAGATAGCGGAAAAACTGAGCGGCGTTCTGTCAAAACGAATGGCTTTTCTAAATTCATCAACAATGGCGTTCTTGTCTTCATCGGATTCCATGTCTATAAAATCTATTATCACCAAGCCACCAACATCGCGCAAGCGGAGTTGCTTTGCTATTTCCCTTGCTGCATCCAAATTTGTCTCTAAAAATATTTTGCTATGGTCGCTGCCGTGCACCCTTGAACCGGTGTTTACATCTATGGACATCAGGGCTTCTGTTTGTTCAATAATCAGATATGCGCCACGAGGCAAGTAAACCTTTGTGGAAAGAGATTTTTCGTAATCGTCTTCTATCCCAAAGGCTTCAAAAAGGCTTTCGCTCCCTTTCCAGAGTTTTATCTTTTGCAGATTTTCTGGATTTGCGCCGCCTAAGTATTCGCGAATGCTCTGATATTCGTTTTCGTTGTCCACATACACGTATTCCATCTGCTCGTTGAAATATTCCCTTATGGATTGCTCCACGGAATTGGACTCTTGATAAATGCAACTCTCCGGTGCAAATTCTCTAAAATTATGTTTTGTTATTTCCCATTTCTCTTCCAGCTTACGCATCTGCCTCACAATCTCGTGCTCAGATTCAAACAGAGCTTGGGTTCGCACAATGTAGCCAACATCGTGAGCCTTGTGCGCGCGAATCAGTTGCTTGAAAATTTTGCGTTTGTTAAAATCCCTCTCTTTTTTTGATATGCCTATAAAATTTGAGTTCGGCATACAAACCAAAAAGCGTTCCGCAAAACTCAGGTGCGTTGTTAACCTTGCGCCCTTAGTGTTTATAGGTTCTTTAATCACCTGCACCATAATCTCATCGCCTGCCTTTAGCACTTTTTCAATGCTGGGGGCAATTGTATGCGAGGAGTCCTCTTCGCCATACTCTTTGCGAAGCAAAGCATCGCGGTCTATGGCGTCGTTTATGTGCAAAAAACCAGCTTTTTCCATACCTATTTTTACGAATGCCGCTTGAAGCGCAGGTACAACTCGTTGCACAATCCCTTTGTAAATATTACCCAGCGTACGGTTGGAAGAGCTATTTTCCACCAGTAAATCCGTGAGAATTCCACCATCTAAAACTGCTATGCGAGTATCGTAAGGTGTACTGCTAACCAAAATGCCGCGTTTAGCGACGTTATTTCTCTGCATAAATTTTTCCTTAAGTTGCTTTCCAACTCTGTAATAAACGATTTATCCTCACTATTTTAGACTTTTCCTCTTCAGTGCCTTTAAAGGCTTTGAACAAAAGGTTTCTGTATTCTATTAGCGAGGTTCGAATTAAAATACGGTCTTCTTTTTTAAGCATATTCTCTCCGATGGCGGCAGCCATTATTTATCTGACAGAGCCGCTACACCTGGGAGTTCTTTGCCTTCCAAAAATTCCAACGAAGCTCCGCCGCCTGTGGAAGTATGAGTGACTTTTTTATCAGCTCCATATTTTTTTGCTGCGGTCGCAGTGTCTCCGCCGCCTATAACGGTGGTTGCACCGCTCTGCGTGGCTTTGACAATTGCGTCTGCCATAGCTTTGGTAGCTTTTTCAAAAGCCGCAAACTCAAATACTCCGGCAGGCCCGTTCCACACTATGGTTTTGGAATCCAAAATGGCTTTGACAAAAAGCTCCGAAGATTTTGAGCCTACATCCAAACCCATCCATCCGTCTGGGATACCGGTGGAATCGCTTGCTTCTTTTACCGCGGCATCTGCGGCGAATTTGTCCGCTATAATATAGTCCACGGGCAAAATAATTTCTTTGCCATTCTTTTTGGCCTTTTCAATTAAGTCCGGGACAATTTTCGCACCTTCTTCATCAAACAAGGAAGCACCTATCGCAAGGTTATTGATGACTTTTTTGAATGTGAATGCCATACCGCCGCCTATGATTATTTTATCGGCTTTGTCCAATAGGTTGTTGATGAGCTGGATTTTATCCGCGACTTTTGCTCCGCCTAAAATGGCGAGGAGTGGGCGTTTTGGGTTATCCAGCACAGCGGAGAAAGCGTCCAATTCTTTTTTCATAAGGTAACCGCTGGCTCTCTGCGCATAGCCTTCGCCTAGCATTGATGAGTGGGCGCGGTGAGCTGTGCCAAAGGCATCGTTTATATATACTTCTGCGAGCTTTGAGAGAGAGGCTCTGAATTCCTTTACCTTTGCTGGGTCGGCTTTGATTTTTTCTTCCGTGCCGTCTGCTTTTTTGACTTTTGCCTTGCCCTCTTCTTCCAGATGGAAGCGCAAGTTTTCTAGCAGAATAACATCGCCGGGTTTTGCGGCTGTGCATTCCTTTTCAACATCGGGGCCTACGCAATCGCTTAGGAATTTAACCGGCTTGCCGAGCAATTCCTGCAATTTTTCCGCAACGGGCTTTAAGCTGTATTTTGCCACTGCTTTGCCGTCTGGCCTGCCAAGGTGCGAAGCCAAGATAACGGCAGCGCCTTTGTCCAGTGCGTAGCGTATTGTTGGGAGCGCAGCTTCTATGCGTTTTGTGTTTGTAATTTCGCCGGTGGTCTTGTCTTGCGGAACGTTAAAATCCACGCGAATAAAAGCACGCTTGCCCTGCAAATTCAAGTCCTCAATAAAAAGTTTGGACATATTTATCTCCAATAAGAAATTCGTTGCAAGAAATATAGAAAATTAAGCTGCTTCGGCTGCGTTTTTCGCAACTGTTTTGTTCTTCGCTATCTTAGACCTTGCAACTCCGGCTGTCTGCTGGTCGCCTAGGAATATGCGAACAACGCGGATATTCTCTTTTGCTTCTGGTATTTTTACTTTTTCAAATAAATTTACCCTTTGGCTTGTAGTGCGAAGTTCTTCGCTCAAAAGGCGAAACTGTTCTTCTATAACTCTGCGTTCCAAGCGCAGGGAAATAAGGCTTTCCAAAGCGCGTATGCCGGAATCTATCCACACCGGGGTGTCGAATAAATCGGGGATATTGCACTCAAAAATCACTTTTTCAAACACGGGAATTGCAACTCCGGCAATGTTTCCTTCGCTTAGGCAAACCTTTGCGACTTTTAGGTATTTGCCCCATTCAATAGGTTCGGCGAACAGCTTTATCCAATTGCTCATATCGGTTAATAGGGCTTCTTCTTCCGCTCTTTTTGCCTCAACCTTTGCCTGCAAGCCCCTGATTTCCATTTGGAGCTGCTGTTTTTTCAGTTGCAAAGTGGGCAGGTAGCGTTGAAACCTTTTCAGAGCGTCTCGCTCTGCCTTCAAAGCGTTTTTTGTGAGTTTAACCTTTGCCATAGGGGTAATATAGAAAATTTATCCTACCTATTCCTGACTCCCTTGGTAGGGTAGTTGCCGTTGGAGTATCCACAAGGGATAATTTTCGATGTCCTTTGCTTTTACTTCCAGAGGAACAACCATCATTACCGACCAAGGCAGGTCAAGCCATTCCGGTTTTAATGGAACAAAAGACACAATGGATTTTTTTCCTGTTAGCAAATTATCTGTTAGAATAGAATATTCTTTCCCGTTGCGTATTGATTCTTTTAACTCATCCTGTTCGTCTTTAGATAGGTCTCCGCCTATTTCCGTAAGCCACATTTTTTCGTTTGGATGCGTAACCCTCAAACCCTCGTGCGAAACTAGGCTTAAATATATGCCTGTTTCTTTGTTAGTCAAATTGTCAAAAAAAACTCGTTGCAGCGCGCCCAATTCCATATCCATCCCTATTACCCCAGCAAATTTTTCATCAAAGAAAACAGGGTAACTTAGAGTTATCATCAAACGGTCATTTTCTTCGCCAGGATAATTCCATTTATAAGGTTCAGTTAAATGCACTTTACCTGTTTCCTTTGGTATAAGGTACCAGTCATAGTCATCGTCTTCGTTAAAAGTTTCTGAAGGGACATCCGCTAATTTCAAATTGCCTGTTTCAGAACGAAAATAATCAATACTGAAATAATGCCCTTCCTTCGTTGCCTCTTTGCTAAAAAAAGCTCCTCTTTCAAAGCCTACATAAAGATCCGAAATCAATTTTGAAGTAGAGTCGTCTAGGAGAAAGTCGTACATATGTTTATGAAACATATCAAGCTTTTCCTCATCGCTTAAATGTCGTTCAAGGGTAAGAAAGTGCTCCAATTTTTTGAGTTCCTCAACTCTGGCACCCATAAAGCCACCTACAACCTGGGATTTGTTTCTTGCGGATTGTATCATTATCTCGGTTCTATAGTCTCTGTGCGATGAATAAACAAAGACAACCGTTATAAGTACGCATACAATTATAAAGATAACTGAAAACAAGAGCAAAGAAATTTTATATTTGAGCCGCATACCAGGTTTCCTCATTTTAAAATAATATAGTAAAGTCTGTTTACTATATTTTGGCACAAATACTATGCAGTACGGTTTTGAGGGAAATATAGCGAGTAAATTGGCGGAAAAGCAGAAACAGGGGCTTTTGCGCTCTTTGAGCCAGCCACAAGGGATTGATTTTTCAAATAACGACTATTTAGGCTTGGCAAATCACTTTGAAATAGCAAAGTCTGCTGCGGATGCTTATGTTAAGTATGGAGCTGGCAGTAAAGGCTCTCGGCTTTTGGGTGGCAATCATAAAATTTTTGAAGAAACCGAGAAATGGCTTGCGAATTGGAAAGGCACGGAAGCTGCTTTGATTTTCAACTGCGGCTATAGCGCGAATTTGGGCATTATATCAGCTTTTTGCGATTCCGAAGCGCATTTATTTTTTGATAAGCTAAACCACGCGAGCATCATAGACGGCTATGCAATGAGCGGTGGCAAACTTCACCGCTTTAGCCACAACAGCCCTGCCGATTTGGAAAAAGCCTTGCAAAAAGCAAACGCGGAAAGTTTCAAATTGATTGCCGTTGAAGCTGTTTACAGTATGGATGGCGATATTGCGCCGTTAAAAGAATACGCAGATTTGGCGGAAAAATACGGGGCAATGCTCTACGTTGACGAAGCTCACAGCGATGGAATTTTAGGACCCGGTGGTAAAGGGTTGGTTGCAGAGCTGGGTTTGGAAAAAAAGGTTCATCTATCGCTAACAACATTTGGCAAAGCTTATGGAACTATGGGTGCTTGCGTTTTTGGCTCTAAGCTGCTGATAGATTATTTAATAAATAATGCTCGCAGTTTTATTTATTCTACGGCTATTTCGCCGGGTACGGTAGTTGCTATGCAAAAAGCTGTTGAAGTATCCACAAGGGATAATTTTCGCAGGGAGAGCGTGCTAAAAATATCTGCGGATTTTAGGCGGAAAATTACGGCAGCAGGCATTGATTGCCTGCAAAGCGAAACACAGATTGTACCTATTTTGCTCGGTACGGTAGAGCGTGCTCAAAAATGCAAAGAGTTTTTGCTGGAAAGAGGTTTTTGGACGGCTTGCGTTCGCCCTCCAACCGTGCCTAAAGGCACGGCAAGATTGAGAATAAATATAAGCGCAACACATAGGGAAAAAGATGTTGAACGGTTAGCAGAGGATTTAATTTTCTATATTCATTCTTTATGAAAATACGATATACAATAGGGCTGTGCTTTTTGTGCGGTACTATGATGCTTGCTCTGGTAGCTTGCAGCGAAAATTTGTTCGGTAGCTCCGGTAGCAGCGATTGCGGCAAAGACATAGGATGCCTGCAAATTAGCGCAGAAGAAATGTTTAGGAGAGGGAATTACAGAGCTTCTTATGAAGCATATAAAAAAATAGTTGAATTGGATGCCACGGCTTCGGTAGGTTACTTTGGGATGGCGAAGGTTGGAATGTGGGTGTGGGGTGTCAATCCATTTACTATTATCGGCTTGGCGAACGTTAAAGAAGGCCAAGACTTTTTTGTGAATGACTCTATTATAGGAAGGAACAACCAATTTTATAAGGCAGCGCAAAGTATGTTTTTTCCGCTAAAAGAGTTGGATCATAGGGATTCCTTAACGGCAATATGGGAAATTTACAGCATTTACCAAAAACACGGTCGCGATTCCGCTATAGCTTATGCAGGGAATAAAGTTGATTATTTTGATGATGTGACGGATTTTTTTGAGCGTTTAGACAGTTTTGGAGCCGAATTTTGCCAGGGTGGAACTTGCAAAGAAGGCAAAAATAATTTTCCTTTGAGTGACAGAAAATATAGGCGAGGTTCTTATTTAGTAGGCTACTCCATCTCTAATATGCTATATAAAGTTCTCTCTTTTATGGATATAAACAAAGATAGCTGCATAATAACAAGAAATAATAATCCAGGAATGATTAACCAAACCCGTGGGCAATGGGGTTGCATTAACATCAGCGGAAGCGGTTATGATATCCCATTCGTTTTTGAAAAGGATGCAGACGGCAACTTGACTATAAACCTTAACGAGGCTTACGAAGAACTTCTTCTGGATCCGGAAGCGGCAAGCGATTTCAATAGAAATTTGGAAGATTTATACAACGGCTTTGGCGATGCGGCTCTTTTGATAAGTTCAATAGGCGGTGGCGATTTATGGGAAAGCGGCGATAATGTGCTTGGCAATAATCCGCTAAACGATGTTCAAAATGAGCTTAATAATCAAATTACCGAATATCAGAATTACCTTTTGTTCTATAAATTGAACGACGGCATAGACAATGACGGAGATGGCTGCATAGACGAGGGATTGCCCGGATATGACACGGACGGAGATGAACTAGGAGGCGAAGACATACGGCTTGTTTCTTTAAGGCTAGGCTGGACTGATTGCAGTGGGCATACTTTGGCAGGTTCGGAAAATGGAAAAACATATAACCTGAAAAAATGCCTCAAAGCCGATAAGAATTATACTTTGTACAAAGGGGCGGATTCTCTTGACATGAGCGGCTATGCTATGTATATAACCCCAGTGCCGGAATCAAGCGAGGATACCATCATCAAGCTAAAATTTGCTGATAGAAATTTCAATCAATCTTATAGAACTATTGCGGATATAGACCAAAAACTTGAGGTTCAAATGGAAAGAACGCCAGAAGGAAATACAAAATGTTACAGTTTGGAAGATAGAAAAAGGGTAATAGGAGGTTGCTGGGTGAATTATACGTCGGATGAATTTAGAAATTACAGATTGCAAATGAGAGAAAAATTTCCAAACAGAAACACCGATTGTGATGGTGTACTTTAAATGAAAAAAATATTCCCCATAGTTCTTTTGCTTGTTGTTTGTGTTTTTGCGGCAGCCAAAGCTTCTGCTCCTCAATACCGTTCTCTGCGCGTTCTTGGAATGGGTAACGCGTTCATTGCCGTTGCCGATAACAAGGATGCTATTTACTACAACCCTGCTGGCCTTAACCTTATAGGTACCCTTGGCAATTTTGAAAAAAATCCAGATATGGGCTATATGCCAAAAAATGGATTTGATTTGCGCTTTCTCAATATTGTTTCTGAATATCCCGGTGCTATGATGGGCGACATTATGGATCTTTGCGGAACAAAAGGCGTTTTAGGGCTGTTTTCAAATCCCTGCCCGGAACTTTGGTATAGGTTCGCGGGGCGCAAAGGTTATGACAAACTGAATCCAGAAAGTATTCTGGACTCAGTGCAAGCCCACGAGAAATATCTAAGCGAAGGCCTGTCTAAATTTGACCGCAAGCCTATAAATTGGGGCGTGCAGATAAGCCTTTTTGAGCTTGCGATGCATAATTTTGGGTTTGCCATTTGGACAAATACTTTTTTAAACCCGTATATAGATTTGGGTGTTGTAGTTCCTGCCGTGGGTTGGCTACCTATGACCATTGATATTGTGGCTCAAACCGCTTTTGCATTTTCGCCAGTTGACAAATGGTCAGTGGGTATGGGTTTAAAGGCGGTTAAAAGAGCATCTATGCCGGGGCTTGAAATTTATGCCCTTGAATATGAAGAAATTTTAGATACCATAGGCGAAAGGATTAAAGATATTAAGGATGTTTATACCAAAGATATTTTTAAATTTGATTACGCTCTGGAATTCGGCGTTTTGCATCAGTTGACCCGTGAAGTGCGCCTAGGTTCTTCTTTGAGAGACGTGTTTTTGGGAAAATTAGCCGGAGAATCCATCACTCCGAACTTATCTGTAGGTGTGGCTTATACCCCGATGATTTTGCAGAGCAATAGCTATTGGGACAGAAAGGTAAATATCGCTATGGATTATGTTGATGTTTTGGATGGCACGGTGGGCAGTATGTTTTTTTCGCATTTGAATTTCGGTGCGGAAGTTGAACAGAACTTATTGCCTTCCCCAACTAGGGAGCTGTCCTTTTTTCCACGTTTATTGTTTGGTGCTTTGGGTGGTGTTGCGGGCTTTTTTATAGGTTCTTATATTGGCGACAATCTGATAGGTGGTGTTAATGATATACCTATTGGCTATTTGGTTGGAGGGACATTTGGTGCTCTTGGCTTGAGTTCATTCGGCTTTGGCGGAGATTTTCTGCGAGCTTCTGTTGGTGCTGGTTTTGAAGGCGGTTACTGGGCGGCAACGGGAGCGTTTAAAACGCCTCTGTTTGCGTTTAGAATATCTTCATTTGCCGAAGAAATGGGCAAGAAAACAGGGCAAAGCGAAAACAGACATTATATGATACAGTTTAGCAGAGATTTTTAGAGTTGCAAATGAGCAGTGTTTTTGGCACATTGTTTAAGGTAAGTTCTTGGGGAGAGTCGCACGGGAAAGCCATTGGAGCAGTAGTGGATGGTTGCCCGTCTGGTTTTGCGATTAGCGAAGAGTATATCCAAACTTTTCTAGACCGCCGCAAACCTGGGCAAAGCGCTTTGACAACGCAGCGCAAGGAAAGTGATATTATAAAAATCCTAAGCGGCGTTTTTGAGGGCAAAACAACCGGAACACCAATATCTATGATTGTGGAAAACGCAGACCACCATAGCGAAGACTATGAACAGATAAAAGACTGGTATAGACCCGGCCACGCAGACGAGACTTACGATTCCAAATACGGGTTCAGGGATTACCGCGGCGGCGGCAGGAGTTCCGCTAGGGAAACCATAGCTAGGGTAGCTGCTGGTTCCATAGCCAGAAAAATTTTAAACGAAAAATATGGAACGGAATTTAACGCGTGGCTGGACTTAGATGAAAAAGCGATAGAGATAGCCCGTAAGAACGGAGATAGCATTGGCGGCATTGTGAATTTGAGCATCAAAAATCCACCGAAAAATCTAGGTGAGCCAGTCTTTGACCGCACAGAGGCATTGCTTGCGATGGCTATGATGAGCATTCCTGCGACAAGAGGGTTTGAGATAGGCAAAGGTTTTGAAGCGGCAAAAATGACCGGCAGCGAGCATAACAAATTTGCGGACGGCACTTATGGCGGCATAACGAGCGGCGAAGATATTTTCTGCAGAATAGCCTTTAAGCCAACGCCATCTATTTCTCAGTTGCAAAAAGCGAGAAACAAAAACGGTGAAGTCGGTGAAATCTCAATAAAAGGCAGGCATGACCCTTGTGTTGCTCTGCGTGCGCCTGTGATAGTTGAAAGTATGGCGGCACTGGTGTTGATGGATTTGTGGATGCAGGATAGGGCTATATAGCCAAGACAATTTACTATATTATACCTATGCCTAAAGATTACATCCGAAGCACTCGTAAGAGCCTTGATATGGAGCAGTTGCAGGATTTGCGCTTTCCTATGTCTATGGAGCTGGGTTCAACTATGATAAGCATCCGGGATTTGCTGAATTGGCAAAAAGGTTCGGTTATAGAGCTTGATAGGGTAGCTGGCGAAAACGTGGATTTGCAGATTAACGGCAAGATAATGGCAAAAGGCGAGGTTGTTGTTATGAACAACCATTTGGGGTTTAGGCTTGTAACGCTTTTAAGCCCTGAAGAGAGATTGAAGAGTTTATAGTAGAAAGATTAAAGAGCCTGTAATGGATAAAATTTCAAAAGTTTCCAAATGGCACGTTCCGCCACTGTTGATACATTTTTTGGTGTGGTTTTTTGTATATCTGATTTACTTTGTGATATTGCCGTTCGGGAACGAAAGTGCTTGGAAATTTCGCTATATAGCAAGCCCTGCGTATTTGATGTACGTCTTCTCTTTTTATATGAACTACTCCTTTTTAATACCAAAGCTTCTTTTTACAAAACGATTTGCTTTATATATAGTGATAAATTTGATAATGTTCGTAGCTTTATCTTTTTTATTTGAGTTCTGGAAAGACCACGTTTCTATGAAACTTGGGATTTCCCCTCCAATGCCAGCACGGCATATTCGGTACTTTGGGCAGCTTCAAGGTGTAGCTGGTTTTATATTTGTAAATGGTCTTGCAATTGCGGTCCGTTCAACTTCTATGTGGTTTTATTCCAAAAATCAGGTGCAAGCGTTGGAGCTGGAAAAAATACGCAATGAATTGTCATTTTTGAAAATGCAAATATCTCCGCATTTTCTATTCAATACGCTCAATAACATTTTAACCCTTATAGATGAAAATTCGGAGCTTGCCAAAAAATCAATTTTGCAACTTTCAAATCTACTTCGCTCGGTGCTTTACGATTCAGAAATGGATTCTGTGTCTATAAAGCAAGAAACTGAATTTTTAATCAATTACTCAAATTTGATGCGGCTTCGCTATGGCTCTGAGCTGAACTTCAATTTAGAGACGGATTTGAAAGAACCGGATGCACCCATTGCCCCGCTTCTGTTAATATCTTTTTTGGAAAATATTTTCAAGCACGGCATAGGCGCTTCGGTAAAAGACAGTTTCATAGACATAAAAATAAGTTCCATCAAGGGGAAAATTATTTTTGAAAGCACAAATACATATTTCCCAAAAAACAATCAAGATAAAAGCGGCAGCGGCATAGGCACAGACAACATACAGAAAAGACTAACCCTGCTCTACGAAGGTCGTTATATATATGGTTGCAAAATCGCAGACGGCAAATACATAACAAGATTGGAGCTTAGGCTTTGACACGTTCCATAGAAATACGAAAAGCTAAAGAACATAATTTGCAGAGCATAGACGTGGATTTGCCACGCGATTCCTTTGTTGTGATAACTGGAGTGAGCGGTTCTGGCAAAAGCAGCCTTGCCTTTGACACTATTTTTCAAGAAGGGCAGCGCAGATACATAGAGTCTCTTTCCGCCTACGCGAGGCAATTCATAGGCACAATGAAACGCCCCGATGTGGAAAGCATAAGGGGAATTTCGCCCACCATTTCAATAGACCAAAAAACCATAAACAGAAATCCTCGCTCAACGGTGGGGACGGTGATTGAAATATTTGACCACTATCGGTTGTTGTTTGCAAGGCTTGGCACTCCGCATTGCCCAAAGTGCAGCAAGGAAATTAAAGCGCAAACTCTGGAGCAAATAGCGGATAATATTTTTACGGAGTATGCTACGCAAGACGCTATGATAATGGCTCCCATAGTTATGGAGAGAAAGGGTGAATATAGGCGAGAAATAGCGGAGCTAAAGGAAAGCGGATTTGCCAAAGCGAGGATAGACGGGGTGATGTATGAATTGGACGCAATGTCTGAGATACCAGCATTGGCGCGCTATGAAAAACATTCAATAGATGCAGTTATAGACAGGATTTCAATTGAACCAAAAAATAAAACTCGGTTGATAGAAGCTCTTGAACAAGCGTTAAAATTCAGCAAAAATAAACTGATTTCGTTTTTATATGAAAAGGAATATAAAATAATAAGCACCGATTTGGCTTGCGTGAAATGCGGAGTATCCCTGCCTGAAATTGAACCTCGCCTTTTTTCCTTTAACGACAAACAAGGCCAATGCCCAACTTGCAAAGGTTTGGGGAAAAGCTACCAGATAGAAGCCTCAAAGCTCATAGACCCCGAACTCTCAATAGAAGATGGGGCGATTTTGGCGAGCAACGCCGAAGGCCGTTTGCTCTTCACCGACCACGGGATTGCAGAATACAGAGCCATAGCGAGAAAAATAGGATTTTCTCTGAAAACTCCTTGGAAAAATTTGCCTGCAAAAGCCCAAAACGCTATCTTAGATAATATAATCCCCGTATTGCAAAGGCTTTGGGACCAGTGGCATATTCATCTGTTGCAAAAATATATGCTGATTGAGCCGTGCTCGGATTGCAAAGGCGAGCGGATTTGCGCGGCTGCACGTGCTATGAAATTTCACGGCAAGGGAATTTCTGAAATCTCATCCTTATCTGTGGATAATTCCGTGAAATTTTTTGATGAACTCAGCTTGAGCGAAAAAGAGAAGAGAATAGGCAGGGAAATTTTTAGGGAGATAAAAGGGCGGCTTGGCTTTTTGCAAGCGGTTGGCCTTGGCTACTTAACGCTCAACAGAGGTTCGGCAACCCTTAGCGGTGGCGAGGCGCAGCGCATTCGCTTGGCCGGGCACGTGGGTGCTGGTTTGCAAGGCGTGCTTTATGTTCTGGACGAACCGAGCATAGGGTTGCACGCACGCGATAACGAAAGGCTCTTGGATATTCTGGAAAAGCTCAGAGCGCAGGGGAACAGCCTTGTGGTGGTTGAGCACGATGAAGAAACCATACGCCGAGCGGATTGCGTTTTAGATATTGGCCCCGGAGCGGGCAGCGAAGGTGGGCAGTTGGTGTCTGTAGGCAAGGTAAAAGACCTATGCAAAAATCCAAATTCAATAACAGGTGCGTATTTAAGCAAGAGAAAAAAAATTGAGATACCAAAAACGCGGCGCAAAGCGGAAAATAAAATCAGCATATTAGGAGCGTGCGCAAATAATTTGAAAAACTTAAATGTGGATATTCCTCTTGGTATTCTCACGGTTGTGACAGGGGTCAGCGGTAGCGGCAAAAGCACTTTGATAAACCATATTTTGAAAAAAGCTCTGGCAAAAAAATTTTATGGAGCAAACGATGAACCGGGCAAGCACAAAAACATAGTAGGTTTGGAGCATATTGATAAAGTTATAGAGATAGACCAAAGCCCCATAGGTAGAACCCCGCGTTCAAACCCAGCCACCTACACAAAAATTTTTGATGAGATAAGAAATTTATTCGCGAGCCTGCCGGAGAGCAAGGCTAAAGGATTTACAAAAAGCAGATTCAGCTTTAACGTGCAGGGTGGCAGGTGCGAAAAATGCTGCGGTGCTGGGGTTACGGAAATTGAGATGCAAATTTTGCCGAATGTGCAAATAACCTGCGATGAATGTGGAGGCAAGCGTTTTAACGATGCCACTCTTGTTGTTTTTTACAGGAACAAGAATATATACGATGTTTTGGATTTGAGCATAAACGAGGCTTTGGAATTTTTCAAAGACCTGCCGAAAATCGCAAAGCCACTAGCCGTTTTGCAAGAGATAGGCCTTGGTTATGTGAAACTTGGGCAGCCAAGCACCACTTTAAGCGGCGGCGAGGCCCAGAGAATGAAAATTTCCACCGAGCTTCGCAGACCGGGTACGGGCAAAACCCTCTATCTGCTGGATGAACCCACAACGGGGCTGCATTTTGAGGATATCCACCGCTTGCTGGAATGTTTGCAACGCCTTGTTGACAAAGGCAATTCAATGGTGGTTATAGAGCATAATTTGGATGTGATTAAATGCGCTGACTGGATTATAGATTTGGGGCCGGATGCCGGGGATGGAGGGGGGTGCATAGTGGCAGAAGGAGAGCCTGAAAGGATATGTAAAGCTGGGAACTCATATACAGGCGATTTTTTAAGAAAAACATTGGTTTTGGATTAACCTTATTTTCTATATTACCGCTATTATGCATTTTATAGATAGAACCTTAATAAAAAATTCTATTATTTTGGCGGTAGATGATTCCCCAGTTTTGTTGGATGCGCTGGATACTGTTTTGGGCGAGCATTGCAAGGAATTTATCATGACCACAACCGCATCGCAAGCCATAGAACTTATAATAGAGAATATGCCAGATTTAGTGCTGTTGGATATTGAAATGCCTAATATGAATGGCTTTGAACTTTTTGAAAAATTAAAGGAGCTTACGTCAATAGCAAGAATTCCAGTTATTTTTATAACCTCTTGGGAAGATAAAAGAGTAGAAGCTAAGGCTTTGGAAATGGGTGCTGTGGATTACGTGACAAAACCCTTTGACGGCGCAGTTCTTTTGCACCGCATAAATATTCACTTGAATATAGCTAACCACTGCACAAATCTGGAAAAGAATATGAAGGCCATTGAAAATGGGCTTATCAGCACATTCAGTATGCTTATGGAAAGCAGAGATAGAAATACGCACGGCCACGCAGTTAGAACGGCTTTATACTTTGATGCATTGGGTGAAAAGATGCTTCGTTCTGTAGATTATAGACACGAGCTAACCGAAGGTCTTTTGGAAAAAATGGTATATGCAGTGCCGTTGCACGATATTGGCAAAGTTGGCATTCCCGATTCTGTTCTGTTGAAACCGGGTAGATTTACCCCAAATGAGTTTGAGATTATGAAAGCTCACACTACCAAAGGCGCTATTGTTTTAGGTAAGCTGTACCAAAAAATGCCAACCCAGCACTACTTGCATTATGCAGAACAAATTGCCCTATCCCATCACGAAAGATACGATGGTTCTGGATACCCAAAAGGGCTTAAAGAAAGAACTATTCCGCTAGCGGCTAGAATTATGGCGGTAGCGGATGTCTATGATGCCTTGACGAGAAATCGTTCTTACCGTAAAGCTGTAAGCCACGAAGAGGCTTGCAGTATTATGTTGGAAGGAAGAGGAACATATTTTGACCCTGGTATAGTGGATGTTTTTAAAAGCGTTCAAGAAGAATTCAAAAGAATATCAACTCTCAGTTTAGACGGAGAAGGCAAATAATGGCCAACGCAAGCGTTTTGGTTGTGGATGATGTTGAAGTGAATTTGGAAGTTGTAAAAATTTTTTTAAAACCTTATGATTTATATGTGGAATTAGCTGACAGCGGGCAACGAGCGATTGAGCTTATAGAGGCCAAGAATGAATACGATTTGATTTTTATGGACCATATGATGCCTGTTATGGATGGAATAGAGACCGTGAGAATTATAAGGAGTATGGGCAGCGAATACGCAAAAAATGTTCCGATAGTGGCATTCACCGCAGACACAACGCCGGATAGCGAAAAAATGTTTTTAGAAAATGGATTTTCGGATTTTATATCCAAACCTGTAGATGCTCGCAAACTGGACAACTGTTTAAAGAAATGGATAAAAAGCGATAGAGAAGAAATTGAGGAGAATGCAAAAAGTTGCATAAACTTTGAAGAAGGCATTGCCCAGTTTGGCTCTGAGGAAAAATTTAAAAAAATGCTTTTGAGTTTTAAAAAACACGTCCCTGCCTTGCTAAAAAATTTGGAAGAGAACAGCGGCAATGAATATCTAATTTCCATTCACGCTTTAAAGGGTTGCGCAAGAACGATTTTTATGAACGAAATCGGAGACCGTGCCAATGAACTTGAAATAGCGGCAAAAAACAACGACTGGGGATTTGTGGAAAGCAAAAATGCCGCTCTGATAAAAGATGTTCAGAGATTTATTGATGTTATTGAGGAGAGGTGAAAATGCAATATTTAATGGAAACAAAGAGTTTGACCAAGGTTTACAAGGAAACCGGAGAAAATCTTGAGATTTTGAAAAACGTGAATTTTCAGCTTAACGAGGGATGCATAGCTGTGTTAACCGGAGCTAGCGGTTCTGGCAAATCTACTTTTTTGAATATAGTGGGGGCACTGGACAAACCAACTGCTGGCTCGGTTTTTTTTAATGGCAAAGAGATGTCCAAATTTTCAAGGCGCGAGATAAACAGATTCCACCGCAAAAATTTGGGATTTATGTTTCAGTTTCATCACTTGCTTTCTGAATTCACAGCCTTGGAAAATGTGCTTATGCCCGCTGGAATAGATAGGCGAAACGAAAACGAAAGCCGCAAAAGAGCATTGGAACTTTTGGATGTTGTTGGGCTTTCTGAGCGGACAAAACATTTGCCACGCGAGCTTTCCGGTGGCGAGAGGCAACGTGTTGCTCTTGCAAGGGCTTTGATGAACGAACCTGGTTTGATTATAGCAGACGAGCCAAGCGGAAATTTGGATGAGAAAAACGCAACAACGCTCAGGTCTCTGATACTTGAACTGAACAAAAAATTTGGGCAGGCTTTTTTGATAGCAACCCACGATGCTCAAATAGCGGAAATCGCTACGCACCGATGGGTGGTAGCGTATGGCAACATTCAACGCCTATCAATAGGCACGTAGTCTCTTAAATTTTCCCCTATGTAAATCTGGCGCGGGCGGTAGATTTTTTGCTTGGGATTATCGTGAATTTCCTTCCAGTTGGCAATCCACCCCGGCATACGCCCAATGGCGAACATCATTGTAAACATATTCAGCGGAATGCCGATGGCTTTCAAAATTATGCCTGAATAAAAATCCACATTTGGGTAGAGCTTGCGTTGAATGAAATAATCATCGCGTAAAGCTGTGTCGGCAAGTTCTTGGGCAATATCCAAAAGCTCGTCGCTTACACCCTGCTTCTGCAAAACTTTGTTAGCTGTGTCACGCAGAATTTTGGAGCGCGGGTCAAAATTTTTATACACCCTGTGCCCAAAGCCCATCAGTTTAATTCCGTTTTCCTTGCGTTTGACTTTCTCCACAAAATCTTTGACGGAGCTGCGGCTTTTGCGAATCTCTTCCAGCATCTCCACAACGGCTTGGTTTGCTCCGCCGTGCAGGTGGCCCCACAAAGCACAAACGCCTGCAACCGCGCTTGCGAATAAATTTGCTCCACCGCTTGCAACCATACGAACCGTGCTTGTGCTGCAATTTTGCTCGTGGTCTGCGTGAAGAATTAAAATCAAGTTCAGGGCTTTTACTACGTCTGGGTCTGCTATGTAAGGGCGGTTGGGCAGGGAAAACATCATGTGCAAAAAGTTTTGCACATATCCGTATTCGGGAATGGCGTACATAATAGGCCTGCCGGTACTCATTTTATATGCGGCAGCGGCTATTGTGCGAACTTTTGAAATCAACATCGCTGCGGCTTTTTCAAAATCCGTATCGCTGGTCATATTGGTCAGCAAATCTTGGTAATAGCAACCGATTGAGTTTATCATTGCGCTTAAAATTGCCATTGGCGGAGCATCAATTGGAAAGCCATCATAATGATGCCTTAGACCCTCGTGCAGAAGTTCGTGTTCTGTTAAAAGTATGGAAAAGCGGCGAAGCTCGGTTGAGGTTGGTAGCCTACCCCAGATAATTGCCCAAGCTGTTTCTACAAAGGTACTTTTTTCTGCAAGTTCTTCAATGGAGTAACCACGGTAGCGCAAAATGCCTTTATCGCCATCTATATAGGTTATAGCGCTTGTACAGCTACCTGTGTTGGCAAAACCGTCATCAAGGGTGATGTAACCGCTCTGGTCCCTCAATTTGGATACGTCTATGGCGAGTTCGTTTTGCGTTCCTTTTACTATGGGCAAAGAATACTCCTTGCCGTCTAAGTTCAGTTTTACCACACTCATTTAGTTATCTCCTCCAGAAGGGAATTTAGTAAAAAGAATGATACAATGCAAGAGATAAAGCCACGCTCGCATTATAGGAATGAGCTTCGGGGGACATAGGAATTCTTACTATGGAACTGCAGAACTTTCTTATATATGGAGGAAGCCCCTTGTCTTCGCCTCCTATAGCCATTACCAAATGTTTTGAAAACTTAAAATTAATTATTGAAGTATTGGACTTGCCGTCTAAGCCCACTATTTGGTAACCAGCTTCCTTGAGTTCGCCTAAAGCAATTTCAAGATTACCTGGGCGGCAGATATTCATTTTTTCCAATGTGCCTGCCGAGCTTCGCTCTACGGTTGGGGTTAAGCCGCAAGAACCTTTTGACGGAATGAGCATAAAAGTAACGCCCAGCGCGAGCGATGAGCGTATGCAAGCTCCAAGATTGTGAGGGTCTTCTAAATTTGCGGCCACCACAATTCTGCAAGGGATGTCGTTTTGCTTCACTTCCAATAAAATTTTTCTTACGTCGTTCCAAGGCATCACTGGCTTTTCGTGGCAAAGGGCAACAACGCCGTTATGCCTTTTTGTCAGTTTATCCAGAAGTTTTTCTTCCACCTGCTGAACGTGCACATTCCCCTGTTCGGCTAATTTTTGCAGCTCGTATAATTTGGCGTTTCCGCTCTTTAGCTTAAACAATACGCGATGGACAAGGCCCGGCTTTTTCCTCAAAAGTTCTTCTACGTCTCTTGCCCCCCCTATTACACGCTGCTGCTTTGAAGACTCTTTATGCTCGTTATCCATAAAACCGCTCACTCATTGAAAATTCTGCAATTCTTGCACATAACCGAATAATTTATTGCCAACCATATACCTCTTTTCAATCTTGTCATAAAAATAACGCAGGTCTTCTTCCATACTTTTGTTCAATTCGTTTATATTGTATAATATGTGTTTTACAAGGGCATTGGTTTTATTTTTGCTTGCAAAATCCTGTATTCTCATATTTATCTCTATGTGGCTTATCATATATTTAACGCTTGAAACCTGCTCTTCCAAAAAATGCACGAGCACAATTTCTTCTTGTAAAATTCCCCAGCGATGGTCTTGGGAAAATGGCAATATTTTTTCTGACTTGCCTATATAAACCGCAGATTTTGCGTAAAGTAGGCACACATTTAAAAGTTCTTCGTATTTATATAACTCCGATAATTGTTCAGAATCGTGAGGTTGGCTTTTGGAATGGGCAGACCTTTTGATTTTCCTGAATTGAGAAGATGATTTTTCATAGTATAAATTGCGCATGTGGCAGTTATATGTGCGGTTGCGCATCATTTGCTGCGAAGGCGGAATATGAATTTTTGCTGTCATACCAGTACCACTTTGCGAACTCCTGCAACCGTTTGCAACGATTGTTCAACATTCTTTATTTGAACGGGATTAAAGGCAAGTAAATCCACTCTGCCCTCAACTCGCCCTTCCTTGCTCTTAAATATAGTTTTTTTTACAAGCAAGTTATTCTTTGAAATGATATGGAATATATCTTCTTCTATAGCCACCCTATCTGTAGCTTCTATTTGCAGCACGCATTTGAATTTTCTGGTTGATGAATTTTGCTGCTCCCATTGCAAGGTAAGCCGCTGTTCCTGCGGTATTTTGTTCAAAACCTTGCAATTCACCTTGTGTATCTCTATTCCTTTGCCGCTTTTTAGAATTCCCTCTACAGCATTCCCCGGAAGAGGGTTGCAGCACGGGGCGTAGTGCAGCATAAATCTTTCGTCGTAGCCTATGCTTATTGAAGTATCTTCCGATGATGCGAATAAAAGTTTGAGCTTTGCCCAAGAGGAGTAGTCTGAATATTGGTGCAGAAAATCCAAAATCTTTTTAAGAGGAATATCGCCTTTGCCCAAATTTTCGTAAAAGGAGTCTATGCTTTGAGTTTTGAAAGCAAGGCAAATATCGGAATCCGGCGGTATATTTTCCTTTTGGATTTTTAAATTTAGCAACTCCCTTTGCCAAATTTTTTGCCCCAAAAGCTCTGCTTGCGTTGCTATGGTTTTCTTTAGCCAAGACCTTATGGCGGTTTGTGCTTTTTGAGTTTTGACTATGGAGAGCCAGGTCTCCTGCGGTTCTTGAGAATCGCTTTGCAAAACTTGAATTGTTTCCCCGATTGGAATAACAGCGTCTATGCCAAAAACCTTGTCTAAGGCACGTGCTCCAACGCAATGCAAACCCAGGTCCGTATGCACGGCAAAGGCAAAATCCAAAATAGTAGCCCCCATCGGAAGGGCAATTTTCATACCTTGCGGAGTCCAGGCGTAAGAATCTTCTGGCAAAAAACTTTCGTGCAAAAAACTCAAAAATTCTATTGAATTCGGAATATCGTCTTGCATTTTTGTTATTTTGCTCACCCAATCCATATTTTTTTCTATATCTTTTTTTTTCAAATTAAACTTGTATGCCCAATGAGCTGCCATGCCACGCTCTGCAATTTCGTCCATATCCTCAGTTCTTATCTGAACTTCCACGAGCTTTCCGTGCGGGCCTATTATCATTGTGTGCAGGCTTTGATAAAGATTTGGCTTTGGGACTGCTATATAGTCTTTAAAGCGGCTATATAGCGGCATCCACAAATTATGCACATAACCCAGAGCCGTGTAGCAATCGGATATTTGCTTAACGGTAATTCTTATGGCAAAAATATCGTAAAGCTCGTCTATTTTGCAGTTTCTGACTTTCATCTTTTCGTATATGCTGTAAATATGCTTTGAACGCCCCTTTATATCGCAGTTGAGCTGTTCCAGATTCATCTTTATGCTTATGGGAAAAATTATGGACTGTATATATTCTTCCCTTTCTTTTTGGGTCAACTGCAAATGTTTTTCTATTGCGTCGTATTCTTCGGGATGCAGGTATTTAAAGGCTAGGTCTTCCAGTTCAAATTTGAATGTGTAAAGACCGAGGCGATGGGCAAGGGGAGCGTAAAAATCAAGGGTTTCTTGGCTTATGCTTTTCTGCTGTTCCGGTCTTAGGTATTCCAGAGTGTACATATTGTTCAAACGGTCTGCTAATTTTACGGCTATTACTTGCGGATGCTTTGATATATATACTAAAAATTTTCTAAAAGTTTGCGCTGTGCGGTCTATTCCTTTTTGTATATTGGATATTTTAGTTACGCTATCCACCATTTCAGCTATTTCTAATCCAAATTTTTCCTGTATTTCTTTGATTGAATATTTTGTGTCTTCCACAACATCGTGCAGAAGCCCTGTTGCTATTATGGCGGAGTTCATCTTAAGGCTTGCTAGAATTTTTGCGACTGCTATAGGGTGCACTATATATGGGTCGCCGCTTTTGCGCATTTGCCCTTTATGGGCGTCTAGCACAAATGAAATAACTTTTATCAGAAGTTCCCTATCCAAACCGGGATTTATGTCTATAAGAGATTGAGCTATTTCTTCTGGTGTCATATAGAAAATAACCCCTCAATATATTCCGCTTTATTAAACGGAACGAGTTGCTCAATGCGTTCTCCAACACCAACCCATAGTATTGGGATTTTAAGTTCGCTCGCTATGGAAAGCACAGAGCCGCCTTTTGCTGTTCCATCTAATTTTGTAACTATTAAGCCCGTGAGTTTGAAATTTTCGTGGAAAGCCTTGACCTGTTTAATTACATTTTGCCCGGTATTGCCATCTATGACCAGCCATATATCGTGCGGAAAGTTTTCATTTATTTTTTTTACAACCCTGACGGTTTTGCGAAGTTCTTCCATTAAGTGGTCTTTGTTATGCAAGCGGCCTGCTGTGTCTATAAACACAATATCGCTTCCCCTTGCCACTGCTGCTTTGCAGGAGTCGTAGGCTACTGCGCTTGGGTCTGAATTTTCTTGATGTCGCACAAAATCTGCGCCGGAGCGCTGCGCCCAGGTTTCCAGTTGTTCAATTGCCGCTGCTCTGAAAGTATCGCCAGCGGCGAGCAAAACGGATTTTCCTTCTTGTTTTAATCTATGTGCTAATTTGCCTATGGTGGTAGTTTTGCCCGCGCCGTTTACGCCTATAATCAAAACGACATACGGGTGTCCCTGCCATTTTAACTCCGGTGGGTCTATCAGCAGGCTTTCCGCTTCGTTTCGCAGAATCGCGTTGATTTCGCTTTGGGTTAAACTTTTGCCAAGCCCGTGTTCTCTTAGGGCATCTGTCAGCAAAAATGCCGCTTCAACTCCAACATCGGCTTTTATCAGATGTTCTTCCAAATTCTCAAGCATCTCATCCGTTATTTTGCCAACGCCGGCAATGGATTTAAGTTCGCCGAGCAGAGCTTCGCGAGTCTTGGCAAGCCCGGATTTTAATGCGGAAAAGATAGACATTCTGTGAATGAATATAGAAATGTTTTACTATATTTATCTCTATATGAAAAAAGTCATAGTATTGCTTGTGTTGCTTGGTGCTGTAGGAGCATATCTGGCGTTGTTTGGCACGGAAATGTTTACGCAGCAAAAAGATACTTTTGTTGATTCTAGGGATGGGAAAAAATATAAAGCCGTGAAAATAGGTACGCAAACTTGGATGGCGGAAAATTTGAACTACAATGCTAGCGGCTCTAAATGCTATGACGCCAAACCCCAAAACTGCGATAAATACGGCAAATTATACGATTGGGTCTCAGCACAAAGTGCCTGCCCAAGCGGTTGGCATTTGCCAAATAATGATGAATGGGATGCTCTATATCGCTACGTAGATGGCACAAGCGGCGCAGAAAGCCCTTATGAGAGCGAAACGGCTGGCAAATACCTAAAAGCAAAAAGCGGCTGGAACGATTATGAAGGGAAACCCGGCAACGGCGAGGATAAATTCGGCTTTTCTGCCCTTCCGGGCGGCAGCGGTTATTCCTATGGCGTATTCTACGATATTGGCTACGATGGCTATTGGTGGAGCGCTAGCGAGTATGTTAACTACAACGCTTACAGCCGGCGCATATATTACTACAATGACCACGCTATCTGGTACTACGGCGATAGAAATTTCCTGCACAGCATCCGCTGCTTAAAGGATTGATATTCCTATTTCACAGCAAACTTTTTTGACACTCCGTTAACTTTCACAATATAAACCCCGCTTTTGAGTTCAGAAAGGTTGCTTGCGAAAACCCTTTTCCCATTTATATCATAAACTTTCGCTTTGGAAAAATCAATGGTGGATAGGTTAATGTCTGCGTGCTTTGCGATTATGTTTGTGTTTCCACCTAAATAAATGGTTTTGATATTTGTTATCGCCTCTCCGCCGCTCATACCGCCTGCAACGCTGAAAACATCATATTGGGTATCAAAATCATTGATAACGGATGTCCCTGCCTTGAAATCGTCAAACTGCACAACGCCGGAATAGCCATTGGTAAAAGTTTGCAACAAGAAACTGCGGACATTGCTCAAATTTACGTTATCGTAATCCGAACTAGCTAAGTCAAATGTGCACGTAACCCATTCTCCATTCGCAGGTATATTGCACATTTTATCAGTTTGTTTCCAATCCCAATCAGAACCGCTTTTCACAACCAGCCTAAACGAAATTGCCGGGCTGTTAACGGTTCTCGCTTTGAATGTTATAGTTGATTTTCCGGTTAAATTTGCAGTTGGATTGGGATAATCAATGGTTGCTTCACTGCTTATGTTTGAGAATGTAACCTGCATTACGCCATTGCCCGTGGTATTTTCCGGTGTGTAATCCTTAATTTTAATAAATTCTTCATATAGAGCAGCCAGAGCTTCCATACCGGGTTTTGCTGCTGCGTAATTGTGGATTACAGCATCTCCAGCCACGTCATCTTTGAAACCAGTATAGTCCCAAGATAAAGCTCCGGCATAGCCATTTTCATAAGCGTATTTATAGAGTTGAGGCGGAGTTTTTGTGCTAACTTTATATGCCGGGAATCGTTCTTTATCCCAACCGGCTGCAGAAAATTCGCCAATGATAAGCGGCTTGCTCAAATTCCAAAATGAGAAAGGATGGTCAAAAGGATTATCCGCAGAGCTTTGATGTTCGGGGTAAAAATGCAGTTGCAAAAAATCCAGCCAGGTTTTGTCTTTCCAATATTGCAAATCCTGTGCGCAATGAACTCCGGTGGAAACTAAAACCCCAGACATATTGCTATGAATAGCGTTCGCAAGTTTTTCCGAAAAACTGACAATGCTCTCTATGCTTATTCTATCTTCATCAGGCTTTGTCCAGCCGTGCCCTATTATCATTCCTTCCGGTTCGTTAAAAAGTTCCCAAGTCATCAAGGCGGGATGATTGCCGATTGCTTTCACAACGGGAATAAGAGCGTTGTCTATAAAGGCTTGGGCAGCCGCATTGTCGCTGAAAAGGGCTTTATTTGCGGTTATATCTATTTTGTCGTTATAATTCCCCCATTGGTTAGCTTGCGTTAAATTATGGCTGAACAAGCACATGCTAACCATAACGCCATATTCCTCAGCGATGTCCAAGGCTTTTTTCATATTCTTTATGGTATTTTCTGGCAAGCCGGTTACTCTATGCGTGTTTTGGTCTATAGTAGGGCTTACGCTCATATTGTTGAAAAGCCACCAGCGGATGGAATTGCCGCCCGCCGCGCGAATATCCTGCACGGCTTTCCTCCATTTGTTTTCGTCCAGAGGGTCTTTGCCTACATCGGAGTTGAAATCTATCCAAGCGAGATTCATCCCGCTGAAGAATATTCTTTTGCCTTTGTATTTGAACTGGGTCCCGTCAACCACAAGTTCAGGAGCAGCATTTGCTATTTGAGCAAGCATAAGTAAAACCACCGGAAAAATACTTTTTTTCATTATCACCTCACCACGATTTTTTGAATTGAATGCCCTTGTTTAGCGATATAAACGCCCGCTTTTTGCGGCTTTGCATTCCCAAGAGGCTCGCCTTTTATGGAATAGTATGTTTGGGAGTTGCTAGTTGCTAGTGGCAAGTGGTTAGCTATTGGTGTAGTACCTTCGCTTGAGCTGCTTACAGCACCATTGCTGCTAGACGATGCCAAGCTGGAGCTACTCGCTGTGCTGGAGCTGCTTGCTTTGCTGGAACTGCTTGCTACACTACTGCTACTTGCTTTGCTGCTAGACGAAGATATTGCTGCGCTAGAACTGCTTGCTTTGCTGGAGCTACTTGCTACGCTACTGCTACTTGCTTTGCTAGAACTGCTCGCCACGCTGGGGCTGCTTGGGTTGTAATTATTCCAACCTGGCATTTTTTCAAGCGTTATAACATAATCGTGGTTCATTACAGTATTCCAGTCAGAGGCATTATTATTTTGCTTTACAAAACTACCATACCAAGTCATAAAATAAGACCAATCAGCACCATCTTGTATCAGATTTGCAGGATAGGGCACAGAACCGTTTTCTGAAAGAGCAATCATCTTTCTTGTTCCGAATAAATTTTTCAGTTTATTAAATTCGCCTATTAAAGATGCGTGGTTAACTGTTGATTGTGGGTTATAATAATAATCGCGCCCTATTATATCTGCGTATTCGTCTCCTGGATACCAGCTATAATCTGCGCCTTCAGATGTCCAAACCCATATAAGGTTGTTTAAGTTGTGATAATTTGTCATTCTGTCATAAATGAGCTTATACAGGAGTTTTAGAGGTGCTGCTCCCTTTGCTCCCCACCAAAACCAGCCCCCAGAGGCTTCATGAACAGGTCGCCACAAAACAGGAACTCCAGCAGTTTGCAAATCTTTTAAATAACCTGCTACTTTATCTATATCTTCTACCATTTTTATATAAGCTGTAGAACTTGTGTTCCAAGCGGTACAACTTGAGTTTGTACAAGAAGTTGTTAAATCAAAAGTAGTTTCGTCACTGCCTTTTCCTGGTGCGTAAAAACCTTTGGTGTTTTTCAACGGGTCTCTCCAATGCCAGCAAAATGCGGGTATTCCGCCTCGTTGATAAAGTTCTTTTGCAAGCGTTAATGTTGCCTCGGTATATTGTTTAAACCAACCTCCGTTAGCATCGTTATATTCTTTTCCAGTGCCGTGCATAAAATCAAAGCCAACAAGCGCAGGGGTTTTATTGCCAGAATTGTCGCGAATAAACTTGACATCCTCTTGATTATTGAGTGCAACCGCATTATTGCCGTTTAAAACCGCTTCTGTCATAACACCGCTTATAATTTTCTTTTGGAAATTTTCTTGCATAAAAGCAAACATCTTTTTTGTGGCTGCATTTGCATTTGGATTTACCAAATTTTTATCCAAATTAAACTGTTCCGCCGCAAAAGCAGAAATTGAAGAAACTAACACGAGAAACAAAAATAGATGTTTCATTATCACCTCACCACGATTTTTTGAGCTGAAGAGCCTTGTTTAACAATATAAACGCCTGCCTTTTTTGGCTTCGCATTCCCAAGAGGCTCGCCTTTTATGGAATAGTATGTTTGGGAGTTGCTAGTTGCAAGTGGCAAGTGGTTAGCTATTGGTGTAGTACCTTCGCTTGAGCTGCTGGGAGTTACATCGCTGCTGGAGCTGCCCGGATTTGTGTCGCCGCTGCTGCTGGATGCCGCTACAACTTGAAAACTGCCGCAGGATATGGCTGGGTTAAATGTCACTTTAGTTCCGCCGCATTCAATGCTGTTTAAGGTGACTATTCTCGTTCCAGTATTCCAAAAACCA
>Ga0268262_10000908_pt1 | contig 38315 bp, 31 predicted proteins | sample TergutNc150P3_FD_190354 | JGI IMG/M metagenome (GOLD analysis project Ga0268262, IMG submission 190354) | Nasutitermes corniger P3 segment gut microbial community from laboratory colony in Florida, USA - Nc150 P3 (SPAdes) (version 2) | ecosystem: Host-associated > Arthropoda: Insects >...
CTTCTTTCTTCCTGCGCCTGGGCCTCTTTTGTATTCCTTGTTCTCATCTCGCTTCTTTATTGGTATTAATGGCTCCACTCTCTCCCAAAACTCATCCGATACTTCCCATGATTGCAATGTCATATCTATCCTCCTGAACTCCATGCTCTGAGAATAATATGCTGCTATTTACGGATAAGTTCTAAAACTGCTATATTGAATTCATCAATCAACATTCCCAAGTCTGTAGCCCACTCCCACCACGGTTTCTATCAAATCTGCCGCGGCGCCGAGCTTGAATCGAAGGCGTCTTATATGCGCGTCAATAGTTCTGCTTTCGCCCAGATATTCCAGACCCCAAACCTGATGCAGGATTTTATCTCTGGTCAGTACACGTTTGGGGTTTTTCATTAAATAGACCAATAGCTCAAATTCTTTTCTGGTCAGATCGATTAATTGACCGTCAAGACGCGCCACGTATCCGTCAAGGTCAACGCTTAAAGGGCCAAAGGTCAATGTTTTGATGGGGAGGGGTTCGGACGTTTCCATGAAAGATGCGCGGCGAAGTAAAGCCCGCACCCTTGCCACCAACTCACGGCTTGAAAAAGGTTTTGATACGTAGTCGTCCGCGCCCAATTCAAGACCCAGAACGCGATCTATCTCTTCGCCCCTGGCTGTAACAATTAAGACAGGAGTTGATTTGAGAGCCGGTTCCTTGCGGATTGTCCTCAGCACTTCCAGTCCATCAATATCCGGCAGCGTGAGATCCATTATCGCAACATCAACGTGTTGGACACTGCCATCGGCGGATTTGCCTAAATAATCAAGCGCGTCATTTGCCAGACCCAAGGGGCAGACTGTGAAGCCCTCCCGCTTGAAATGCTGTTCCATGCCGCATCGAATATCCGTGTCGTCTTCCAGCAAAAGAATATGTGGCACTTTGCACCGTAGCCTATAATATGGGTTTTCTCTGTAAATGTGGATGTTTTACGCTTTTGCCCTCAATCATAAAGAGGACTTCTTCGGCAATATTTGTAGCCATATCAGCAATTCTTTCCCAATTTTTAATCACGATGATCAAGTGTGACGCTCTCTCAATACAAAGCGGGTTGCTCAACATTTGACGCAACAATTCGTGGTAGCAGTGTTCATATAATTCATCAACCTTATCGTCACTGCTGATCACTTCTCTGGCAAGGGCCGCGTCAGAAGCTACAAATGCTTCCACAGAGCGACGCATCATGGAACTGGTCTCGAAAGCCAAATCGTCCAAAAGTCCGGCAGGCAGGATTGGTTGCAGGTGATTGAGCATTGATGCGCGGCGGGCGATATTTACGCAGTGGTCGCCGATGCGTTCGATCTCAGGCAGGATTTTTATTATTGATGTCACAAAACGAAGGTCTGATGCCATTGGCGACTGTAACGCTAATAAATCAATACAGGCCTGATCCAGCCTGATCTCCATTTCGTCCAGTTTCTCGTCCATATTCAAAACTGACTCGGCGAACTGATCTACCCTTTCGGCATAGGATTTCATTGTCAGCTTGATCATTTCTTCAGCCACGCCCGCCATAGTGAGCAGGCCGTCCTTTATCAGTCTCAATTCCGCGTCTAAGTGCTGGCGGTTCATCCGAATCTCCCGGTTATATAGTCTTCAGTTAATTGTTGTTTTGGGTTCGTAAAAATGCGTTCAGTCAAATCCCGCTCAATCATCTTGCCCAGCCAGAAAAACCCGGTGAAATCACTCACCCGCGCGGCCTGCTGCATGTTGTGCGTGACAATAATAATCGTGAACTTCTCTTTCAACTCAAAGATCAGTTCTTCAATTTTTGCTGTGGCTATTGGGTCAAGGGCGGAGCAAGGTTCATCCATCAAGACCACTTCAGGCTGTATGGCCAGCGCTCTGGCAATACATAGGCGCTGCTGTTGACCTCCAGAAAGCCCAAGACCGGATTCACTCAAGCGATCCTTGACCTCGTCCCACAAACCAGCGCCAATCAAACTGCGTTCCACAGCTTCCTGAATGACCAGTCGATCTCTGATTCCCTGTATTCGCAACCCATAGGCCACATTTTCAAAAATTGACTTGGGAAAGGGATTGGACTTTTGAAAGACCATGCCCATGCGCTTGCGCAGGGCAATCACGTCAACTCCCGGAGCATACAGATCCTGATCTCCCAATAATACTTTGCCCTCCACGCGGACACCGTCAATAAGATCATTCATGCGGTTCAGACAGCGCAGAAGGGTACTCTTTCCGCATCCGGAAGGGCCGATCAAAGCGGTCACGGTATTTCTTGGAAAACCGATGTTGATGTCAAACAGAGCCTGCTTTTCCCCATAAAACAGGTTGAGAGATTCAGTGCGTATTAATATTGGCGATATGTGAATAGTTGTATCAGAAAGCAAAAATCCATCTGTGTTGATTGGTCTTTGGGTGAATCTGATTTCAGGCTGTGAAGGGGTACTCATGGAATCACCACGTCAGAAAGAACTGCCGCCGGTTCGTCGGCGCAGTTTTTTACGCAATCGCAGCGCAAATATATTTAAAATCAGAACGATCAAAAGCAGGAGCAACGCGGTCATGAAAACCATAGGTTTAGCCGCTTCGCTATTAGGGCTTTGAAAACCTACATCATATATGTGAAAGCCCAGGTGCATGAACTTTCGATCCAAATGGATGAAAGGGAAAGTTGTATCCAGCGGCAGAGAAGGCGCTAATTTGACAACGCCTGTGAGCATTAGAGGCGCTACTTCACCAGCTCCCCTGGCCATGGCTAAAATCAACCCTGTGAGTATGCCCTGACTAGCGCCTGGAAGAACGACATTCCAAAGGGTTTGCCATTTGGTTGCGCCTAAGGCCAGACTGCCTTCGCGCTGGTTTCTCGGCACAGCGGCCAGAGCTTCTTCCGTCGCTACAATTACCACCGGCAGGGTTAATAGCGCGAGTGTCAAAGACGCCCAAAGGATTCCGCCTGTTTTAAAAGTGGGCGTGGGAAATCTTTCCGGGAAGAAAAAATTATCTATGCCGCCGCCAACCGTTACAACAAAGAAACCAAGGCCAAATACGCCAAAAACAATGGATGGAACGCCGGCAAGGTTGTTGACCGATATTCGCACAGTCCTGACCAGCCAGCCATCACGGGCGTATTCGCGTAAGAATAACGCCGCAAGAACTCCCAGGGGTACTACAATGAGGCTCATAATCATGACCATCAAGACAGTGCCGAAGATTGCGGGAAAGACACCGCCCTCTGTATTGGCTTCCCTCGGGCCTGTGGCGAGAAATTCCCACATACGCGACAGATAAACGCCTGTCTTTCCAAACAGGCTCATAGAGTTTACCGGCACTATGCGAACTACGTTGGCCAACGGCATTGTTTTTGAGTGTCCATCCACTGTTTCCAGAGTGACGGTCAGGGCATTTGACTGAGTGCGTAAACCGTCAAGCCTTGTTTGCAGTAGTTCAAACTGCTGATAGAGTTCTTGTCTCTTTTCTTCAATTTCCCGTTTTGTCTGTAGCGTTTGCTTCCCTTGAATCTCTAATTTGCGCTCACTTAAACGCAACTTTTCTAAGCGGTTGCTCAGCAAACCGGCTTCTTTTTGTTCCAAAGTCTTTACCTGAGCTTGATTCGCTTTGGCGTTTGATAGTCGTGATCTGGCTGTCAGCAGCGCATCGTCACCTTTAGCTAAAAGTTGCCCGTATTCCTCAACCTGAATCATCCTACCGATGAAAAGGCCATGCTCAAGCCTCTCGACTAAAACAGCGTCCTTAGGATAGGAACTATGTTGAATATCACTGATGTTAATCCACCTGAAATCCTGACCATATACATCCCGATTGGCCACCTTGACCTGGATTCTGGCCGGATGTGAATGCCCCTCTCTCTCACGATCCGTTACCTGCCCTAAGAGAACCTCATCGGCCAATTGAAACTGCTGAACACTGCTGGGCCAGAAAAAGCCCAGGCCTTTTGCGCCCAAAAACAACACCAGCCCCACAACCATTATAAGACTCAAAGCCAGCGCGGCACCTGAAAGCCATATCCAGATGCTGCCCTGTCGCCACCATTCAAAAAAGCGGCTCATCACATTGACTCATAGCGCTTGCGCAGCGACTGACGAATAAGTTCAGCGGCGGTATTTAATATGAACGTAAGAGAAAACAGCAATAGAGCCGTGAGAAACAGGACTCTGTACAGAGTGCCCTGATGCGGCGCTTCGGGAATTTCAACCGCGATATTTGCCGACAAAGTACGCATACCATTGAAAGGCCCCCAATCCATTAGGGGAGTATTGCCCGTAGCCATAAGTACAATCATGGTCTCTCCAACAGCTCTACCCAGCCCGACCATTACAGCCGAAAATACACCCGGACTCGCGGTTGGCAGAATAACACGCCAAGCTGTCTGCCATTGAGATGCCCCGCAAGCCAGACTTGCCGAGGCAAGCGATTTGGGTACGGCAGTAAATGCGTCCTCGCTGATGCTGAAAATAATCGGTATTACGGCAAAACCCATCGCGAAACCAACGACTATGCTGTTTCGCTGATCATACACAATGCCATGACCCTGGTAGAGCCAATTTCTATAGTCGCCTCCAAAAAAGACTTTTTCAAACCACGGCGCTGTCCAAATGCTGACAAGCAGAGCCAAAAACAAAACAGGAATCAGCCATAACGCTTCTTTCCCGCTCCCAAATTTGTCTCTGAACGATTTTGGAATTTTTGACCAAATCAACAATAGCAGAATCAGAAAAGTTATAGCTATAGGAACTACCGCCACCAGGGCTATCATCCACTGTTCCAGCAATGGCGCCAGCACAAGGCCGGCGATGAAGCCCAAAACCACAGAAGGTAATGCGGCCATTATTTCTACAGTTGGTTTTATTGTTTCCCTGAATCTGGGCGAAGCGAACTGACTGGTGTAAAGAGCCGCCAAAATCGCAATCGGCAACGCGAACAGCATTGCGTAAAATGTGCCTTTAAGTGTTCCGAACAGCAGCGGGACAAGGCTGAGCTTAGGCTCTATGTCATCGCTGGCGCCGCTGGATTGCCAGACGTATTCCGGTTTGGTATAGCCCTCATAGTGGATTTTTCTCCAAAATAATGACCAGCTCACTTCCGGGTGGAATACCTGTACATGCCACATTCGCGCCAACGATTGACCCACGGTCAAAACATTGTCCCCCCTGGGACTTAGAGCCGCCGAGCCTTGAATTTCCGCAAACATGCGCGCCAATCGCTTTTCTGTTGTCAGGTGATATATGGCGGCGCTTTTTTCAGACCAAACAAGGAATCGCTTGTCTCTGAGAGATTCCATGAAGCCCTTGACACCACCGTCCATGGACGCGAAGTCGTGGAATCGTTGTAATTCAACCTTGCCATCTCGTCGCAGAATTTGATAAGCCGCCAGTTTTCCACTGCCTCCGCCTACTAAAAGGCTGTTGTGTCCGAGCGCGAAACCAAGCGCCGTCACAGGTTCGCCAAAATCAGAACGCAACAATTCGCTGTCCGGCTCATAAGCGATAAGCTCGCCCTCACGCGTACCGACAAAGAGAATTGATCCATTTTCCGACCATTCAGCGGTAATTGGCGTCACGTTTGTAGGTAATGACCATTCCGACCATTCCATAGCCGTCTCGGCCGCCGCTCTGCCGACACGTATCGAACCCGCATCCAGGGCGGCTATTTTCATATATTGCCTGTTTCCCAGGCCACCGCCTTTGATGAGCCTTGCCGCTATTAGCTTGTCGCTTGCAGAAGTGTAAAAAGGGCCTGTCCATTCCACATGGGCGTCCAATCCCTGTTCGTCTTTATCCCACTGAAGTTCACCGGCATAGACACGACCGTCATAACCCTGCACTATTACGCGCCCCTTCGCGTTTGAAAGAAAAAGGTTTCTCCAAGGAAGGGGAGGCTGAGAAGCGGAATAATTGATAGCGGCATCAGGTTGTTCCAAATGCCAGCGATTAAAGCCCTCGGATCGATCAAAAGTCGCGGCGTAAGCGCCAGAATCATCAAGAAGTACAACATCACGCACCGGAAGTAAGGATGGCGGCAGTTCCTTAGTCTTTGCCCCATGAAAGAGGGGCAGTGCTTCAATGGTGATAAACACCATGATCCCGAGTACGGCGGCGATTATCAAGACGCCGCCACCCGAGATCAGCCAAGCCATGAAACGATCTAATCGTTTGGCTTTTTTTCCGTGGGATTCTCTGCCCATACTTTTCTATTATAACTTCTTGCTCTCTTCAGCGTGCATATTAGATGTCAAAGGCAAATATCCGTCTTTTACAACGATTTCCTGACCATTTTTTGAGAGAACAAACTTGATGAATTCTCTGACTATTGGTTCCATGCCCCTTGGGCTTCTATTCACATAGATGTACAGGTAGCGGGCAAGGGGATAATCGCCGCTGAGCGCATTTTCATAAGTCGCGCTGAAAGCTTTGCCATTTTCAGTGGCGGCAATGGGCACAGCCCTGACACCGGATGTCAAATAGCCAATACCGCTGTAGCCGATTCCAAACTTATCCGTTGATACGCTCTGGACTACAGAAGATGAACCGGGCTGTTCTTTGACGGTATCTTTGTAGTCACCCTTGAAAAGAGCGTGTTCCTTAAAGTATCCGTAGGTGCCTGAAGCACTGTTGCGTCCGTACAGAGAAATTGGACGTCCCTGGAAATCTCCTTGAACACCGAGCTGATCCCAGGTTCTTATGTCGCTGTGACCGCTCTTAAAGGTTTTGGAGAAGATACCGTCTAATTTCTGCAAGCTGAATTCTCTGACGGGGTTGTCTTTATGGACAAACACAGCCAGGGCGTCAATAGCGACGGCAATCTTGGTTGGTCTGTAACCATATTTCTTCTCAAACTGATCAATTTCCTCGCTCTTCATTTCCCGGCTCATAGGGCCAAGTTGAGCGGTTCCTTCGATCAGGGCCGGCGGGGCAGTGCCGGAACCCTTACCTTCCACCTGGATCTTGACGTTTGGATATTGTTTGCAGAACGCCTCAACCCAGAACGCCATGAGGTTGTTCAGGGTGTCGCTGCCAACAGAGTTTAGATTCCCAGTCACACCGGCCACCTTTTTGTATCCAGGCAATTTACTGTCAACCTTGACAGCCTGGGCCTGAAGACCGATGATAGTGCTGAGAGCAATGATAGATGTTAGAATCAATCGCATATTGATCCTCCTTCGCCCCCAAGAATGACGGAGCCGTGATTTAAATATGGTGTATGTCTGTTAAATCTGTGTAACTTTAAAAAATGGGGGGGAAAGTGCTTGTATAGCAATTTTAGCTTGCATTGCTTGCTCATACCAATTTGCATTCATGTAGAGCCACTTGCAAAACACATCCCCCCGCATGTGTGGAATAGCAGCGGAAAAAACTTTGCTGGCGGTTCAGCCACCAGCGCGGCTCTTGAACTGTTAAGGATTGCTTGAGAGTTGAAAATCAGATTACCAAATGTAGCATAAACCTAATGAGAGCGCACATATCCGCTATAGGCGTTCATGGATGTTTAAGCATGTCCATGACTGGAAGTTATAACAAATGGTATTTTTTGACAAAAACATGTCAAAAAAATACAGCATTTTCAGGCACTCTCAAGAAACCATGTCTTGAAAGCCCTGAAAACGCTTGATTATCTATTAGAAATTTGGTGGAGCTGAACGGGATCGAACCGTCGACCTCTGCAGTGCGATTGCAGCGCTCTCCCAGCTGAGCTACAGCCCCTTGAGAATATAGTTTGCCTGAATAATGCCTCAAAGGTCAAATTCATAGAAACAAGTTTATATTATACCAAATCCTGATTTTGATGCAACAAATTGATCTCGGAAATGCGCTTGTTTACTGCATACAGTGCGGCCGTTTTTGCAAAAGCAATAGAAAATAGTATTATGCAATCGCCCTATGATTTTTTGCCGCGTTTGCCTTTTCACTTGAGTTTCTTGCAAAACTGACGTTTTGCAAGTGGCTCACTTTCAACATAGCTACTTGCAAAATTTGGTAATGTATCCGCATCTTACATCTTTTGGCATTAAATATCTTCAAAGAGCAGGGGCTGTTGCGCCGTACTTCTAATCGGGGCATCGAATTGGCTCGTATATCTGAATACTTCGTCGAGATTGTTGAGAATGTCGCACTTTATGCACGTTTCTTTTAATATTTCCATCAATTTTGCGCTATTCGGGCTACCGCAGTGGTAACTATTGCCAAAGGACTTCATGTATTGCTGTTTCATGCCCGGAAAATACTCGTCCAATTTTTTATAGAAATATTCGCGGTTGCCCTCCCTCATTGTCACGCCAAACCCAAAACAAAGGATTCTCCGCACACCGGCCGCGATGCAATATTCCAATATTCCGCGCAGATTTTCTTCTGTGTCGTTGATAAAGGGCAATATTGGCCCAAGCCAAACAACGGTTGCTATTCCAGCGTCCCGCATTGTTTTAAGCAGATTAAAGCGCCCGATTGTGCCTGTCACACTGGGTTCTATAATCCTGCACAGTCCTTCATCATGCGTGGTCAGCGTTACCTGCACCACGCACTTGGCTTTTGCGTTGATGGCTTTCAATATGTCCATGTCCCTCAGTATGCGGGCGGACTTTGTCAGTATGGCCAGCCCAAAGCCATATTTTTCAATCACTTTAAGGCATTGCCTGGTGATTTGCAGTTCTTCTTCCAAAGGGATGTATGGGTCGCACATTGCCCCCGTGCCTATCATGCAGGGCTTTCGCCTTTTGGCAAGCTGCGATTGCAAAATTTTCGCCGCGTCCCGCTTGACTTCTATATCCTCAAAAACGTGATTCATTTGGTAGCACTTGCTGCGGCTATCACAATAGATGCAGCCATGGGTACAGCCACGATAGAGGTTCATTCCGTTCTTTGGGGAGAGTATGGTTTTGTAGTCGGCGTAGTGCATGGGCAATAGTAGCTAAGCATATCCTTTTATCGCACTTGGTGGCACAGAGCGCCTAAGGAGTCAAGGCCGTTAGCTTTGGCGCTATGCCGCGGCGACAAAACTTTACAGCGATTGGCTACGTTAAACAGCTTCATTACAAGCGCATACTGTATTGTAGTATTCTTGAGCCACTTGGAAAACGTCAGTTTTGCAATAAGCTCTTATTTGCAGACATTTCAAAGTTCAACGCCAACATAGATGACATCATAGGGTTCGTCTATGTATTCATAAATGACTTTAAATTCAATTTTTTGAACGCCAAGGCGGTAAAGCTCATTTTGAAGAGCAGTAAGGCGTTCTAGCAATAACTTTTTAAATTGCAAATGGCTTTGATGCACGGCAAGGAACCAACGGACATCTTTCTTGGCCCAGTCCTGAGTCCATTGTTCTAGCTTGTCAAGCCCTCTTGCTGATAATTCCGCATTGTCCGGCAAAAAATAAAATGGGTTCCGCTCCAAAATATTAGATTTTTCAGGGGTCTCAGTTGCGGGCATGTTATTAACAACGCTAACCGGTTGGGGCGCGGGGAGGTTATCAAGGCTAACAGGCCAGTCGGCTAGTATTTCTTCCAGCGACTTGGGGGTTGATGGTGGCGGCAATGCCTTTTGCTGTTGAATGTCCCTGTGGTCAGGCGTTGATGGAAGTCCCAAAACGTTCAGCGGAAATGGAATCTCTCTCAATGGTTTAGCGTCATTGTCACTCCTTGAATTACCGGAAATTCGCGGGATGCGCAACGGTGTCAGCGGAAAGGGGATGTTGGCTCTCAATGGAAACTTGTTTTCCCCGGCCACATCTACAGTACCAGGAATTTCCAATGCTGCCAGCGGGAGGGCAAAGTCGCCTTTAAGAGGGAACGCCTCCCCCCTGACTTCCAGCCTGGCCGTTACCGTATCAGCCTGAATCGCCACAACGCGCAGCAGGCCAATATCCCTTGGTTCTTTAGGGCGTTTTATGATCAGTATTTCGCCCGGTCTAATCCTTGAAACTGGTTTACCTGCCAGTCGGTATATTCTGCCCTCAGGCTCAAAAGGTGGTTTCCCTGTTTGCTCTACCGCGATAATTCGCAATTCGTCCCCCTGGGGCTGGGGGGGCTTTGTCTGAACTATTTGCGGCAAAAGGAAAAGTGCGGCTAGGATCATAAGTCACATAAGATTATACCAATTCGCGTTCAAAGGAACACAAATTGGTATGAGGCGACAGAAAGTTATAGCAGTTCAACTTGGAATTGTTCATACTGTTTCATGGAGTGTCCTCATAACAACACAAAATGCTATGTGACAATAAAGTGAAATCGCTATATTGCAGGAGAAATCACTATGATTGCGGACTTTAACAGAGCTTTGCTTGAATATTCAGATTTGATGAAGCAGACTGTAGAGATACGTGACAAGGATTTCAACAGCGTCTTGCTTGAATGTATGGCTTTACATGAACGCCAGAATGATAAATTTGATCAGATTTTCTACGCGATAAAATGCATGATACAAAAGTCGCTCGGTGGGCGGCCTCTTGTATTATACGGATTGCCGTCACTGGTAAGCGCGGGGATTCTGCGTGTTTTCAGGAAACAAGGGTTGCAGGTAGCCTGTATTTGCGACCCACAGGGCGATAGCGGTGAATTTTTTGGCGTCCCCATAATTAGTCCACAAACCTTAAAAAATGACTTTACCGATGCGACTGTCATGGTTTGCGCTAATTCCCACAATAACGAAACCGAAAATGTTTTGACCGTTCTCGGGTTTCCGCAACATCGGATTATCCCGTGGGAATTGGTGCAATCGCTGATAAAAATAAACTTGCCCAAATTATTGGATTCATCACTAGTTGAACCATTAAAATCGTTCCAAAGGCACATAAACAAGTATTCCTGGGCATACGATCTCTTTGAGGATGAGCAGTCCAGGCAGACTGTGCTGGTTTGGCTGCGTAATAAGTTATTGAATATTCCCATGGATATGCCATCACCATGCGAAAAATACTTTGAAGAAAGCTATATCAGTTTTGGAGACCACGAGATTTTTGTTGACGGCGGAGCAAATGAGGGTGAGAGCGCTATAGCGTTTATCAAACAGATAGAAGCCGCAAAGGCTGGTTATGCCCACATATATTCTTTCGAGCCGGATTCTATTCATCATGCTCAGACTGTTAAAAATTTATCGGAATACCCTAATGTAACAGTTTTGCCAAAAGGAATGTGGCATTCCGAGGCAGAGCTGACATTTCTTCAAGAAGGTATGGCGGGAACGGGGTCGTCTTTTGTGAGTTTTTCGAGATACGTCCCCATAGGAACTATTGAGCAGAACGTGCCTGTCACTTCACTTGATATATTATTTGCTGGAACCTCGGACTCGGATCTTCCGACTTTTATAAAAATGGACATTGAAGGCGCGGAAAAAGAAGCGCTGATAGGCGCGTCGGATATCATAAGGCGCGTAAAACCAAAGCTGGCCATTTGCGCTTATCATAAGCCGGAAGACCTCTACGTTTTGCCACAAACCATTCTAGGGATACGCGATGATTACAGATTTGCGCTCAGGCAACACGCGCCGGAACTCCATGAAATAATTCTGTACGCTGTGTGACGGCGATAAGCAAGCAATATAGCAGTTTTAGTTTTCGTAGTCCAAAATGTGCAATACATTTATGCGAAACATATTGATAAAATTGGATTCAGAAGTCATGAGAACGGACTACGCCATCTAAAATTGCTATACAAGCAAAATTGCCATATGGCAGTTTAACTATTTATAGTCTGACTGGTATAACAATAGAAGCGATCTTGTGGCGGTCTTGGCCTACATGAAAATTGTCTCTAAGGTCTTTGCCGAAAGTCTGTGTCCAAAGGTGCTGTAGGTGTGATAGCAAATCCCAACATAGAGGTCGCGGATGTCCTTGGGAACGTCCTCAAACAAATGGGAGAATTCATTTCGGACGAAAAAGGCGTTCAGCCCGCAGAACGAGTTGCAACAGACCAATCGGAACTGATGCTTTTCAAACAAATCAATGAAGTTCATAAGGGCTGCGCCATAGTAGTCATCGCCAGTCCATTTGTGGGCTGGATCGTACGATATCTGGAAACGCGCAGGCGGCGGGAACTTCCCGTTGTATTCGACAATGAACAGTTTCGGTACAAAGCCGGTTTCCAGAAGATTCTCGGTGAAATAGATGTCGTTGCCGTCCAGGTCGAGCGAGATAATATCCAGCGAGTCCGCCCCGAGCAAACCCAGTCCGGTTTTCGCGTGCTGGCTGAGGTTGTCAAGCGTGATCCAGTCCTTTATATAGTGGAGACGCCCGCACTTCGATATGTCAAAAAGCAGATCTTCACCGCCGACCCAGAACCCTTTCCAGCCCAGAGTTCCAAGAATTATCGTGTTGTTTTCCAGACCATTGCCAACGCCGAATTCGGCAAAGCAACCCTTCCCCAACCCGAGGCGGCGCACGATTTCCAATGTAATGCCGTCCTCGTCCGTTTGGGAGAAAGACTTTTGTCCGCATTTATTGAGCGGATTGCGATGCGTTGCGTAAAACTGGTTGAGCGAATACCGAATGAACAGATCTTTTATTTGGGCGGCGATGGCGTAAATCGCCTGGTTGTACTGCACGGAAGCCAGTGTAAGCTGATCCACGCTGACCAGAATGTTGACGACAGACTTCAGATTGCTATCCAAAGCCTGTAGTTCGTTATCCAACACCGCAAGTTTATAGTTTATTCTCTTTAATTCGTCTGTATCTCCCAAACCAACCTCACCACAATGTTTTATTCAAACTTTTACAATCATCAGGTGTAATCGCGTCCGGTGCAATGACTAAATATTCAACTCTTTTGACAAGTGCCCCAGAAAATAAAGCGAACCTGTAACAAGGCATGTATCGCTTGTGTTTTTTTTAAGCAGTGACGCAAGGCCATTCAAGGTTAGCAGAGGTGTATTCTCATAACCGGCCTTTAACCAAGCGTTTTGCATCGCCTGTGGGGTCGCATAGCGGGATTCTTCGCCCTGAACAATGGTGACGCTCAGCGGATTTGCGGACGCAAGCGCCTTGGCCATGCCTGAGATGTCTTTGTCACTCATGGCACTGAAAAAGAGATGGACTCTGACACCACACTTGATTATGTGATCCGCCAGAGCCTCGGCCCCATTTACATTGTGCGCTCCGTCAAAGACGACATTGGATAATCCTGGTACATTCCAAAAGCGTCCGGGCCACTTCGTATTTGACAGGCCGCAGTAAACACGGTCATGGTCCAAGTCCCAGCCCAGAGCACGCAGTGCGTCAATGGCTCTAAGCGCCGTAGCCAAATTGTGTATCTGATGCGCTCCGGCTAAATTGATCCGATGGCCGTTGACAACGCTGTGATCCCAAAAAACTTGGGCGCTGGGGAGCTGTGAGGTCAGCATTCGCGGTTTGGATTCACAAAGAGGCTCCAGCCATTGTGGTTCCAGCGTGGGACCAAGCACAAGCGGGCGGTCATCTCTGGCCGTACACAGCTTTTCGGCGGCTATGGCCTCAAGCGTATTGCCAAGATGTGCGGTGTGATCCATGGCGACATTGGTCAAAATGGTGAGGATAGGTTCCAGTATATTTGTGCTGTCCCAGCGTCCGCCCATACCCACCTCGACCAACGCTAATTCAACTGACGCCTGTTTGAATGCCAGTAATGCCGCCGAAATCATTAATTCAAAATAAGTTGCCTTGATCTTGAGCTTTGCTTCCGCATTCAGCACTTGCTCCAGCAGTGATTCCAACTCGTCTTCACTTATATGCCGCCCGTTTATCCAAATTCTCTCCGAAGGACTCATCAGATGTGGCGAGGTAGTCCAGCCTGTGTTCAAACCGGATGATTGCAGCGCATGGGCCAAAAAAGCCCCCGTCGATCCCTTGCCGTTTGTACCGGCTATCAGAACAGCAGGGTAAGAACTTTCAGGATGTTTAAGACAGGTCAGCAGTTCGCGTATGTTGTCCAAACCCTTTTTAATACCCCAATGACCGCGGGATTCAAGAGATGAAAGAGCCTGAGAGCCAAAAGACACAGCTATCTCTTATCAGGCCCCGATTTCAGGATTTCAAACAGCCTGTCCAGTTCCGTCTCGCTGGCAAAGTGGAATATCAATGAACCGCCCTTGCCTTTGGGCTTTATCTCGACGCGAGTCGCCCAGGCTCGGGTGAGCTCCTCGGAAGCCGCATTAATAAACAAAGCTTGCGGATGTCTCTTTTTGGTCTTGGTTTTTTGTGTGCGAGTCGCTTTATGTATGCGTTCTTCCAGAGCGCGGACGCTCAACTGTTTTTCCACAACTTCGTGAGCCAACTGACGCTGTAATTGTGTCTCCTCCACACCCAACAGTACCTTTGCGTGTCCTGCGGATATTTTTTCCAGCGCCACTAATTCCTGCAAGTCCGTTGGCAGGCGCAACAAGCGGAGAGTATTGGCGACCTGCGGACGGCTCTTGCCAACGCGATCCGCAACCTGCTCCTGTGTCAGGCGGAGATGCTCGCCCAGTTGGAAGTATGCCTTAGCTTCTTCTATAGGATTCAGCTCCTGGCGCTGTATATTTTCAACAAGCGCAAATTCAAGCAGACGGTCATCGGGAATTTCCTTGACAACTACGGGTACCGTGGGAATGCCGATCTTTTTGGCTGCCCTCCAGCGGCGCTCACCGGCTATGATTTCAAATTTATCGCCAACCCTGCGGACGACTATGGGTTGAACCATCCCATGATGTCTGAGGCTCACGGCCAAGCTATCAAGTTCCGCTTCGTCAAACCGAATCCTGGGCTGATGTCTGTTAGGAACCAGCGAAGCAACCGGAACATCTCTGGGCGACATGTCTTCTGTTGCGGCGACTTGGCTCATCAGAGTGGTAAGCCCTCTGCCAAGGGCAGGGCGCTTGGTTGTCATTGATTGTCCTTGGAAACGGTAAAATCCAAGCCAAGCCATTCCCTGACAAAGTTCAGGTATGCCTGTGCGCCTTTGGATTTAAGGTCATAAAAAGCGATTGGCTTCCCATGACTGGGGGCTTCCGCGAGCCGTATGTTTCGTGGGATAGACGTTTGAAAAACCTTGTTCGGGAAAGCTTGCCTTACTTCATTTGCAACAGCCGCGCCCAGATTGGTACGCTCTTCGGCCATAGTCAGCAGAATGCCCCCGAGAACCAGTTTTGGATTGGGACCTGCCTGGATACGGCGAATTGTTTCCGCGAGTTCGGCAAGACCGTCCATAGCAAAAAATTCGCAGGGCATAGGCACTATGACTTCATCAGCGGCACTCAGAGTGTTAAGCGTAATCATACCCAGAGCCGGTGGCGAATCTATCAAAATGTAATCGTAGTCATCAATTACAGGTTGCAGGGCATTGTGAAGAACATGCAGTTGAGGCAGTTCATAGAGATCAAACTCCATCTGCGCCAAGTCCTTGCCCGCCGGAATAACCTGCAGCATAGGAACTTCAGTGCTTAAAACCAAAGTTTGCACAGGCGCGCCCTTCATCAGCGCATAAGAGCCGGCGCTGTGGTCAGGTTTGCGGAAACCAAGACCGGTTGTACTGTGTCCCTGCGGATCAAAGTCAACCAACAACACCAGCTTTTCCAACATAGCCAGCGACGCGGCCATATTTATAGCTGTTGTAGTCTTTCCAACACCCCCCTTTTGATTGGCCAGGGCAACTATCTTGGCTGACATGTCAGTTTCTCAATTCCAAGTGTATTAACGACATTTGTACAGAACACCCCTGCGTGGAACATTTATTTTTAACACATTCCACGTAATTTAGCAATTCCAAACTCAACTATCAGTTGTTTCAGTTTGCCGATTACCCCCCGCCAATCTCCGTTCACTGTCTGTCTTAGTAGCGTAACCGTTTCATACCAAGGTGTTTGGGTGGAGTTAAGTCCCCAGCGCCAGTCAGGCAAGTATGGCAGCAGCACTATGGTGGTAACACCCAGAGAACCCGCCAGATGAGCCATTGATGTATCAACAGTGACAAATAAGTCCAATTGTCTGAGTATTTGCGCCGTATCCATGAAGTCGCCCATATATGGAGACATGTCAATGAAGTCCGGAAGTTTGGGCAGTTCAACCGGCGACGGCTTTTGCAGGCCATACCAAGCTATGCCCTGTATATCTGACAATTCATCCAAAATACCCGGGGCTATGTCGCGTATCGCCCTGTTGCTGTTTTGCGGACTTCCGGCCCAAACCAGGCCGATTTTGAATCCCGACTGATTGAACTCCGGCAGTGGCGGCGACGGCTCTTTTGGCAGTATTTGCGTAGGGGGAGGCAGTTCCGACAGGTCAATATCAAGTATCCAAGGCAGGTCAGAAAAAGGAAGAACCGCGTCAAAATCCGGCAATGACTCATCATCACTCATAATCTCGTCAAACCCCGGCACATTTGTCATTAGCCGCTTTAGCGACCCGTATATATATAGAATTACGCATCCATTACAGAGCTGCTTTATCTTCGGAAGAAAGCGGGAAAATTGAATGACATCGCCATATCCGCCGAATTCGTGGTCGTTTGAATAGACCAGGAGCGCGCCGCCTTTCAGAGACTCCCGATTCCAATATGGTTTCCCAAAGATTGTTTTGACGTTTAAATACAGGTGGGCGTTCCGGTACGCCCAACCCTCACGATAGCGGTTCTGGAGCGGCAGAATGTAGCCCAGCAAATTGCGCAAAATGTTGTTTTCTGGATTTAATTTAACGCCTGTAATAAATCCGCCTCCGCGCCCGCCATATCCAGCATGAACATCTTTGTGTTGCCTCTCCGCGCCCATATAAGTGAGAACGAGGGCAGAGCCTCAACAGCTCTGTCTCGCAGTTCCAGCGCACCCATCAAATTTCCTCTGTGTTCATACACATTAGCCAGATTGTTCAGAGCCAGAGCGTGTTTTGGCTCGCGCTCTATGACGTTTCGCAGGTAGCCCACAGCTTCATCAGTATGTCCCAGGCCCAGGTGTGCTGATCCCAGAGCATAGATTGCCATTGGACTTTCAGGCGTAAGCTCCACAGCCCGCAACGCCATATCCAGGGCTTCCTCCGCTCGCTCCATCTCGCACAGTAGCGTGGACGCGTTTATCCAGGCGTCGGCAAAGTCAGGGAACTGCCTCTGTATGCGCTTATAGGCAATTACAGCGCCATTCCTGTCGCCATGTGACTGACGGGCAAGCGCGTCCTTGAACAATTTGACGAGCGTGGGATCAGCCTGGGGATTATCCGCCATATCAGTAGCGCCTGTTTTTAGACATAGCAAGCTCGGTTATCCGCTGTTTCAGCAAACTGATTACCCCCCGCCAATCTCCGTTCACCGTCTGTCTTAGTAGCGTAACCGTTTCATACCAAGGTGTTTGGGTGGAGTTAAGTCCCCAGCGCCAGTCAGGCAAGTATGGCAACAGCACAATTGTGGGAATGCCCAGCGAGCCCGCCAGATGAGCCATTGATGTATCAACAGTGACAATCAAATCCAACTGCCTGACTATCTGCGCTGTGTCCATGAAATCGCCCATATACGGGGACATGTCTATAAAGCCGGGAAGTTTGGGCGGTTCAGCCGACGGAGGTTTTTGAAGCCCATACCAGACTATGCCCTGTATGTCCGATAAGCCGTCAAAAAAAACCGATGGCATGTCGCGCATTCCCCTATAGCCGTTAGAGGGGCTTCCCGACCAAACCAGGCCAACTTTGAACCCGGGCCGATTGAGTTCCGGCAGTGGCAATGGCGGCTCTTTCGGCAGTATTTGCGTAGTGGGAGGCAGTTCCGACAGGTCAATATTGAGTATTGAAGGCAAATCAGAAAAAGGGAGAACCGCGTCAAAATACGGCAATGGCTCATCATCGCCCATAATCTCGTCAAAGCCCGGCACACTTGCCATGAGACGTTTCAGCGACCCGTATATGTATAGAATTACGCGTCCATTACAGAGCTGCTTTATCTGCGGAAGAAAGCGGGAAAATTGAATGACATCGCCGTATCCGCCAAATTCGTGGCCATTTGAATAGACCAAGAGTGTACCGCCGTTTAGCGGCTTGCCGTTCCAATACGGTTTCCCAAGGATCGTTTTGACGCTTAAATTAAGGTGGGCGTTCAGGTGTACCCAACCCTCACGGTAGCGACCCTGGAGCGGCAGAATGTAGTAACCCAGATTCAGTCGCGCAAGGTTATTTTTGGGGTCTAATTTTAGCGCCTGTAATAAATCCGCCTCAGTACCCGCCACATCCAGCATGAGTAGCTTTGTATTGCCCCTGCTCCACCACAATAAAGAGAATGAAGGCAGAGCCTCAACAGCCCTGTTCTGCAGTTCCAGGGCTTCAGCCAAATTGCCTCTGTGGACATATATATCCGCCAGACTATTCAGAGCCAGAGCGTATTTTGGTTCGCGCTCTATGACGTTTCGCAGGTAGCCCACAGCTTCGTCAGTATGTCCCAAGCCCAAGTGTGCTGATCCCAGAGCATAGATTGCCATTGGACTTTCAGGCGTAAGCTCCACAGCCCGCAACGCCATATCCAACGCTTCTCCAGCGCGATTCATCTCGCACAGCAGCATGGCCGCGTTTATCCAGGCGTCGGCAAAATCAGGGAACTGCCTCTGTATGCGCTTATAAGCAATCACGGCACCATTTCTGTCGCCCTGCGACTGACGGGCGAGCGCGTCCCTGAACAATTTGACGAGCGCGGGATCAGCCTGGGGATTATCCACCATATCAGTAGCGCCTGTTTTTAGACATAGCAAGCTCGGTTATCCGCTGCTTGAGCATGTTGATTGCTCCCATCCAGTCGCCTTGAGCTGGCTGCCTCAGCAATGTCAGAGTCTGGTACCAGGGCGTATGTTCGCCAAGCCCCCAGCGCCAGTCAGGCAGGTACTCCAGCATCACAATGGTTGGGAGATTCAGTGAACCCGCCAGATGAGCCATCGCCGTATCGACAGTGACAATCAAATCCAACTGCCTGGCTATCTGCGCTGTGTCCATGAAGTCGCCCATATAAGGGGACATGTCAATAAAGGCCGGGAGTTTGGGCGGCTCGGCTGATGGCGGCTTTTGTAGTCCATACCAAACTATGCCGGGTATATCCGCCAGATCATCCAACAAACGGGGATTTATACTGCGCTTTGCGTCTCTTTCGTGACCCGGGCTGCCGCCCCAAACCAGACCAACCTTAAAGCCAGATCTGTCAAGCTCGGGCATTGACCGATGTTCCACAGTTATTTGAATCGGTGGCGGAAAATCGGACGGATCGGCGTTTAGAATTACAAGCAAACTCGCCTCTGGAACAATCAAATCGAAGTTCGGCAGAGACTCCCCATCTATCACTAAACCGTCAAGACCAGGCGCGTTTGTAAGAAGCCGCTTCAGCGGCTCATACGTCAAAAGAAGCACCCGCCCGCCGTATTGCCGCTGAATCTGCTGAAAGAAGCGGGCAAATTGAATGGTGTTGCCAAAGCCGTGACGTTGAGCGTAAACCAGCAGTGTACGGCCGTCCAGCGGCTCACCATTCCAATGTGGCTTTCCGAGATCGTACCTGTGGCTTGTAAAGAAATCCATGCTGAGATGACCACTGCGCAAGTGTGACCACGCCTCACGATAGCGGTGTTGCAGTTGTTGAATATATTGCAGATTTGATCGCGCGTAAACATTATTGGCGTCCATTTTCAATGTCTGCGCCAAGTCCGCCTCAGCGCCGACCATGTCCAGCATGAGCATCTTTGTGTTGCCCCTGCGCGCCCATAGAAGTGAGAAGGATGGCAGAGCCTCAACAGCCCTGTCCCGCAGTTTCAGCGCCCCCGCCAAATCCCCTCTGTTTACATATATATCCGCCAGATTGTTAAGAGCCAGGGCGTGTTTTGGATCGCGCTCAATGGCGCTACGCAGACAGTTATCCGCCTCGTCAATATGTCCCAGGCAAAGGTGAGTAAATCCCAGAGCATAGATTGCCATTGGACTTTCAGGCGCAAGCTCCACAGCGCGTAGCGCCATATCCAATGCTTCCTCCGCTCGCTCCATCTCGCACAGTAGCGTGGACGCGTTTATCCAGGCATCGGCAAAGTCAGGGAACTGCCTTTGTATGCGCTTATAGGCGATTACGGCTCCGTTTCTGTCGCCCTGCGACTGACGTGCGAGCGCGTCCTTGAATAATTTGACAAGCGCGGGATCGGCCTGGGAATTATCCGCCGCACCAGTAACATTTGTTTTTTTAGGCATAGCGAGTTCGGTTAAACGCTGTTTGAGCAAATTGACAGCGCCTTTCCAATCATTGGGTGATGGTTGTTTAAGTAATGTTACGCTCGGGTACCAGGGCGTATGTTCGCCAAGCCCCCAGCGCCATTCAGGCAAGAATGCCAGCAGCACAATGGTGGGAATGCCCAATGAACCCGCCAGATGAGCCATTGATGTATCAACAGTGACAATCAAATCCAACTGCCTGGCTATCTGCGCTGTGTCCATGAAGTCGCCCATATACGGGGACATATCAATAAAGGCTGGAAGTTTGGGCGGCTCAACTGATGGTGGTTTTTGCAGTCCATACCAAACTATGCCGGGTATATCCGCCAGATCGTCCAAAGCGCGCGGACTCATACTGCGATCCACGTTTTTGGGGTGTACGGGACTTCCTGCCCAAACCAGGCCAACCTTGAAACCCGGCCTGTCAAGCTCGGTCATTGGCCGATGTTCCACAATTATTTGAATTGGCGGCGGAAAATCGGACGGGTCAGCATTGAGAAGCAGAGGCAAAAGCATAACGGGAAGAACCAAATCAAAATCCGGCAGAGACTCCCCTTCTATCACCAGGCCGTCAAGACCAGGCGCGTTTGTCAGAAGCCGCTTCAGCGGTTCATACGTCAAAAGAAGCAGCCGCCCGCCGTATTGCCGCTGAATCTGCTTAAAGAAGCGGGCAAATTGAATGGTATCGCCAAAACCGTGCTGGTGTGCATACAGCAACAGTGTGCGGCCATTTAGTGGCTCACCGTTCCAATGTGGTTTCCCTAAGTCATGCCTGTGACTTACAAACAAATCCATGCCGAGATGACCGCTGTTAAAGTGTGACCACGCCTCACGATAGCGGTGTTGTAGCAGTTGAATATAGTGCAGATTTGAACGCGCGATGGCGTTATTGGCGTCCATTTTTAATGTCTGCGTCAAGTCCGCCTCAGCGCCGACCATGTCCAGCATGAGCATCTTTGTGTTGCCCCTGCGCGCCCAAAGAAGTGGGAACGAGGGCAGAGCCTCAACAGCCCTGTCCCGCAGTTCCAGCGCTTCAGCCAAATTTCCTCTGTGTTCATACACATCCGCCAAATTATTCAGAGCCAGGGCGTGTTTTGGCTCGCGCTCTATGGCGCTCCGCAGACACTTCTCCGCCTCGTCAAAATATCCCAAATTCAGGCGGGTAAATCCCAGAGCGTAGATTGCCATTGGACTTTCAGGCGCAAGCTCCACAGCCCGCAGCGCCATATCCAACGCTTCTCCAGCGCGATTCATCTCGCACAGCAGCATGGACGCGTTTATCCAGGCATCGGCAAATTCAGGGAACTGCCTCTGTATTCGCTTATATGCGATCACAGCGCCGTTTCTGTCGCCCTGCGACTGACGGGTGAGCGCGTCCTTGAACAATTTGACGAGCGCGGGATCAGCCTGGGAATTATCCGTTGCTTTCTTAGAGATAACTAGTTTGGTTATACGCTGTTTCAGTGTACCGATTAGCTCCAGCCAATCTCCGAGAGCTTTCTGTCTTAACAATGTAACAGTTTCATACCAGGGTGTTTGGGATGAGTTAAGTCCCCAGCGCCAATCGGGCAGGAGTGCCAGTAGCACAATTGTGGGAATGCCCAGCGAGCCCGCCAGATGAGCCATTGATGTATCAACAGTGACAATCAAATCCAACTGCCTGACTATCTGCGCTGTATCCATGAAATCGTCCATATATGGAGACATGTCAATAAAGCCCAGAAGTTTGGGCAGTTCAAGCGGCGACGGCTTTTGCAGACCATACCAGGCTATGCCCTGTATATCCGATAATTTGTCAAAAAGAGTCGGGGCTATGTCGCGTACCGCCTTATTGCTGTTTTGGTGACTTCCGGCCCAAACCAAGCCGACTTTGAACCCTGGCCGATTTAACTCCGGCAGTGGTGGCGGCGGCTCTTTCGGCAGTATTTGCGTAGGGGGAGGCAGTTCCGAAATGTCAATATTGAGTATTGAGGGCAGATCAGAAAAAGGAAGAACCGCGTCAAAATCCGGCAATGGCTCATCAGCTCCCATAATCTCGTCAATGCCCGGCACATTTGTCATTAGCCGCTTCAGCGACCAGTATATGTATAGAATTACGCGTCCGCCGCAGATTTGTTTTATCTGCTGAAGAAAGCGGGAAAATTGAATGACATCGCCGTATCCGCCAAATTCGTGGCCGTTTGAATAGACCAGGAGTGTGCCGCCGTTTAGCGGCTTGCCGTTCCAATACGGTTTCCCAGCGATCGTTTTGACGCTTAAATTCAGGATAGCGTTAAGGTGTACCCAACCCTCACGGTAGCGGCCCTGAAGTTGCAGGACATATCTTAGAGCCAAACGCGCAAAGTTATTTCCAGGACTCAATTTTAATGTCTGTAATAAGTCCGCCTCAGCGCCAGACATATCCAGCATGAACATCTTTGTGTTGCCCCTGCGCTCCCACAACAAAGAGAACGATGGCTTAGCCTCAATAGCTCTATCGCGCAGTTTCAAAGCTCCCTTAAAATTTCTTCTGTGTTCATACACATCCGCCAAGTTATTCAGAGCCAGGGCGTGTTTTGGCTCGCGCTCTATGGCGCTACGCAGACACTTCTCCGCCTCGTCAAAATGTCTCAGTTTCAGGTGGACAAAACCCAGAACATAGATTGCCATTGGATTTTCAGGCACAAGTTCTACAGCATGTAATGCCATATCCAGGGCTTCTTCGGCGCGATCCATGCCACTCAACAGTGCGGCCGCGTTTATCCAGGCGTCGGCAAAGTCAGGAAACTGCCTCTGTATGCGCTTATAAGCAATCACAGCGCCATTTCTGTCGCCCTGCGACTGACGGGCGAGCGCGTCCCTGAACAATTTGACGAGCGCGGGATCAACCTGGGGATTATCCGCCGCACTAGTAACATTTGTTTTTTTAGGCGTAGCGAGTTCGGTTATACGCTGTTTGAGCAAATTGACAGCGCCTTTCCAATCATTGGGTGATGGTTGTTTAAGTAATGTTACGCTCGGGTACCAGGGCGTATGTTCGCCAAGTCCCCAGCGCCATTCAGGCAAGAATGTCAGCAGCACAATGGTGGGAATGCCCAATGAACCCGCCAGATGAGCCATTGATGTATCAACAGTGACAATCAAATCCAACTGCCTGGCTATCTGCGCTGTGTCCATGAAATCGCCCATATAAGGGGACATGTCAATAAAGGCCGGGAGTTTGGGCGGATCGGCTGATGGAGGTATTTGAAGCCCATACCAAGCCATGCCGGGAATGTCTGCCAACTCATCCAATAGGCGGGGGTTTATACTGCGTCGTGCGTCATTGGCGTGAGCCGGACTGCCAGCCCAAATAAGTCCGACTTTAAATCCGGTTTGATCAAGCTCTGGTATTGAGCGATGATCCAATACTATTTGTATGGGCGGCGGCAGCTTTGAGGCATCAATGCTGAGGATTGGAGGTAGCTCTGTTATGGGGACGACCAAATCAAAATCAGGCATCGCTCCGTCCTGAATTATCAAGCCATCTATACCCGGCAGTTCCGCCAGGAGCCGCCTGAGAGGCTCGAATACAGATAGCAGTACGCGCCCGCCGTAACGCTGCTTTACCTGTGGAAGGAAGCGGGCAAATTGAATGGTGTCGCCAAAGCCCCGTTCAGAATAAACCAATAGAGTGCGCCCATTTAAATGTTCGCCTTGCCAACAGGGTTTTCCAAAGCCCATCCTGCTCACGGACAACGCAATTAGAGACTGGCGGGCTTTGAAATATGGCCATGCCTCCTGATAGCGGTTTTGGCGCAGCATGACGTGAACCAAGTCCGATTGCGCCTTTTCATTATTAGCATCCAATTTCAACGCCTGTGTCAAGTCCGCCTCAGCGCCGACCATATCCAGCATGAGTATCTTTGTGTTGCCCCTGCGCGCCCAAAGTATGGAGAGCGTGGGCTGAGCCTTGACAGCTCTGTCGTGAAACTCCAGGGCCTCCGTTAAATTTCCTCTATAAACGCATATTCCCGCTAAATTTGTCAGAGCCAGAGGGTGTTCTGGTTCACGCTCAATGAGACTCCGCAGATAATTCTCCCCAAATTCGGTAATGCGCTGTCTGAGTATGTTGATTGCCCCCCGCCAGTCGCCGTGGACGGGTTGCCTCAGCAATGTCATATTCGGGTACCATGGCGTATGCTCGTCAAGCCCCCAGCGCCAGTCAGGCAGGTACGCCAGCATAACAATGGCGGGTTGCCCCAAAAAACCCGCCAGGTGAGCCATTGAGGTATCAACAGTGACAATCAGATCCAACTGCTTGACAATTTGGGCTGTGTCCATGAAGTCGCCCATATACCGGGACATGTCAATGTAGCCCGGAAGTTTGGGCGGCGCATCCGACGGCGGCTTTTGCAGTCCGTACCAGGCTATGCCGGGTATATCAGCCAGCTCGTCCAAAAAACCAGGATTCATGCTGCGCAGCGCGTCACTTGTGTGGGCCTGGCTCCCGGCCCACACAAGACCAATCTTGAAGCCGGGACGGTTGAGTTCAGGTATTGGAGGGCATTTTGGCAGCGCCGGAGGCGGGAGAGGCTCCAGGTCTGACGAGTCCAAATTTAGTATTACAGGCAGTTCCATCAGAGGGACGACCAAATCAAAGTACGGCAGCGGCTCCCCCTCGACTGCCAGACCATTGATGCCACACAGTTCTGACAGAAGCCGTTTCAGGGGTTCATAAGTCAAAAGCAGTACCTTGCCGCCGAACTGTTTCAGGCGGGGTATAAAGCGGACGAAGTGAAGCGTGTCGCCAAAGCCTTGTTCCGTATAAACCAGGAGTGTGCGTCCGTCTAATGGCTCGCCGTCCCAATGCGGCTTTCCGAAATCCTGTCTGTTGTCGAACCACTCGGCTAAATATCGGCGCGCTTTAAAATTGGGCCAGGCTTCACGATACCGGTGTTGTAGCAGTTGGACGTAAGCCAGATTCCAACGCGCCAGCGCATTGTCTGAGTCCAGTTCCAGCGCGCGTTTTAAGTCAAGTTCCGCGCCGATGATGTCCAACGCGCGCATTTTAGTATGGCCCCTGTTTCCCCAGAGTACGGAATGATCGGGCTGCGCTTGGATAGCCCTGTCGTCAAGCGCCAGCGCTTCCGTAAAATTTCCGGCACGGGCGTAAACACCCGCCAGATTTGTCAATGCCGGAATATGGGCAGGGTCGTACGCAATGGCCTTGCGAAAATTTACAACTGCATCATCAAGACGTCCCAAGCCTTGGTACGAGTTTGCCAGCGCGCAGCACGCAGCGGCGTTTTCGGGGGCAAGTTCCACAGCCCGCAGAGCCATGTCCAGCGCTTCCTCCGCGCGCCCCATTTCGAATAAAATGCCGGACGCGTTTATCCACGAGTCTGCAAAGTCAGGAAACTGCCTCTGTACGCGTTTGTAAGCAATCAGCGCCCCGCTTTTGTCGCCGCTCGAATAGCGCGTGAGAGCTTCGGTGATCAATTTTACCAACTGGGGATCGTGCTGTGGTTGAACAGACATTGACGTCAAAATTGTAAAGATGAGCCTAAAGTTATATTTCCCAGAACCCGAACAGCGCCTCGCATCCAAAGCTCTGACCAACGGCGATTTTGCAATTCGCCTACGTCCAGTTGAAGAGTGTCAATCCCCATTGGTTGAATCCCCCATTTATTAATACCGCTTTGCTCCGCAAGCCAGGCGGCGGCGGCGGCGGCGGCCTGACCACAGCTGAGTGTCTCGCCCTCCACGCCACGCTCCCATGTGCGAATTCTGGCTGAACCGTGTGCCAGAACCTGCATGACGCTGACATTGGCGCCAAATGGCAATTCAGGATGAAAGCGCAACGGAGGGGCAAATGAAGGGAGGTCTATTAAGTCTATATCCGGCACTTGCAGTACCAACTGAGGCGTACCCGTCCAAGCATATACCGCGGGGAAAGGCAAATTTTTTGGCGCGTCCATCAACCTGAAATCCTGCCCTTGGGGGAGCCGAAGTCCAACTTCCGCACCGCGCCTGTCCAACAGAGCCGTTTCATCCGTGGAGCATACTTCAATCAAACCCTGGAACTCATCCGGCAAAAGAGCCGCCGCTGCCCTTGTGCCGTTGGAGCAAAAAGAGCGCGAACCATCCGCGTCCCAGTGCTCTATGAGCCAAGGCATTCCAGATTGAGGGGTATTTAAAAGGAAAACACCATCCAGCCCCAATCCGTGACCTCTGGGACAGAGTGCCTTTGCCCTCTCCGAACCGTCAAATGGAACACAAAGGCCATGCTTCCAGACAAAGGCAAAGACATTGCCGGAAGCCGAGGCCAGTGTGCACATTATCAGCGCCTGGTAGCTTGATCGCCGAAAATATAGACTTTTTCGCCTGGCCTGTCATATCCAAGGCGACGTACCAAGGCTTCCATTAATTCAGGATCCTTTTCACCCAAACGGCGCACCTCATCAAGCAGACTTTGATTCTGTTTAGAGAGGCCAAAGAGATTGAGCTTGTGGTTGAATAGTTCAGATTGGCGTTTACGAAGCGATGACAAGCCGCCTGGTGTAAACATCAATATAAACACCGTCAATGCTCCAGACAAAGCTAACGCCATCCATATTGTGCTTGATCTGAGCATCCACGCCGAATTCATTGTTATTTCAGCCTGCGTCCGTAGGCTTCACGGCCGGCATATTTCGCGGCGGATCCAAGCTCCCACTCAATCTGGAGCAGACGATTGTACTTGGCCACCCTGTCAGTGCGGCATGGCGCTCCCGTCTTGATCTGCCCGGCACCGGTCGCAACGGACAAGTCCGCGATAAAAGCGTCTTCAGTTTCGCCGCTACGGTGGCTGATAATAGCGCGATAACCGGCTTTATGCGCCATCTCCACGGCCCTCAGAGTTTCGGTGACAGTGCCAATTTGGTTGAGCTTGATGAGAATGGCGTTGGCCACGTTCTCTGATATACCCTTTGCCAGAATGGCCGGATTTGTGACAAAGAGATCGTCACCAACTAATTGTGTTGTCTCGCCCAATTTTTTTGTAAGAGTACTCCAATTGGCCCAGTCGCTTTCATCACAGCCGTCCTCAATGGTCAAAACAGGATGGCGCTTTGTAAGTCCGGCATAGTAATCAATGAGGTCGTTCCCCGACTTGGCCGTGCCGTCAATTTCGTACTTGCCGTCCTTATAAAATTCCGATGAGGCGCAATCCAAGCCAAGATACACATCTTTACCGGGTTCGTATCCGGCTTTTTTAACGGCTTCGCAAATTAGTTCCAGCGCTTCTTCGTTGTTCTTGAGATCTGGCGCAAAACCACCCTCATCGCCAACACCGGTTGCAAGTTTCTTGGCTTTTAGAACAGCCTTGAGTGAGTGATAAATCTCCGCGCCCCATCTGATACATTCAGTAAAAGATGGCGCTCCAACAGGCAAGACCATGAATTCCTGAATATCAACATTGTTATCCGCGTGCGCCCCCCCATTTAGGATATTCATCATGGGTACAGGCAGCGTATGAGCCGCGGCGCCTCCTAAATAGCGGTACAGCGGCTGATGGCACGTTTTAGCGGATACATCGGCCAGAGCCATGGAAACACCGAGAATGGCGTTAGCGCCCAATTTGCCTTTGTTTTCTGTCCCATCCAGGTTGATCATCAACTCATCCAGTTCAACTTGCTGGAATGGATCCATGCCTTGAAGAGCCTCGTTGATTTCGGTATTTACGGCATGAACCGCATCCCGGACACCTTTGCCCAGGTAGCGTTTTTTATCGCCGTCTCTCTTTTCAAGAGCTTCGCGGCTGCCTGTGCTGGCGCCACTGGGTACCATGGCTTGTCCAAAGCTGCCATCGTCTAAATAAACACGGGCAAGCACGGTGGGGTTTCCACGGCTGTCCAAAACTTCCAGGGCCGAAACACGTTCGATCAACTTCATGGTGATCTCCTTATAGTGATTAAATCTATTGAAAGGCGTAATGACTAGCGTTGTTGTGGATCAACTATTTTTTTGGGCGGCACGGTTTTCTTGTCGGCGTGGCTTTGGTTTTAGGCGCGGCCTTTTTCGGAGCGGCGGCTTTTTTGACGACAGTTTTTGTCGTTTTAGCTTTAGGAGCGGCTTTCTTAGGCGCTACAGTCTTTTTCGCGGCGGGTTTTGTTGCCTTTTTAACGGTTGGTTTTGCGGCCTTTGTTGTCTTGGCTGTCACCTTTTTCGTGGGAGCGGCTTTCTTAGGCGCTACAGTCTTTTTCGCGGCGGGTTTTGCCGTCTTTTTGGCTACCGGTTTGGCAGTCGTGGAAGCGGGTTTTTTCTTAGGGGCTGCCTTTTTGGCGGCTGGCTTGGAAGCTGCTTTAGCCGCAGGCTTCTTGGCGGCCGCTTTCTTTGGTGCGGTTGACTTCTTTTCATCCGACACAGATTTCTTTACAGTTTCGGTTTCTACCATAGAGGTCTCCTTGATGCCCTTTGATGGACGATGAGAAGGGGATGATGCCTGGGATTTAGAAGATTTGCCCTTTGCTGTTTCTGTTGCTGCTAAGGCTCTAGGCGACTTTGGAGTTTTATTCGAAGATTTTTTAGCTGGCTCAATACCGGCGAGAAGCTGCGCAAGGCGTTTGCCCGGATAAAATTCATCCAGGAACGCATCGCCGATTATCACGCCGTTAACACCCATTGATTCAATTTCTTTGACCTGCTGAAGTCTTGAGATGCCGGCTTCGACCATCTTCAAGCACTTCTTTTGAGGAATTTTTTTTATGAGTTTAGGGACTTTTTCCCAGGATAATTCCCAGGTATCAAGGTCACGCCCTACAACGCAGATAATTTGAGCGTCGGCTTCCATGGCGCGTTCCAGATCAGATTCGTCCGCCACTTCAACAACAACGTCAAGATTTTTCGCTAAGGCCAGGGATTGAAGAGACTTTATCCTATCTGTCTCAAGCAGGGCGGCGGTCAAAAAAATTGCGTCCGCGCCGAGAATCTTGCTTTCTTCAACCTGATACTCTTCAAATATGAAGTCGCGGCGGAGCAACGGACATTTGGCAATGCCTCGTACTTCGGTGAGATGTTTGTCCGTGCTTGCGTATAAAAAGCAGTCCGTGGCGACCGAAAGCGCCTTTGCGCCGCTCTCCAAAAGACTTTTAGCGTGTGTGGATGGTCTGAATGATTGACGAACCTTGCCGCGCATAGGATTGCCGCCTGATATCTCGGCAATAATGCTGATACCGGATTGCTCCAATACTTCTTTAAGACTTTTGTGATCCCTGTATGGATGCTTAACAGTAGAAGGCCCTTTATACTTCTTGATTTCAGTGTCCAGCGCTTTAAATATCTGGATTTTTTTGAGCAATGAAATTACCTCCGACTACACCTGTGATTTTATTCCTCACAAATTTAAGTCTCAAGCGAAAAAATCTTGTGTCCATCATTTTTTTTCAAAAAAAATCAAATCGCACACAAAGAACCGTGTCTTTTGCGTGCGGACCGGAATCACCTTGTCGTATGAAAACCCTTACCCTGTCTATATTTCATCCCAAGTTGCCCTCGGCGGAATGCAAGTTGGGATCAGAAAATATTTGGAGTTAAGGAACGGGGATGACATTTGAGCCACTTGCAAAACGTCAGTTTTGCAAGTCACCAGACGTACCGCCGAGTTTTGCAAGAAGCTCATTTGCTATTGAATGCCAGAGGAATAGCCCTTGAGAGCCCTCTTGCCAAGTGACTGAATTTCCATCTCGCGCCGCACTTGCTCACGCTCGTAGTTCAGACCACCGATTCGTTTTTGAATTTCCTCGCCCAAAACATGAGCGCGATCAACGATGTCCTGCCAGCCCGTACCACGTTCCGCGGCGTCAACCGCCGCGTGAAATTTTTCATTCCATGACACGATGAAATCAATATCCGGCAATTCGGTTTCCTTAAGATATTTTTCCATCTCAGAAATCAGAGAACCGACGGCGCCATCGCTCATCCTATCAACTCCGCTCCCAGTCTGCCCACAGTTTCGCTGGTCGGCGGTGGCGCGGTCTGGGACTTATGGATCAATTCTTCCCACGTTGTTTTCATCGAACCCATCTGGCCATAGATCAGTTCCATTTTCTCCGCGTTGTTCTCACGGCTGCCCTCAAAGAGCTGATTCATCCACCACTCGTATATTCTGGACAGATTAATCACCAGTTCACTCTCTTCATCGTGATTCAACTGGACAGTCAACTCCTCGATGATAGCCGACACCCTGTTGACAAACCTGGCCTTATCCTGAAGATTTCGCTCTTTGACAGCGTTTATAGCTTGTAAAAGGAATCTCTGGGCGCCCTCTAAAAAAATAACGCACAGTTGTTCGGGAGTCGCGCTGTTGATCCTCTGTAACAAGTAACTTTCCGATTGGGCAGCGCCTGGATTTGGGATCATTGAACAACTCCTGGATACAACTGTGCATCATACTCCAAGTTTACATCAAAATCAACGCAAGCCGCTCAGGCTCTGTCCGGCGGCCTGTAATTGCCCCACCAGACTTTCCAGCCTGGCGAACTGGGCTGTCAGAACTTCCTTCCTCCTGTCCAGTCTGGCCTGAAGATTGTCAATCTGTTTGCTGAGATTGGAGTTCATGGTGTCAATGCCATTTATGAAGGACGATATTGTTCCGCCTACCGAGGCCGTCAGCCCGTCAATAAATTTTTTGGTTTCTGACGACGCTTTATCAAGCACTTTGCCGACCATGTCAGGGTTTTTACTAAGGGCTTCCTCCAGTATTTTGGTGTCCAGAGATAATGTGCCATCGCGTTCAGTTTTCAGACCCAGCGTGGCGGAACTGCCAAGAATATCTACACCCTTAGGATCCACGTCCCCGGTTGTGAAATCGCCTTTGATTTGTCCGCTCAGGTTGGAGCGCAACTCAGAAAACATGGTCAGAAGAGCCGTGTCGCCGGACAACGCGCTACCCTTGCCTGTGGCATTAGTGTATGCCTTGAAAGCGGCGTTGAACTTGCTGACAACGTCCTGGTAGGCCTTGATAACGGAATCTTTGTCCAGTGCGACATTTAAAGTGATGGTCTTGTCTGAGTCCGCTTTGTTCAGCGTAAGCGTCACACCGTCAATGGCATCGGAAATGGTATTCGACGTCCGCTCCATTTCAACGCCGTTCAGCGTGAATTTCGCGTTTTGCGCCACCGAGGTAGTTTTAACGCCGGTGGAATAAACGTCATCCTCGTTATCCGCCACGCCGAGCGCGTTGTCGGCACCGCCGAAAATGCCGACCTTGCCGCCACCATTTTCGCTTTCGCCGGTCTCTGTGGAAGATAGGACAAGCTGATAGTTGCCCGGCGTCTTTTGAACAAGTGTGGACGAGACGCCGGACTCGGATGACTTGGCGTTGATGGCATCATTTAGGTCTGCCAGGGACGTATGACCATCCTGGAGCGTAATCTCCGTCTTCTTGCCGTCTTTACCTACAATCGTGTAAACATCTCCGGCGTTTCCAACAGACGCCTCATTAGGCGTACCAAAAGTTTTGCTCACCTCCGTACGCGCTTTGGTGGCCAGGTGGCTGACAGATATGTCGTACAAACCCGCGACGCCGCCATTTGCCGTAGCGGAAACAGAAGCCGAGTCGGAGCTGGTGACTGTGCGGGCGGACAGGCTTTTGCTGTTTAGTGAGGAAACACTTGTCGCCAGATTGGTCAGGGCGGTCTTTATGGACTGCAAGATATTTTTCTTTTGATTGTTCGTTGTCTGGCGGGCTTGCAGACGATTTAGCGGCGCGCCTTCCTGCTGCAGGATTGATTTAATCAACTGATCCGTAGGTATGCCGGTTGATAATCCGGCAAATGACATCGCTGCCATAGTTTACTCCTTAGCAAGTATTACAAAGCGCACCGCGTTCAAGCGTTGCGTCCATTTAAGAGCGAGTATCGAGAAAAACTCCGTTATCCGCAAAGTTTTCAGTCATTTCCCTGAGGTGTTTGACCATTGTGAGGAGTTCGTCAGGCGGGTACTGCTTGACTACTTCCTTTGTTACGGGATTGACGATCTTCAAAATTAACCGATCTGTGTCTTTATCGAAGTTGAACTTTAAGTCGGACGGCAATTTGTCCAGGTATTCCTTAAATGTCTCCGCGGCTTTTTTCAAATCGGCTTCTGAAATGACAGATGGTTGATTAGCAGGTGCTTCTCTGCCTGTAACCGGTTGACCTGTTTCATCTGTTTCATTCGGGGCATTGGCTTTCATAACATCTTTTGTTGCATCATTATTATTTAAAGCATTGCCCGAATTGCTGACATCCGTATTCAGAGATTTCCTGGTCCCAATGGTATCCGCGACCGCTTGCGTTTTCGCGATCTGAGCTTGAGCTTGGGTATTAACAAGCGAAGCAGTTACGTTTGGGCCTTTACCGCTCACTGTTGATAGTGGGTCAGGCATAATTGGCTCCCATTACTGGATTTACGAGGAAACGGGAGAAGCCCCAAGCGGAGCCTCCCCCCATATTATCGTCCATAACTCTCTGAAGATTAACGGATGAGGCCAAGGATACTCTGTGCCGCCTGGTTGGATTGTCCCAGAGCGCTTGTGCCGGATTGAGTCAGAATCTGGAACTTGGTCAGGTTGATGACTTCGTCCGCTATGTTGGCGTCCTTGATCTGACTGCTGGCCGCCGTGAAGTTTTCAACCTGGATACCCAGTGTGTTGGCCAGTGTGTTCAGAGATTGCTGGCTGGCGCCGATGGAGGCGCGCTGCATACTGATGGATTGGATGGCGTCATCCAAGTAGGTCGCGGCAGCTCGAGCGCTAGCCACATCCGTCACGCTGTGACCTGAGAGGTTGGCGGTCATGGTGCCAACCGTAATTCCAATTGGAGTGAAACCGGCGACCGCGACTTCTATTGAAGTGGAGGTGAATATTGATGTGGCGTTGAATGTGGCGTTGGCAGCGACATTATTGATAGCCGCGCTGATGACCTGGAATTCAAGGTCAAGAGCCTGACGGTTTGTAGAGCTGATGGTGCCCGTCGCGGCCTGTTGAGTCAACTCAGCGGCGCGTGTTAATAGGTTGGTGACTTCTTCCAAAGCACCGTCACCAACTTGCAGGTAAGCGATACCATCGTAAGCGTTACGTCTGGCCTGGGCTGAAATTCTTATGTCAGCGCCCAATCTGTTGCTGATGGCCAAACCTGCGGCATCATCCTGAGCCTTGTTAATGCGTGCGCCTGTGGTTAGGCGTCTGATGGTTGTTTCCAGCCCTGACTGTGTGACGCCCAATGTTCTACTGGCGGCGATGGCGGAAATGTTATTGAGAATAGACCCTGCGGCCATGGCATCCTCCTTGATGCGTTGGGTGGCATCCGTGCCACCATGTTTTGACTACCATTGTTTCGGCAAAACTATTTTTTGACTTAACCTTTTTTTTCTTACATTTCTGATACTATCAGCTATCAAAGACAAATAATATGAAATTTTTAGCTTGTACGGCTTGCTTAACGGCGGGAAAATCCCGCCCGCAAGAATAGTTCAACCTAACAACAGCTTGAACTCCTAAGACAAGCATCTGCATTTTTAGTTTTGTTTGCTATAATAGGGCTTTGGCCCGCGGTATTCCCATGTCTCTGATCTCATTGGCGATGATAGTAAAGGACGAAGAAGCCGCCCTGGCGCACTGCCTGAAGTCGGTTGAAACACTCGTTGATGAAATAATCATAGTTGATACAGGCTCCAGGGATAAAACGGTTGAAATAGCCCAGGCTTTCGGGGCACGGATATATCATTTTAAATGGTGTGATGATTTTGCGGCGGCTCGGAATGAAAGCCTCAAATATTGCCTGAGTCCCTGGGTTCTGGTTTTGGATGCTGATGAGGCCATTGACCCGCTGGACTACGAAAAAATCAGAGACGCCTGCATACATCAGACAGCAGATGTCTATGAACTGACCATACGCAACTATATGTCAAGCTCCCTTTCGACTACACATGATATTGGTGCCGCACCGAATAAATCCGCATACAGCGAGGGCAAGGAATATCCATTCTATACAGATAATCCATGTATGAGATTGGTCAGGAGATTTGAAGGTCTGTCTTTTAGCGGCAAAATTCATGAAACCATTGGCAAGACAGTTCTGTCACTGGGAAAGAGCATCGGCAAACTGGACGCCGTCATACATCACTATGGAAAGGCGGACAGAGACAGAGAGGAGAATAAAGCACAGTATTACTTTACGCTCGCCCGACGCGAAGCCGAAAAAAAACCTGCGGATGTGTGGAACCAATTTAATTTATTGCAGCAGGCGCTGTGCGCGGAGCAGTGGGAGGCCGCGGTGGGTGCGGCTCAGGCGAGCATGAAACTGAGTGCTTCGGTGGAGCCGGTTGTGCTGTACGGCGCGGGCATTGCTCTGCAAAAGATGAACAGGCATGAGGAAGCCATTGATTACTTTGACCTGCTGTTAAGGCAGAATCCCAAACACGCCCTGGGTAATCTGTGCAAGGGGACTTCTTACGAGGCTCTCGGGAATATGAACGCCGCGCGTGAACTCATGTTAAAGGCAATGGATTTACAACCGGGTTATATACCGGCGCGTGTGTGCCTGTCCGAGTTAGAACTCCGTTTAAACAATTTTGAGGCGGCCCGCAAAACAGCGCTGGACGCAATAGATGTGGCTCCAACTGAGCCTGCGTTGTATGATCTTTTGTTAAAAATCGAACTGGCCAGGAATAATCGTCAACAAGCCGCGCAGGACGCGCTGCGCGGGATACAGATGTGCCCGAATGGGGGCGAAGGCAGGTGGCACCGCCTTGTCGCTGTCTGCCTTTATCAGTCTGGCGAGACCGCCACCGCCAAATCTATATTGGAACTGGGCATCAGAACTTTTCCGAATGATCCCGATCTAAGGCGATTGAGTGGGATGATTTGAGGGTTCCCAGTCTCTCAAGCGCGTGTAACCTGCGTTTTGACAACAGGTCTTCCATGTCGGCGCCGCGTTCAGCGGGTGTAGTTCGTAAAACGCGGATGATTCTCTTTGTGTTCTGTCCGCTTTTATGCTCAATCCAGTTGTTGTCAGTCCAAAGCGGCTCCACGTACGCATCCTGCAGTTTCACGCCCGATGAGTCTTTGCGCAGCTTGATTACCAATGCTCCGCAGTCTCGGCTGTCGCCCGAACGTAACGGTTGGGCGGACGGATTGTACATTCTGTCCTGATTGCTCAAAAAATTGCCCAGAGAAAAAGCCGCCGCTCCACGCCGCCCACCTGAGTCAATCCATTCAAATGGTTGAAGAACATGGGGATGATGCCCGATTATCACATCGGCTCCGGCCTCTATCATCCGCGCCGCGCTTTCTCTCTGACGCTTGCTGGGCAGTGGTTCATATTCGTTTCCCCAGTGAACGCTGACTATTACCAAATCAACCTGTTGACGAATTTCTTTGATGCTTTGTTCAATGCTTTCAACATCCAGGGCGGCGACCCAGGGGCGGTCGGGCTGGCTATTGAGATTGTTGTTGAAAATATCTGTCCTTGCCAGCACCGCCACTCTGATACCACCACGTAATTCCATGATCACCGGCCTTTCGGCGGCATCTCGGTTAATTCCGCTTCCCGCGTATTTGACACTGTTGGCGTCCAGATGTTCAAGCGTTTCAACCACTCCTTTCAGGCTCTGGTCATAGGCGTGATTGTTGGCCGTGAACACAAGGTCTATACCTGTTTCTTTCAACGCGGAAGCCAGATTTGACGGGGCATTAAAACAAAATGGTATGCCGGGCTTGCCGGTTTTTGGGGCGATAGGTGTTTCCAGGTTGGCCATAGCCAGGTCGGCTTGTTTGAAAAGCGGTGTTATTTCTTCCCAAAGCGAGGCCCATCCGTTTTCGGCATCCAGCGCAGCGCTTTGGACATCCTGATGGCTCATCAGATCACCTACGGCGACAATAGTCACTTCAGTGTGTGTCGGGGGTGATGGGAACTCAATTTTTTGATTCTTATGTGGATTTGTGCTGACTAATGAGACAAGCCAGAGGCAAATAATCCATGTGCAGACGTTGCACGCTTTACGCCATAGCGCCATAAAATACGTCCACGGAAATATTGGGTAGTTCCTTTGTGATGTTATTGGTTATTTCGTCCAAAATTACCGGCGGCAGTGGTCTTGCTTCGACTTCAGGTGTTGGCCTTGCTACAGTATGCAATTGGAGCCCCTGTAATCTGATTCCGCTATCCAGCAGGTATTTGAGTCTGTCAATGTATGAATTGATTTCATGGCTTGATGGCCCGCTGCCCGCCCATTCTAAAAACAGTGTCTGTATTATTATCGGCCATCTTTTGCCTGCAAACTCCAGGTTTTCAATAATTTGATCCAGTGAAACAGCGGAGCGGTTGATGGTCTGATAGTAACTTTCGGTTCCGGCGTCAAGTTTTGCCCATATCTCGCCGTTATTTGCCATCAATGTGTCTATGGCGCTGACAACATCGTTGTCTTTTAATCTGGTGGCGTTGGTTATGAGTACTAATTTGACGTTACTCAGGCTTAATTGTCCTTTCAAACGCGCCATTCTGACGACCGATTCGGGAAATTCCTCAGCCGTTGTGGGCTCTCCATCGCCGCTGAAAGCTATATCGTTCAGTCTCAGCAACTCTTTTTTGGCGGCGCTGAATGGATGCGTTTTGAACAGCTCTCCCGAAAGCGCCAAATCCAATAAGATTTTCATTTCATCTTCTAATTGGTCTAAATCAAGGTCTTTTCGTTTAACCGGATATATATGGTCAACTTCACAATAGACACAATTAAAATTACAGGCCCTGCAGGGATTTATGTTGACACCAAGACTGACACCTTTACTGCGGCGGCTGATTACGGGATAGCAATAATCAAAATTCCGCCATATTCGGCTGTGATCCATGTGTGCGGGTGTAATACCTGTCATGTGTCCTTTAATTAATATGATCTTTCCAAAAGGGTTTCAGTGATTTCTCGCAATAAACGTGTTGTTTCCTGATCTCCGTCATTGGCGGACAGCGCGTCGCACGCGGTCTTGCTGGCTTGTCTGGCAAGTCCGTGGGCTTCTTCCATACATCCATGTTGATTCAGCAGATCCAAAAGCAGATTGGCGTCTTGAGGCGATACGAAAGGAGGGCTGTTTTCCCAGACACGCTTAATAATAGGTATCGTGTTATCCGGCGCTTTTTCAAGCAGAGAGAGCATGGGCAATGTGAGTTTGCCTTCGCGTAAATCTGAGAATACGGGTTTGCCGAGATGATCACTGGTTGAGGTGTAATCCAGGAGATCATCCACCAATTGGAAAGCTCTGCCTAATTCCAGGCCGAATTTGTACATGTTCCGGCAAAAATCTTCATCTCTTTCGGCCAAAACAGCGCCGACTTCAGCACATGCGGCAAATAATATGGCCGTTTTTCGCTCAAGTACGTCAAAGTATGTTTTTCTTGATACATCCAGTTTGTATAGGCATTCGTTTTGTATCAGCTCACCTTCTATCATGCGGCTTATGACGTCCGCGAAGATATCCGATGTCCGCCAGTTTCTGTCAGCCAGTGTGATATGTATGGCTTGTACATACAGGAAATCGCCAAACAGAACGGATAGTGTGCTGCCCCACTCGGCGTTCAGACTGGGGCGTCCGCGCCTTATGGGGGCGTGGTCAATTATGTCGTCATGTATAAGTGTGGCTGTGTGTAAAAGCTCAAAAACCGCGCCATAGCGGATGTCTTTGTCTGATGTGCAGCCGCAGAATCTTGAGGCCAGTAAGACCAGGGCCGGACGCAATCGCTTGCCGCCGCCCTTTAAAATGTGTTCCGCCAGGCGTCGCACTACCGGGATTTCACTTTGAACGATTTTTTGTAGCTCAGATTCCACTGCTTCCAGTTTGGAAGATATTGGTTCAAAAAACTTTTCAAGATTCAATCTGTTCATGGCACTCAATTTGGCAATTTGGCAATTTGCCGCTTTAGTGACGCCCATGCCTGGCTCATGTGCAATCTATGAAAAGCCGCGAGTACGAGACTGTGATGGATTTCACCAGCTTCAAGTTTGAGTCTCCACTCCGAGTAGGACATGGCCCATACACGGAGTTCTTCTGTGGGGTCAAGGAGTAAATCTTTAATCGGAACACAGTCAAGAGCCAAAAAAAAGTGGCATCGGTTGTTCTGTATTGCCGGGTTTGGGGCGCAGTAACCAAGACTTATCCAGTTGTCGGAGGCATAACCCGTTT
>Ga0268262_10000909_pt1 | contig 38286 bp, 46 predicted proteins | sample TergutNc150P3_FD_190354 | JGI IMG/M metagenome (GOLD analysis project Ga0268262, IMG submission 190354) | Nasutitermes corniger P3 segment gut microbial community from laboratory colony in Florida, USA - Nc150 P3 (SPAdes) (version 2) | ecosystem: Host-associated > Arthropoda: Insects >...
ACCTTCGAGCCGCCTCACGGCGAACCACGGTTTTCAAGACCGTTCCCTATGCCAACTAGGTCATCTCCAAGAAATCGGAAAGGTGAGATTTGAACTCACGGTTGCCGCGTCCCAAGCGCGGCGGCATACCAACTTGCCCACTTTCCGAAAAAGAACGGAAAGACCGGGACTCGAACCCGGAAGCCCCTCGCGGAAGCGGCGGATTAGCGATCCGCTGGGATACCGTTACCCCATCTTTCCAATCGGACGTAAAAAAAAAGGCGATAAACCGTGCGGGTTCATCGCCTTGCAACATACAAATTTCCTGTACGCGTTAAACGACACCCTCTTCGGCAAAGCAATCGCTGTGATCACTTTTAAACGACGGTGATTTGGGTGGGGAACATTTAACCGGTTTTTTCACGTACTTCATACCTTCCCTTATTATCGTGATAAAAAATAATTTGTCAAGTGTTTTATAAAAAATCCGAATAAAAAATTATTTGTTAATTATCCGCAATTTTCCCGGAAACGCCTATTTGATTATGGCCGCGTATAATAAGGTGAACAATTCCCGTGTGGGGGTCGTCAGAAAGCTCACGGATTACTACATCACGGTAAAGGGGCGCGAGGTTGAAATGACCCGCGTCGGGGTAGATCCCGACATTTGGGGAAACGCCGACACGAAAGCGTTATCTGACGATTCGATTACCGCGATTGTGACGTTTCCGCCGGGGGAACTGCCGATTCTGCGGGTGCGTGACGCTTTGTCGGATAACGTTTCGGGCGGAAGCGCGTTTTTTTACGATATTTTGCCGGTTGAAGCGTATTTTAAGTTTAAGGACAGGGTGGAACGCGGCGATATTTTTTATTTTACCGTGGAAGACGAATTAAAAAATAAAATGCCGATTATTCTAAAAGTTTGTGACCTGACGGGCGGCGTGACCACCAAACTGATATGGCGGAAATTTTTATGTTCCCCCGTTACGGGTTTGCACGAATTGGCGGAAGAAACCCAGGCGAGGGTACTTGAAAAAATCGGGGTAGTGACGGGTATGGCTGATGGATAACGAAAAAGCGGCGAAATTGAAAAAACTGTTACAACTCGACAATTTGCCCCGCGTTTATTTCGCCCGCGTCATAGGAATTTCGGCGTATACGGTTTATTTCGTGTTTTATGACACGCGCAGACCCTACGTCTCAATAACTTCAATGGAAGCTCACAAGCGGGATTTTCCCGCGGTCACGCCGTTTAACGGGGGAGGCAGGCTGTCCCTGACGCTTCTGAGGCCGATAGAGGAATTTCGAGGAACCTTCGCGGGTTCCTTGTTCGTTCGCGTGGATTTGAGCGGCAGGTTCGGGGATAAAAAACTTTATTACAGGGAAAATAAAAGCGTCGTGTTCGTCGAAGACATGACCCTTAAAGATTTTAAAACCGCCGCCGCGATTTCGGCGTTCACCCAAAGGCACAGGCAGATACGCAGGACGTTTTTAACCGGCAACCAGGTGAAGTACACGCGGCTGATGAACTGTTCGATAGACCAGCGGGACGATTGGGCGCTGTTTGAATGGCTTTCCATAGCGACCCCGAACACCCAGCAGAAAAAAGAGGCCGACCCTTTCAGCAATTTTGATTTGATAAACGATCCGTCGAAAGTGTACGAATTAAAAATCCGTCTGGACGGGTTCTTCACATGGCTGTTGGGGACGTTGCCCGACGGGCAGGCGGTTTCAAAAAAAGATTTATTGGACGCGATGGACGTATGCAGCATAAAGGCGTGGAGTTCTTCCCCGGCGTTTCATTGGCAGGGGCATAATTACAACATGTCCCAACTGGGCGCGGCGCTTTACCCGACCAATATCGCGCCGAAACATTGGAATCAGGCGCACTTGCACGGCGAGAACGCTTTTCTCGACAAACACCTGGCGGTCCTATTTATGAATATAGGGTTTTACGCTCAACAAATGGCCCAAATGCTGAATAAAAGGCTGAGGGCGAACAATATTATTTGAGAAGGAGACGAATATGATTTACGCGTATCGTTTAAAAGACAAAACGGGGGAAGCCGGCAAAACGTTTGACGGCATCACCGTCAGGGAGGCTTGGCAGTTCACGTCGGACGCTAAAGTGGCGGTTTTGAAAAAATGGGAAAAAGTGGCGGTGCTTGAAGCGGAAAATATTCAGGCGGCGAAGAAAGCGGCCGCGGAATACGACGAATCCGCGAAACCGTCTTCGGAGGAAAAAGACGATGAATATTCCTTGCCGGACGCGCTCCAGGGCTTGAATGATCCGCTGGCGAACGAACTCGCGCCGAAAACGCTCAGTGAAATCAAAGCCTTCGCCAAAGCTAACGGATTTGACGAGGCGGAGTACAGCAAACTCGCGAAGTCAAAACTTATCGAGTACGTCGTACTCGGCATGGCGACCAGAGAGAATGCCTAAAGAATTCTTTGCGGTTAAAGGAAACCCTTTCTTCAAAAAAACTTTTTACTCGACAATTTTGTCAACCAACATAGCGGTCTACAATTTTTTGGCTGACAGGCTGTTTGAGGGCGACGTTAACCGCATAGTATGGGCATCATCCGAAAAAACGTTCCGCAAACGGCAGGAACAGGTGAACGCTAGAAAAAACCCTTTAATAGGCACCCTTGACATGCCCTACTGCTCTTTCCGCCTTTGTCAGGACGGGTTGGAAAACGCCGTCCACAGGCAATGGTTCAACCAGGCGCTCAACGTCGAAGGCCAGTGGATTGAGGAACTCGGCAGGAAAGTGAGGCAAACGCCCGTGCAACTCCGGTACGAAGGGGTCATTTGCGTCCAACACGACACCGATCTTTACTGGTTGCAACAGCTCCTGTTATGGAACGCGAGCAATGAAACGATACTGACCCCAATCCTCGAAACGAAAAGCGACGGCGGAAAAGAGGAAGAAATTAAAAATATCGCGGTCGTCACCATCGCCCCGCACATGAACGGAAGATTCTCCGAAGACGAATGGGTGCGGAACAATAAAATACAGGCGATAGACGTTGACATTCAGGCAGACACGTACCTTTTGCTTGACAACAGGGAAGGTTATTGGATAGCCGTAAAATCGGCCCTCGCTTTTCTCAACAACGTCATGCCGGAAGCGATAAAAGCAGGCAGGGAAAAAGGCGACGAAGCCGGTTATGCGGAACCGCCGTTCATATTACCTGACCCCGATAAAGTATCCTCAGACGACATGATGTCGATTCTTAACCGACACGTATTTTCCTAGTTTTTTTATTTCACCCCCCTATTTCTCTATGAACGTCTTACAAGGGGAAAACACATGGATTCATGGAGAATAATTGTAAATATTATTAACCGCTCGAGCTCTGTAAAAAGCGCTCCGGCAAGCGGTACGGGGGCGACGGTCATTCCCGCCAAAAGAGGCAAGGGAGTACCGGTAAAAATTCAGAAGGGGCAAACCAGTCGGATACTCCAGCTTTATGGAAACGACTCATATCACGTTCTTGAAGCGATTGCTTACAACGACAAATACCCCCTCTATATCTGCGCCCCCCATTCAAACGGCGTGCAAAGCGCGTTAATGCTTACGGATGACGGGCTGGAAAATATTCCGCTGTTAAGCGAAAACGTCAATTTTTCAAGCCTTTTAACGCAACATTTCCTGGGCAAATCACAGGCGGGCGTCACTTCTTATTCGGCGGTCATACCGCATTCCGACAAAATCGTAAAAGACAAGTTTTGGATAACGGTCGGCGGCGAAGCTTATTTGCTTGCAAAGACCGAGGCGGGTAACGTTTTAACCCTCAGCGGCGAACTTGGCGCGGGGGAACTCGATCTCGACACGGGCGTACTGGAATTTATTTTCAACGACGAACCCGCCGAAGGCGAACGCGTCAGTTTCAGGTACAACGTGAACGTTTCAAACGCGGCATACGCATTATTCGGCATGAACTTCCCGTGCGAAGACTACGTTGCGGTCAGGATAAAGAAAAGCGATGTCAGCCCCAACCAGTTGTCCCTCGGCGTGGCGGAAGTTGACAAGGGAATTTATACCCCGATTGCGGGATTCCCGAAGGAAATCTCCCTTAAAAAGGGATTCCTTGACGGCAAGGGAAACCTCATATTCGTGGAACAGGTTTTGAAGGAAAATGATTTCCTGTTCGCGGCCGTAAACGAGGCCAAACCTTTTGATTCGTCCGTTTGGGACGCGGGAAGCGACGTATACGTTGACTTCACCGGCGGTTTCAGGGGGGATCCCGTTTCAGGCGTTGAACTGACCGCGGGCTGGCAGAAATACAAATCAACCCGCCTTTATCCGGCGGATATTTATTTTGACACGACGGGCGAACAGGCGGCTAAGGCGGCGATGCTCGCGCTCCGTAACGGCCCGATACCGTACAAAAGGTTCCTCGCCCCCGTCGCCGCGGGTTTTCCGTCGGTGTCGGAAGTCCTCAGCCCGGAATTCACCCTTCCGTCCAACCGCGGGTTATCCGTGTTCTGGAACGGCGGGTACATTCAAAATCCCTTCGCCCCCACGGGGGATCTGCTGTCTACTTTGATGGGCGAAGTGGCGGCCAAATTCGCCGACGCTCTGGTCCATTCATACGGCGGTAGGGCGGTTTCATGGAGCGATGAAAACAACGTCGGCGGCCAATTGACCGGCGGCCGCATCGTGAAAATGTTGCACGACGCTGACCAGACGGAATCGAAGGCGATGGACAAGAAAAGAATCAACCCCATCGTCCAATCGGAAACGTTCGGAATAATAATCACTTCGCGGAGGACCACGGACACGAGCGAAAGCGATTATTCATACACGGATTATTCGGCGATCATCGACTACTGCGTGGGGCGCACAATCAACGAAGTATTGCCGTATCAGATAACGAAGTTTAACGACGACGTTCACCGCGCAGACGTTTTAACCAGGGAAGAAGCCATCGTCAAACCGCTCACCGTCTCCCCCAACAACGTCATCCGCGATTACGCGACGAAATGCGACGCGGAAAACAACAACGATGACGTTATGGCGAGGGAGGAATTCATCCTCACCGTCGGGATTAAAGTCACCCCGAAATCGGAAATTGTCGTACTCAACTTCATCAACGCGGGTCAGACGATGCGCGTTGAGGAATTGGTGAAGTAAGGAGATATAAGAATGATTGAAAGCGTTTACCAACAGGGCGATGACGCTCTCGCCAATATGGCGGAATTGCAATTTCCCGTCTTTAATCTGTTCGGCCTCGCCGATCCGTTGAAATTCAGGACCACGAACATAAGCATCCCGGAATTCAACGTCGGCGTCTACGAGGTCCACTGGAAGACGCAGAAATTTGAAAAGCCGAGCGGAAAAGACGATTCGCCGAAGACGATGAGTTTCACGTTCCGCATAGACAAATATTATACCGTTTACAAGGCGTTAATGGCCTGGTGGCAGTTTATCTGCAATTCGGATACCGGCGCGATGGCGGAAGACGTTGGCGCGATTACCAAAACTTCCAACATCCGCTGCGATTTCCAGGTTCGGTGCGTTGACAGCAACAACGTGACCACTACCGAAGGCTGGAAATTCTTTGGCGCGTGGCTTAAAGGCATGGCGGGGGTCGAGTTTGACGAAACCTCCGGCGAACCGATAAGCATCGCGGTTACGATGTCCTACGTTAAAGCTGTGCCGCAGTTTTAATTTGTAGCATAATTACCTCCTTATCCCCCGGTCTTACCATCCGGGGGATTTTTTTACCCCTATTTATTCATGTCCATCGACGCAGCGTTCAAAGACGTGAGCCACGCCCTCAAAAATTATTGGGAAGCCTGTTTTCTGAACGAGGAAAACAAGGCTTTGCTGTGGACTAAGCCTTTGATTACCTCGATAAACACGCCCAAATTAAAATTTATCGTAACGCCCACCGAAGGCGGCGTGATGAAGGCCTATACCGGTTACGAACTGCCTGAAAACCTGTCCATCACGATGTGCGAGACGCGTAACAGGGACGTTGAAAAATATCTTGACGGCTGGATGTTCGGGGACAAGGGCGTTTTTGACAGGGGCAAGGGAAAATTCAGGACAAGGGCGGCGGGTGAAAAATCAAACATTTACCGCTGCATAAGGTTCACCACCCTTTTTTGGGAAAACGCCGATCCGGATAAAAACGGAACGTCGGCGGGCGCGAAAAGCAAAGAACCGAACGTGAAAGAGACTTTGACGTACACCAAGGCGAAGGAAAATTCCGACCTCTATTTGAAATACAATGACGCTTCCCAACAAATCATACCGCAGTTAACGTCGCTCGTTTCCGGCGCGGCGAACCAAGCTCTCGGACATATCCCCTCTATGGCGGTCGGCAGGGTCGTTATTCCGCCGCCTTTGATAAAAAGACCCCTGCCTTGGTCAATATCCCTGCAAAAAACGCTGGCTTCGCCGGAATTGTCAATAAAGAAAAGGGAGACGTTGAAACAGGGCAATGAGCAGGAAATCCCTTCAGTTAAGAATTTTAAACACGCGGAAAAAATAACGTCAACGACCACCTATACCTGCGCGATAGAAGGTTACGAGGTGGCGACTTACGATTACGAGTCGGGCGGCCCAGTTTCTTACACCGTGAACCTGTCAATCATAAATTACCAGACCCGGTACTGATCCCCTATTTATGCAGGAGGATTACAGTTATGCCTAAAAAAAATGACGTGCCTTTGGCGGAGCAGGTGAATTCTGAAGCTTTGTTCGGCAAGAAGGAGAAACTTAAAAAAGACGGGGTGACGGTTCCGACGAAACGCAAACCCGACGACGGCGAATCGGTCTGCGAAGTCAGGCTCTGCACGTGCGGCCGACTATCCGCGCCGCCCATCCTGCGTTTCTACGATTACAATATGATGTCGGCCCAATTAATCGCCGAACTGCCTTCACAGGACAACCATTTGCCGACCATCGTAAAAATTCTGAATACGATGGTGGTTGAAGATTTTGACTGCGGAAAACTCCACATCGAGGAAATAAAAGAAATTCTTTTAAACGTCCACGCCAAGTGGTGGGGTCCGATGTTACACGATTTCCCGTATTTCCTCGACCCCGAAATAGCGGATTATGACAAGTTGATGGCGAGGGAGAACATCAGCCAAGCCGAAATCCCAATCGCCAATTTAACCGTGGTCCCGCTCGCGGAAGACGTTTCGGAACCCATCAACGTCACGAGCGGCGGCGTGGAAGTCAATTTCTGTTATCCCCGCGCCGAGAACAGCGGCATAGTCGATGAAAACATGAAGATAAAATTTGCGGAACAGGAACAGCAATTTTTCAGAATCAAGCAGTTGGCGGAGGCGAAAAAATACGAGGAAGTGTCCGTCGCCGATTTAAGGGCGTACCAGGATTATCTGGCCGAACGGGCTTCATGGAAACTCTTGTTCACCCGCGCCCTGACGTTGTGCGGGATAAACCGCGAACCGTTCAACACGCTTGAGGAAAGGGTGAACGCCCTGAGAACGAACAAATTAATCGGCGTAAAACATTGGGAAAAATACAATAAATTCTTATCTGGCAAAGGCGCGTTTGGCTTGAAAAATGAGGCGGAATTTTATTCCGACGTTTTAAGTCAAAAGGTAAAACGTAGCTTTCGTTTTCGCACCTATACGCTTATTCCACAGGTGGACTCCGGGCGGGATGAACAAGATGAGGTATCATTTGGCTAAATCTTTCGGTTGGGATTGGGACGGGTTCAAATACACCCAGGGGCATTACATCAGGGCGATTCTCATGTCGATCCAAAAAGACAAACAAACGTTTAACATGGGCAACCCCAGGGGGTCTTTCGAGAAAATGAAATCAAGGGGGCTTGTGTAAATGCCATATCCCAAAATGCCCGACGGGTTGACGCGGCTGCCCGACGAATACAAAAAAACAAACGACGGCATAGAACGCCTCATAGGGATAATGCTTAAAAACGGCGGCGAAGCCTCCGGTTTGGCGAAACTCTACCGTGACGAATTCAAAAAACTCGCCCAACAGCAGGCGGCGAACCAGAGAAACGCGAGCGTCACGCTGAAAGCGATGAAGGAGGCGGGCGTAAGCAAAACCGAAAGGGAAGCGTGGATTATGCGCAAAAGCGGTTTGTATGAGGGCGACAAAGACCTGTACGAACTGATGAAGTCGAACCTGGAAGAACTGAAAAAAGTAAATGAGAATACGGAAATAAAGGACGACACGGAAAAAACCCTCGCGGAAGCGCAGATTAAAATGCTGGAGAAGTACCTTAAAAACCAGGACGCGTATTTTAAGGAAAACGACAAACGCGAGAAAACGCTCGACAAAAGGTTAAAAAAAGAAAAGGAAAACGAAAAAAAACCGAAGGCGGTGAAGTGGCTTGAGGAAAAAACCGAAAAATATTTCGGCAAAAAAGCCGAAGCCGCCAAGGAAAAAACGAAAAGCGGCGCGGTGAAATTCGGGGCCGCCGCGCTCACCGCGCTGGTCGGCCCTTTGCGGCTGATTACCGATCCCCTGCTCGCGTTAGCCGACACTTCCACGTCGGAAGTTTTTGAGAAGGCGCTTACGGGCGATGACGAGAAAGACGGCAAAAAGAAAAAGGGCGCGAAAACGGTGTCCAGCCGGCACGGGGTCACGGGCAAAAAATCATACAGCGACGAATACGATTTGGATGAAAGTTTCGGGGGGAAGGCGGATCCGTTCAACGACTGGTCTTTGGATGAAGACGAACAGCCGAAAACTCCGGCGAATAAAAAGAAAGGAAGCGGAACCGTAAAAAAAACCGCGCCCGAAAAGGGGAAGGCGGATCCGTTCAACGACTGGTCTTTGGATGAAGACGAACAGGATAATGACGGCTTTGATTTGGCGGCGCTTGAAAAAATCGTTCAAGGCGCGGGCGATAACAATCCTGGCATGACGGAGGATTCTTTCGGCGATTCGGCTTTACTTGCCAGCATAGGCCCTACGAGGAGCGACCTCCTCAAACGCGGCGGAATAATTGGCGCGGCGGCGATATATCTCGGCGACATCATAACCGGGGGCATACTCAAAGACAGCATTACCGACGTTAAGGACGGGGACGGCGGGGGAAAAGACGGAAGCGGAATCATAAATAATTTATTGGGCGGTTCCGGCAAAGGCGGAATAAAGGGCATGATCGCGAAAGCTTTGCCCGTCGCGGTAGGCGACGCAGTAGCCGTGGCTATCCCGTTGGCGTTGGCCGCCGGAGCGGTAGCCCTTCAAAAACGTGACACGGAGGACGCGAAAAAATACGCCGACAGGGGCGAACACGGGAGGGCGGTTGAAACGTTCCTGCTCGGTGACAGGGAGCGCGTAACGGAGGAAACGGCGGGGAAGGAACTTGGGCGTACCGCCGGCAAAGCGGCGCTCGCGGGCGGCGCAATCGCGGGCGGCGTTGCCGCCGGAGGTTTTATAGCGAGCGGCGGAGCCGCGGCGGCCGCCGGAGCGGCGACTGCGGCTGGGGCTGGAACCCTTGGGGCCGCCGGGGCAGCCGGAGCCGCGGCGTTGGGGGCGGTTGTTCCCCCCGTACTGATCGCCGCCGCGATTGCGGCCGCGGCCGCGGCGGTCGCCAAAGGAACGCAGGAAGCCTACGAACTTGAATACGATAAAAACGCGGCGACCATTCAAAGGGATTTGCAACGTTTAATATCCGACGAGGAAACCCCTTTCCTGAAAAAAGTCGGGGCGGGGTTCAAAAGCGATTGGATAGCGTTAACGTCCACCCTCGCCGGCGGAATCAGGGGCGCGGCGGAAGTTATGGACGTTGAAGCCGAACGGCACGTTCAAAGGCAGTTGGAAACCCTGAAAAAACAGGCTGAGGAAGGCGACGAAAACAGCGCACGGTTATACGACATGATGTCACAGCAAAGTTTCCGGGAAATGTCAAAAAAAGAAAAGGAGAAACTTTTGCGCAGCGAAGGCCTGTATGAGGAATATTTGAAAGTCGTATCCGACACTGACGCGAGTTTTTGGGAAAAATTAAAGGCGGCGGTAAAGACGGTGAAGAAAGGCGTGGAAAACGCGATAGACACCGCGCATGAAAATTTTAAAGGCGCCGTGACGGAAAGGTGGGAAAGCGAGCAACTTAAAAATATGGACAAGGAACTCCAGGACAAGGAAACCGTTGACAGGCTGAAAAACAGCGAAACGTACCAGACCACGTTAGGTGAAACGGGGGATCCCCTGAAAGCCATGCAACAGGCGTTCCTCGACGAGAAAAGGCAGAAAGCCATAGCCCGCGGCGATTTGGACAAGAACGGCATGGTCGTTGACGTGTTCGACAAGTTGAAACTCGGCTTTAAATCGTTCACCGACATATCCGACGAGGCGATCAAGCAGTCCACGGAATTCGACACGAGGCGTTTGCAGTTGCTCGCCGAAGGCAAAACGGCTGAGGAAGCTGACCAGCAGGCGTTGGAGGAACAAAGGGAACTTTTGAACGAACAAATGGAATTGAAACTCAAACAGACTAAGGAATATAAGGAGGCTTTTGACAGAGCTTTGAAAGAGGGAAAATCCTTAAAAGAAGCCGAGCAGGAGGCGTTAAAAAAAGTTAAAGGGAATAAGAAATATTTGCAGTCTTTCGGCCAAAAACTGTCGGAAGGCTTGAAAAATTTATGGGAGAGCGCGAGAAACTTCGGCTCCAATTTATGGGAAGGCGCGAGAAATTTGGGGACCAACGTATGGAACCGCATTACCGGCAGGGCGGGCGGTGACGCGGCGGCGAGCGGCGGCTCCCTTCCCACGCCGTCGGCGAGCATAGACGACGGCATCGTTTACAAGGACGGGAAAGTCATAAAGATTTCAGACGACGACAACGTAATCGCCACGAAGTCGGAACCCGTAATCGGTGACAGGGAAACCAATAAAGCGGCGGCGGTTCCCGTCGCGCCCGCCGTGAAGGAATTCTCGGACGGCAATATCGTGGACGCTTTAATGCAGATATTGGCGGCTTTGAAAGAGAAAGAATTCAGCCCCGTCATCAACTCCGGCGGCGGCGACGGCGTTATGGATTTTGACGGATTAAGGACGGCGGGGGGAGTATTGTAAAATTTATCGGAATTAGAAAAAAGAGGGGATATAGATTAATCGGTCAGATCACCGCCCTTTCAAGGCGGCGACGGCGGTTCAAACCCGCCTATCCCTACTTAGGAGGATTGTATGGCGATTGACAGGAGATCCGTACCCGAAAAAGCTAAGGAAACCGTTGAACTGGCGATTAAAAAAATTCTTTCTTTCAGCGAGAAGGCGAGAAAGGAGGGATTGCTGAGTTTGTCGGATTCGCCCGATAACGAGGCGTTAAAGGACAGGAATAATTTATTTGAATACGGCATGTCACTGGTCATTGACGGCGTGGATTATTCCCTGATTAAAGAAATTTTATGCAACATCCAGGGTTTGAAGGAACCGTCTTACACGCAAAAACTTGTTGACAACGTTTATATCGCCGGGGTCTTGGGCATCCAATGCGGGCATCATCCCGATATGCTGTTACGCCTGCTCGATTCCCTCGTTCCCGAACAGAGCCGGAGCGATTGGCTGAAAACCGAATTGACGAATAAAAATCTTGGAATATAGGCCGTTTATGGACAAAAGAATCAGATCATTGTTTAACGTGTTCCGCCTCGCGCTGGGCTGGGCGTTTGGCGCGGGGGCTTCCCAAACGGCGGGGCATTTGGAACTTAATTTTCCGCTGACCCTGCTTTCCGCCCTGGTATTTTACGGCGCGGTATGGTTTTTATTGGAACTGGCTTATACCCGTTCTTCCGACGGGCGTAAAAGAATAATAATATTCATTCCGCTCGCGCTGACGTTACTCGCAATCGTCGGCGTTCGTTTAATGGAGAGTCTTTGATGCGCGATTCCGAAAAAACCGAAACCTTTGATTTGGAGGAAACCTTCATCTCATTCGTCGAGAAACAGATAAAGGAATTCCAGATGTTGGGCGATCTCACGCAGGGCGACGAGATACCGATAGAAAAAGTTTTTTACTCCATGAGCCAATACTACAACATGGCTTTAATGCTCAACTCCCTGTACCAGCGCGAAAAAATACATTTAAAAGATTTGGAACTGACGTATGAAGCGTGGTATTCCGACATGTTCACGGAGGCGAAAACGGCGGTAAGGCGGCAAAACGAGAGCAAGAGCGCGAAACCCGCCTTGAAAGAATATGAAATGTACATCAAAGAAGCCCACGGGGGGGAATATTTCAACTGGCAGAAACGCCTCGCGCTGGCGGAAAGCAAGTGCGATTTTTTCATCCGTCTGAGGGAAACGCTGAACAAATACGATTCAATCCTCACGGGGCTTGCCTCGGCCATGAGGTCGGAATTACGCGCCCTTTCAATCGAGGACAGGGGAAAGCCGAAGGAAAGATAAATGGGCTTTATAAAAAAACTGGTTGACGGAATCAGGTATAACAAATACACGGAATGCCCTTTGTGCAAAGGGCATGGCGGCGAAACGGACATTATAACCGATGAAGGGCTGGGTCCGTATTACCCGTGCCTGTTATGCCATGAAAAGGGCTACCTTAACATATTTAAAAAATTGGATTTTTTTATTTGGGAAAAATTGCATTGGATAAAATATGAAAAACTAAAACGCTATTAGAGGATGGGGGTAGGGTTATGTTAGAACGGGCTGACGGCGTGTCAGATTTCAAGGTTATTCAGGAAGACGGTTACAGGAGGGTGTCCGTGTTCGGCATGGGGTATACGGGTTATACCCTGCCGAAAAACGATATTCACGACGTGTTCGGCGCGGTTGAAACGAAGGATGATGACGACGATTCCCCGGACATAGATTTTGACGATTTAAGAACAGCGTCTTATTTCGTCGTTTGGGACGGGGATCTGGAAAAGTTAGCTCATTATTTTTATAACCTTGGCAGGGAACACGGCGCGAAAAAATAACCCGCCTATTTATTCATACTCATATAAGGATGTTTTATGACGATATTGGAACCGTTAAGGGAAGAAAAAACCGAAGACACGGATTGGGACGAAGTTAAAACGATTTTACAGGCGGGTAAAATTCAAAGCGTCGTTATCAATTATGGGGGACGCAGTAATTTTCAAATAAGGCTTACGGACGTAAGGTTACAGCCCGGCGGAAATTACGTGCGCTTCGGGGAGAAAAACGGTACGCTTACTTTGAATTTCGGGCGTAAATATAAACTTGAAAAAAGAAACGGAATTCCTTCCACTGTCTTCGTGGAAGACGGGAATGACGTTAATTTTGTCATTCACCTGAAATAATATGACGATAGCCGTAGATTTTGACGGAACGGTCGTGGAGGAAACGGAGGATAATCCGTACCCCGATTTTGGCGGGTTTCTGCCCGGCGCGGTTGAAACGCTAAAGGAATTGGCCGCCCAAGGGCATATCCTCATTCTTTGGACGTGCAGGGTCGGCGATGACAGGCAAAGGGTTTTCCAACATTGCCTTGACGCGGGAATCCCATTCAAATTCGCGAACCAGAACATGTGGGAAAACGAACTTTGGGATTACGGTAAACTGAACGCAGACGTTTATATAGAGAACAAGGATTTTTCAATTTTCAGGCGCGGCGGCAAAATTGATTGGGAGTTCGTCCGTGAAGCCGTTATCGGCGCAAGTGACGCGGATACCCTGTTTAAAGGCGACTTCATAAAAGTCATTTCCCCGAAAGCCGCTCCGTATGAAGCAGTGCAGTGCGGGGAATCCGTCATGGTTCTGTTGGTTGACACCTCGAACGGAACCGCGTTCGTCAGAAGAGAACACTGCCCCCCCTACGAATACCGTACCCCGTTCAAACATTATTACACCGCCATTACGGGCGGAATGGATGAAGGCGAGCTTCCGTTGGATGCCGCCATCAGGGAAGTGAAGGAAGAAGCGGGCGTGGATCTCAAACAATATACCGTTGACATAATAAACCTTTTTAACGGGAAATTCACGAAAGTCCAGACGGATAACATCCACGTTTACCTGATAAAAGGCTCCAATTTCACGGTCGGTTACGCTTCCGGCGACGGAACGTTTTACGAGAAGGAATGCACGACGGTTCAGGTGCCGTTTGGTGAGGTTAAGGATTTAAAACCCTGCGATTATCTGCTGACGAGTTTATGGGCGCTTTCAAAGCCGTACCTGTAATCATTCCTATTTTTATATGCCGGGAAAAGATTTATTACGGGAAAGTTTGCGGAAAATATACTCAGCGGTCGGCGGGAACGAATCCGCAACGCCTCCCAAAAATATAAAAGACACCCTTAATTGGTGGCTTTCTCAAATCCATGAAGCGATAACCGGCGAATTAATACAGAAAGCTCCGCCCGACGCGTTTGACGACACCAATTGGTGGATGCGGAAACTGTATGAAGGATTAAGCGGCGAAGTAATAAATTATCCCAAAGAAGCGAAAGACAAACTAGAATGGTGGTTTCAAAAATTTCATGAATTTTTTACGGGCGAACCGGCGGTTACGGCGCCGAAACCCGCCCCGAACAAAGACGCTCTCGCATGGTGGCTGGAAACGTTGTACGAGGATTTATTAAACAGCGGTTCAATTCCCTGGCGTTTTCAGGTTTCCGGCGGGGAATTAAGCCTGACGGGGGATAATCTGCCGTCTTCTTTCGGGATTAATCAGGCGGGGGAATTGACGGTAAATGACGCGCAACTTCTCCCAAAGTTTACGAATTGGCGCGTGTTAAACGGGCGGCTGTACGCCGATGAAGCCGCCTAGATTAGGGGGACTGATATGACGAGAAGTTTTGGGGCAATCACTTATATTTGGAAAGGGGAATCCGCCGCGGCTCCGGCGAACCCCGCGCAGAATTGGGTTTACAGAAACTCCGCAAATAAATCGGTTTATTTGTATGATTCCGGCGCGTGGGCATTAATGGTAAAAGACGGGATTGACGGGACAAACGGCAAAACTCCCGAATTTCAAATGTCGGGGAATAAACTTCAATGGAAATATTCGACGGATTCTGCCTGGATCGATTTAATAACTTTCCCCGCTTACTACGCGAAGCCTTCCGGGGGAATTCCTAAAAGCGATTTGGCGGACGAGGTTGTTGAAAATCTTGACAAAGCGGTGTCGGCGGTACAACCTTCCGCGTTAAACGATTACGCGAAGAAATCGGAAATACCGGCCGTTCAACAGGAAACGGACCCCGTTTATCAAAAAGACAAACCGTTACTTGCGTTAAAATCGGAAATTCCCGACGTGTCAAATTTTGCAACCCGAACTGGCGTAACTGACGTTATATCTGCCGCGGTAACCGCTCACGCTGAGGACGGAAACGCTCACGGTTTAACTAAAATAAAACAGGATATAGAAAATCTTAAAAATTCAAACAGCGGCGGAGGAAATAACGGCGGAGGAAATAACGGCGGCGGAAACGGCGGCGGGGGATACGCGCCTCCCGTTGACGGTATACCAAAGACGGATCTGGCGCAGGATATTCAGGACAGTTTGGATAAAGCGGATTCAGCGTTACAATCTTTTTCGGAAACTGATCCAACTGTTCCCGATTGGGCTAAGGCTTCTTCAAAGCCTGACTATACCCCGTCAGAAATTGGCGCGGCGACGGCGGAACAGGGAAATAAAGCCGATACCGCTTACCAAAAACCCGCCGACGGAATACCGTTAAATGATCTTAATCAATCGGTGAGGGAAGGTTTAGACTTAGCTAATTCTGCGTTACAATCTTTTTCGGAATCGGATCCAGTTTATACGGCGGATAAACCTTTACTTGCCATGAAATCCGATTTAACTCCGCTTGCGACCATTGCCTCATTGAATGGAGAAATTCAGGATAGAATTAATGCCGGTAACGCTTTATCAGAAAAAATTGACGAAGCAAAAGCGATAGCCGAGGGCGGCGCAAGGGCGAGAGTTTTTGCCGATGAAGCTGAACTGGACGCTTGGCTTGCGGTACGGGAAAATACCGATACCTTAAATGTAGGCGATAATTTTTACATCATTGAAACGGATGTTCCCGACTATTGGTGGGACGGTACGCGGAAGCAGAAACTTGAAACGGGAAAGGTTGATCTTGCGCAATATTACACGAAAACGCAGATAGATATTTTACTTTCAAGCAAACTGGATATAACGACCTTTAACGCGGCGTTAGGACAGAAAGCTGACGCGTCATCAGTGCCTTCTTTTCCGTTGAGCGCGGCAAACGGCGGTACTGGCGCTAATTTCGCGTCACTTTGGGAAGCAGTAGCCTCAGTCTTTGCCGCAACGAACGCGCCGGCAACAACCGGGGTATTATTCGGCGCCGATGGGACGGGAAAAGCAAATAACAGGCTGTGGACCGTTCAACAGATTATAGATTTGATTAGGACGCAAAACATTACTTTTACGGGAACTATAAATGTTCCAACGCAGGCGGTTCCGTAAATGGGCGCGATAATTACAAGGCAAAATTGTGTTGATTATTTATTAAAATTAGCGGATACCGCAGACGACATTTTTGCAGTGGGCGTAAGACAAGGCGGCAGCGCTTATTTTGGGAAAATAAATTCTCAAGCGTTTGCCAATAATCAGAATTGGACGAACCTTTCGGCGAATCTTCCGCCTGGAAAATGGGTAAGTTGTTATTGGCTTCCTCCTAATAACATAGTTTTACTTCCCGATAACAGCTCGACTACTAATCCTCAAATAGCGGTAAGCAGTGACGGCGGGAAAACATTTACTGTACGAACAATAACGACAGGGGCAAACTACGGCCCGCTAAGGGGGATAGCGGCTACTAAGGGCCGTAATAACAGTTGGCTTTATTGGACTGTTGTTTGTTCTAATTCCAGTAATGGGAATGGGGCGTGGGTTCGTCTTTACCGCTCCTCTGACTATGGGGCTACTTGGACATTACATCAGACATTTAATCAGGGACAACCCACCACCGCGACCGGTTCCCCCGGTATTTTTGGCGAACCGACCGGCACTTACGCTGTCGTTCCGATTTATTCTATCGGAACAAATCAGGATTCTTCCACGGTTTTAACTATCAGCCCCTCGGCAAATTCCGATTACACAATCGGTTACATTGGCCCGACTGTTTACGCCCCTAAAACTCTTGGCCATGTATGGTGGTGTTATGATCGCTTTATTGGGATGACGGATTATACGAATTCTCCTTCCCATTATTGGTGGAAACCCAGCGCTAATACATGGGCAAGTTTTTCTTCACTTAATGACGGGAAAAAAAGACAGCAGTTTGCGGGCGCTAGCGGCCCCTGGTATTATGTCTGTAATGATGATTCTGAGGATGTGCTGTTTATGAATTGGGCGTGTTCTAACGATTTCGCCCGATGGTACACGGATGAATCCAACAATTACGTTCCGAAATGCTATCATTTATTGCTTAAAGACAGGGATAATAACTATGGGGTTTTGGAGGGAACTTACGGAGATGATTCTTACCTAAAAATAGGAATGGGCGGCGATTTAAATGATATATGGTTTCCGCCTAATTCGATGAAACCGGGGGGATTTGCCGATATAGTGGCTAATTCAAAACATGCTGTTGCAATCCCATATAACGCAACGCCGTCTATAAACATTAATGTTACAAATCCAAACGCGCCCGCAAACAAAGAATACGCCGGCGGCATCATAGATTTAATTAGGGCCGCTAAAGGGTTTAGCAATAAAAACGTAAGACAAATGACGGTTAATAACGGGACATCGGGGAGAGCGATAGATTTTGCTTCATTAAATAACAACAACGTAAATAATTATCTGAACTCTAATTAGCATTATGCCCGAAAAACCGGTATTCGCCTCAGCGCCTATTTTTTCATAGGGGTTTAAATGGAATCCGTTCCAATTCAATATATTTCGTTAGCTATTTTAATAGCCAACGTCATACAAATTATTATTTTTGCGCGGAAAAATAAAACAAACATTAATAAAAAATACGGAATTAAAAGAAAGAGGTATCAGAGGAAAAAATGACGGAAATTTTATCCCAGGACGACATAGACCGACTGATTTCCTGCATAAAGTATGCGGATGATGAAGAACGGAGGGGAAAAGTTTTGACCCCCGTCCCACAAAAGAAAGCTAGGATATACGATTTCAAACGCCCCGATAAATTTTCCAGGGAACAGGTTCGCGCTTTTTCAATGACGCATGAAACTTTCGCCCGCTTAACCACGACAAGCCTTTCCGCCCAACTTCGCAGTATGGTTCACGTCCATGTCGCTTCGGTAGATCAGTTAACTTATGAAGAATTTATCCGCTCCATTCCCACTCCGACAACCTTGGCTATCATCAATATGGACCCCCTCAAGGGAAACGCCATTTTAGAAATAGACCCCGCCGTCACTTTCGCCGTCATTGACTCGCTGTGCGGCGGTTCCGGTGAGGGAACAAAATCCCAGCATGAACTGACCGACATTGAGTCGTCCATCATGGAAGCCGTTGTTGTTCGCCTGCTGGGCAACCTCCGCGAAGCTTGGACTGCCGTGGTTGATTTAAGACCCAGGCTGGGGGAACTTGACACCAATCCCCAATTCGCGCAAATCGTGCCGCCGAATGAAATGGTCGCGCTGGTGACGTTGGAAACCAAGATGGGCGACGTAGAAGGCATGATGAACCTGTGCGTCCCCTACTCCACCGTCGAATCAATCATACCGAATTTTTCCGCCGCTTACCGGTACGGGAAAAAGCTGGACAGCAAAAAAAATTATACGCTGTCCGGCATGGAAGACGTTCCCGTCAAACTGACCGCCGAATTGTTCAGGCGGAATTATCCCATTAAGGAAATTCTCGATTGGGGAATTGGGGCGGAATTAAAGCCGGTTTGCCGGAGGGACGTTAGTATTGGCTGGCTTCGGCTGGGGGGCAGGCGGGTATGGGATTTTGACATATTACGTGATGAAAAAGGCTTTTCAAAAAAAATTAACATAATTGGCGTTACGGAGGATAACCCGTATGGGACGGAGGGAGGAATAAATATGAAAGATTTGAACGCGGCGAACCCGCTGGTGGCCGACGCGCTGTCGAACGCGGAAATAACCGTGTCCGTGGAACTCGGAACCGCTTCCAAGACGGTGAAAGAAATTCTGGAAATGGGCGAGGGGACGATTGTCGAACTCGACAAACTGGCGGGGGAGCCGGTGGACGTTAAAGCGAACGGCGTGTTAATCGCCAAAGGCGACGTGGTGGTCATTGACGAAAACTTCGGGGTAAGAATTTCGGAAATCGCTTCTTCGTCATCTGACGCCGCGGATGGGGACGCCTATTCCCCGTCCGACGTTGAATAGGAAATAAGATGCCGAATATTATTTTAGATATTTTAAGCGGGGCGGTATTATTTTTTACCGTACTGGGCGTGTCCGTAACCGTTTATTTTGGCGTGAAGAAAATTCGGAAAACAATAAAGGAAAGAAATGAAAAACGGAATAAGGGGGAAGACGGCGGTGATTTGGAACTGAGCGGGGAAGACAGGCCAGATCCTCCCGTTTTCAATAAAAGCGCGGCAGAGGAAACGGGCGAAGACGATGATGGTGAAGAAACCGAAAAGATTGATTGCGACGCGGATTCCGTCGGGTACGTGGACGAACACATTGAGGATTACGTCAGGCTGTTAAGGGACTGTTTGTCGGATTCGGTCACGCAGGCCGACAACGAATCGAGGTTAAGGCAATATTCGTGGATGCAGAAAGCCGCTTTCTTCATCATAGCGGTCGGTTCCGGCGTTTCAAGCAGAATTTTCGCGTTCCTGCGCGAAGATGAAATTGACGCTATCGTTTTTGAAGTGTCCCGCGTGGAAAGCGTTTTTTACGGGCAAAAAGTACAAATTTTGCAAGAGTTTGAAAGGCTCGCCAAATCCTACCAGTTAATCTCCGCCGGCGGCGTGGGTTACGCGAGGGAATTGCTTGAGAAAACCTTCGGCGCAAAAACCGCCGTTGAAACGCTTAACCGCCTTAATTCAAGCCTCCAAGTGAAGCCTTTCGACTTCATCCGCAGGGCGAACCCCTCCCATCTCCTTAATTTCATCAGGCAGGAACATCCGCAGGTGATCGCGCTGGTTCTTTCCTATCTTGAGCCGAACAAAGCCTCGGCCATACTTGAAAACCTGCCCCATGAAACGCGGGGCGACGTTGCGCGTCGCGTCGCGGGAATGGGCAGCGTAAGCCCTGAAATAGTGCGTTGCATAGAAAGGGTCATCGAAAAGAAACTTTCATCGCTGTCAAGCGAAAACTATATCGTGTTAGGCGGCGTGGAAGCCGTCGTCGAAATATTGAACCTGACGAACCGCGCCACGGAAAAACAAATCATTGAAGAACTGGAAGACACAGACCCCGAATTGGCGGAAGCGGTCAAACAGCGGATGTTCATATTTGAAGACGTTATAATGCTCGATGACAGGGCGATTCAAAAAGTAATGCGTGAAGTGGATTCCCAGGAACTCGCCAAATCGCTCAAATCGGTCGATTCAGAGGTTCAGGAAAAGTTTTTCCGTAATATGAGTAGGCGGGCCGCTTCCATGCTGAAAGAAGACATGGAATATATGGGTCCAGTGCGTTTGAAAGACGTTGAGGAAGCTCAGTTAAAAATCGTGTCCATTATAAGGTATCTTGAGGAGTGCGGTGAAATAGTCGTCGCCCGCGCAGGAGAAGACGAGTTGGTCGTTTAACCGCCTATTTAAGTATAACATTTTCCAGGAGAAAACAATGAAAGTCGAGTATAAAAACGAATCAAACGTCACCGTAAACGCCAGGGGGTTGAAATTGCTCCCCGGCGAATCTTTGCCGAGCAAGGTAATCATCAAGCCTTTTGGGCCGTTCGTGAAAAGCGGGTTAATTTCCATGTACATAGACGGCGTGAAACAAAACTTGAATGATGAAACCGCCCATCAATTTGACCCGCAATCGCTTCCGCGAGATCCCATAACGGGAATGCCGCACGGAATGGAACCTGAGAATAGGAAACAAACTGAAAATACTGAACCCGAAAAAACCGAAACCGATAAAGCGGAATCCGCGGAAACCGAGCCTGAAAAAATTGAAACCGAAACCGCTACGCTTGTTCAGGAAGAAATTCCCGTCGAAAACGCGGGGCAAACCGCCGATTCCGGGGTGGTGGTCACAGAAGTTTCCGAGGCTGAAATGCCTGACGGCGTTGAAGTGAAGGAAGGCGCGGTCATTGAAACGGATGGAACGGTAACCGTGGTTGAAACGGCGGAACAGTCCGTCAAAGAAACCGAAACGCCGGTTGTTGAAGCAGACGGAACGTTCAAAGAAGAAAAATAAAAAATAACTTCAATAATCTAAAGAGTTAACGGCTTATTTTGTGAAAAAATCACAAAAACAACCGTTAACTCCCGAATAATAAAGGCGGTTTGCGGTGTTAGGGCTTGAACCAAACCGTATATCGGCGGCGTTGCTTGCCGTTGAAACGGTAATTTCATTCACGTCTTTTTTTCCCAAATAGTTAAGACAATAAAAACAAAAAAGAGCGAGGACATCTCAGTATTAACATGGGCGCTTTGGATCGTCTCTTATTCCATCGTGGCGGTTTACGCTTTCGTGTTTACCGCGGATTTGGCTTTTTTTTTATCCTCGGAACGATTGAGGGCGTTATATGCCTGTTCACCCTTTTGGTTTGTTTGAAATACCGCGCCTAATTATACTGTCCGTAATATCCGTACACTTTATTTATTCGGGAAACCGCCCCGCAGTAATCGCAAACCAACTGAACCGAATTTTTGGAAACCGATTTTATCTGGATGATTTCATTACCGTTTATTAACAAATACTGCATGTCCCGCAAACCGTATTTTTCATCTACGGATAACACCGTCAAACCGGTTCTGTTCTCCAGTTGCGAGAAAGGAATCGGTTCGCCGACAATATCGGATTGGGGCGAGCAAGTGTTTTCCCTTCCCATACGGTTTTCGCCCACGTCACCCGCCACTACCCTGAAAAACACCGGTTCGTTCGGAAGGGGTATTTCCGCCTCAGTCCTCACAAGCCCCGTTTCAGGCGTTTCATCACAAACGTCCAATTCTTTTTCGCAGGTGTCCCATAAATCATTTGAGAAATTGTTTATGTTGGAGGCTTTTTTCATAAGCAGGCAATAGGTGTTCGCGGGCAATACCATTCCCCATGAAACGGTTAATTTTTTTTCTTTAACCGTCACGCCGTCCAAATCAAGCACCGGCGTCTCATACGCCGTCACAGGCGAGGGCTTCATCAGCCACCGGGCTTTGTAACCGTCAAAGAAGTTCAGGTCTTTATCCGCCCGCGTTATCTTCGCCTCCGCGTCGGACAGCATCGCTTCCGACATGGCGTATAACGCGTAGGGTCCGTCGGGCTTCTGCGCCGCTTTGCCCGCCCAAAACGCGAGGTGTTTTAAAACGCCTTTGCCAACGTCGTCAAACAAACCGAGTATTTCGCCGCATCTTTTATTTACGCCTTCCCTTATTCCTTCAAGGTTTTTTTTCAAGCTGTTTAATTTCCCGTTAAACTCAGCCCTGGTGTCCGCGTCGGTGGAAGAAGCCGTATCGGGGAACCCGTCAAAATATTTGGCGTAATTTTTCAACAAATCCATCCAATCGCCGGCGAAAGACACGTAGGATTCCGCGCTCTTTATGTCGCCGACGGGCAGTTCAACCTTGTATTCCGTCAAAATATCCCAACCCGCTTTATCCCCCGCCGGTTCAGCGTCCCCGTTCAGAATATGTATTATAAATTCATGCTGGGTTCGCCATAAATCAACCGCTTTAACCGTTTTGCCAACCGCGCCCAATAATTCGTTTTTATCCGTGAAAGCGTCGGGAAAATCCACGCCGTTTTTTCCGACGTAATAAACGGGGGGATTTCCCGCGCCCGTAACAATTTCACTGTTTTCCGTCCTCGAACCTAATACGCCGCTCCCCCTCTGGTTATTTCTCTCGGTTTCCGCCTGTTCAAGGGTAATGAAAGGCCCCCTGTTATCCGCAATATTCCGAGCTTCAACGCCTATCACCGCAGCCAAGCGTTCAAGATATTGGCTGATTCCGTTATGCGTCGGAGCGTTGTCGGGTGAAAAACCTTTAAACCAGACGCTTTCATTGTTTATTTCGTCAACGCCCGACGAGGGGGTTTTCGGATCGGGCGGATGAACGCCGCCTTCCCCGTCACCTTCCGGCGAAACCGATTTTTCAAGATTGGCGGCGTATTCTTCTTTGGCGGATCCCAAGCCGTGCGTAAAACACGGCGTGGAAGTTTTTATCCCGTTGCCGTATGCTATCGCCTCATAATACATTTTAATAACCGACAATATCCCGTAATCGGTTTTGTCGCCGAACAATACCCTGTTCATTTCCTCCTTATCCGCCAAAGCCTTCTCTTTCATTTTAAGCGCGAATTTCTTGGACGCTAAAGCGTTCCCCCGCGCTTCAAGAGCTTTCAAGTGATGTTCGTTATAACCCATTATCCAGTTTCTCCTTACCAATATAATTCCGGTTTAAAATATCTGAGTCATTGCCGCGCCGGCGCCCGGCGGCGCGAGGAAAGAGCCGTGCGTCCCCATAAGCGGCGCGGGGTTTATGTACGTCTTATACGCCGTGATAATCGTTTGCGCCCATAACAGCCACAATTTTTGAAAATCGTTCACGGGGACGGCGGGTAAAACTATTTGCGGCGCCGCTTTAAACGTTCCGGGAATCACCGCCCAGCCCGGCGCGGCGGTTATAATGAAGGTTTTTATCCCGTCGGTTATTTGTTTGCCGAGCAATACGCCGTTCAGCGTCTGGCTCCGCGTCCCCGTCGGGCGCATGAAAATATCGCCCTTTACGTTATTTGTTTTGTAAGTTATCACGGGATCGGGCGAAGGCGGGGATCCCGGCATAATCCCCGACCATGAATACATAACGTCGGTGTTACGCGTCAGATATTTCGCGATGGCGTGTCCGATGACGGGCAGCGTCTGGTTCGTGTTTTTGTCGGATATTTTATTTTTTACCGCCGACATTATTTCACCGGCGAGTGCGTTGGCGCTTAACATTTTATCCGTTATGCGGCACGCCGCAGACCACGCAGGCGGGGAACGCGCAGCCTATCCCGCTCCCGCTGGGCGGAACCGTTCCTTGGGTTTTCATTCCCTTGAAATTCAGGACGGGCGAATCCACGATTACCATCGAAGCGGATTTTACCGTCGTCACCGCCTTGGATTCCACGGAAGCGGGTCCCGTGGCGCAAACGTCCAATTTGCCCGTTGATTCAATCTTCGTATTGCCCGTCGTCTTAACGTCGGTGTTCCCCGCCGTTTCTATGGAAGTGTTGCCCGTCACCTTTATCTTCCAATCGCCGGTTATCTTTTCCTCGTCATTTCCCTTTATTTCCTTTTCAACGTTTTTATCGGCGGTTATTTTCACGCCGCCTTTCGTTTTAAGCTCCACGTCCCCCGTTTCGGAATCGACCGTCACCGCCAACGAATCGTCCTTGTTATGGAACGTCATTTTTTTCACGGAATGGACGAACAGTTCCCCGTCCTTGTTAATCATCGCAAAGGTTCCGCTTGGGTGTAACACGCCGTGTTGCGAGTTTTTCGTGTCATGGAAAGTGACGAAGCCGTCCTCAAGTATTGAACCCGTCGTGTGTTGCACGTCGGGCGTTCCGTCAAAATCGGTTATTTTGCCGACATGGTTGTCCTTAAAATCCTTAAACTTCGGTTTCTTCGGATCGGGCATCGCCCACGGCAAAAATTCTATTTCGGACCAGTACTTGTTCCATACGACGCAGTAAACCCACTTCTTTTCTGGCGGCGTGGAAAAATCCCCGTCATGCGGCCCCGAAGCCAACGGCAGGCACCACGGCAAATCATTTTCCGGGATTTTGGCGAGTTCGGGAAAAACCCTCAGTTGAATCCTCCCCAAATCTTCGGGATCCTTCGTGGAAATCACTTCGGCGGATCTGAATAAAGGGTATGCGTCGCTCATATAAAAATAGGAAGGGGACGGAAGGCGGAAAAATTAAGGAATCATTAAATCATCGTCGGATTCGCTTTCAAACATTTTGCCCGTGTAAAAAGCGTATGCGGCGAAAGCTTTGGATTGCGCTTCGATCAGGGTTTCGGCGAAGTCTTTTTCTTTTTTGTCCCTCGAAAGGGCTTTGTTGAGTTCCTGCGCGGTTACGCGTATAACGTGGTCGGCGGGCAAACCGTCCTTATCCGCGATTTCCAACAAACATTTGCTCAGTTCCATATCATTTTCCCTTGTAACTGACCGTCGGAAGCGTTGAATCGGAAACGGGCTTGTACGAACTCCGTGACAGCACGAGCGACGTAAAGGCCGCCGTCGCGCTCCCGTCCCACGAATGTTTCGATTTCTCTATCAGCCATTTTCCGCTGAACGCCTCGCTGATCACCGGTTCGCTGTCGGAGTCCTGCAAAAAAACCTCGATGTCAACGGTTTGGCCGCTTACCAGTTTACCATTAAAAGGCGTTACAGCGAAAGCCTTATCAGACAAAAATCCTTTGCGGAGCATGGCCGTCCAAAGCCCCGCCCGCGCCGCGTCATAGTCTACGTCGGGATTAAACTGTTTGCCGAAAAACAGCCTGCTTATTTTTACGGGATCCGATATTACCGACAAACAGTCTTTTACCGAGTCGGTCACGGTGACGGTTTCAGTCTTATAAGTCAGACCGTCAAAGTATCCGCCTTCCCCGGCAAGCCCGTCCAGAATATCCGTCAATTTTTCATCAAAAGGCTTGAATAAATTCATTATTTCCGCGTCGGTTTCGTCTTTTTTCGTCTGCATAAGCTTCAATTTTGCCGCTGGCGATTGCGCCCCCAAATCCCCGACCGACCTGAAAGTCAGTTTGCCGGTTAAATCGCGGAAAAAAACGAAGGGCGTTTTAGTCGGGCTGTCGGCGATGTCGAGCAAAACATTGTTAACCCAAACGTAGGAATCTTCCATTTTCTGATACGCCGCTATTTTCGCGGAAGTGTTTTCCGCGTCAACGCCGGGAAAAAGTTCCTTCACAATATCCGAGACTTTTTTATTGTAATACGCCGAACAGTTTTTTCTGCCCTGCGTGTAACTTTTGTGTATGCCGTTCACTTTCACGTTTCCGCCGATTGATTTGTGGGTTTGCTGGCTGACGTTATCCCTGCAATTGACGACGAATTCGGATTCCAGTATGTCGTCTTCAATCTCCAAAATAATCTTTAACGGCACACCCCGCGTGAACACCCCCAGTTCCAAGCTCAATCCCGACAAATCGGCGAGCGCGAATTCCAGTTCGGGAAAAACCTGATGGATTGAATCCGTAATTGAGAAGCCGTAATTTGAAGGACCCGTCGCGGATAAAATGCCGTTAACGTAGAATTGCGGCTTGATGCCTATGTCCATCATAGTTTATCAAACCACCCTGTATTTTATATAGAACGTGTCGAGGTCGCTTTTTTCGGGAAGCGTGATATAATCCCCCGCCGCCAATTCCTGCACGGAGCCGACGTTGTTGAGCCAAAGAATTACGTCCATGTAATTGAGGGAACGGTATTGTTTGTCCATAAAAAGATCGAACCGGTCAATGTCCACCTGCGTAAGCCTGACCAGCGAGCCGTTTTTTTGGGGGCGGAAGGCGTTAAGGGGGAGTGACAGGCAGTCGGGGTAAACCGTGCCGTCGTTATCGGCGGTGGTCGTCATTAAACTGTATCGGTCTCTCATATACAAATAGGCGAAACGGGTTAAAGGGAAGACAGCCGGCGGCCTTCTTCGATAATCGCGGCCAACGGCATCGGGCGGTAGCCTATTACTTCAACCGAGACGTTGAAATGATGGTTCGTCATATTATAAACGGTTTTCTCGTGCGTATGGCCGTGTATGTTTAATACGGGCAAACGCTCCGACACCCACTCAACCGGTTCGTGGGATAATATGAAGAAGTCTTTGAAGATTATCGGGCAGTCGAAAACTTCCTCCATGCCGCAAACGTTTTTCCACCAATCGGCCGAACGCCCCCTGTCATGGTTGCCCATAACCATTATTATTTGGCCGTTCAAAGATTTGCGGTAATCGACGGTTTCCTCCGCGTTACCGAAGGAGAAATCGCCGAGAAATATTACCTGGTCTTTTTGTTTCACGGCGGCGTTCCATTTTTGCACGAGCGATCTGTCCATAACGGCGGCTGAGGGAAACGGGCGGCCGGCGTATTTAATGATGTTGCCATGCCCGAAATGGGTGTCCGAAATTATCCATGCGTCATCCCTAATCTTCATGCTTATAATTTTTCCTTCCTGTATCCCAGCGCGGCAGTCCCGACATGATTCCCTTTTTTCCGCATAAACTCAATTAGCTCGTCATTGCATTCCTGACACAAATCCATTCCATGCTCCGCTGACCAGCCGCTCCCGTTGACATCAATGGTTATGTTAAGTTTTTGTGAGGGAAAGCGTTCGTTATCCGCGAATTTATCCACTTTCTTTTTACAGCAGTCACAGATTCTCGTGACAATTACCTTTTCCGATGTCATGGTTCCCCCTTTAAAATTTCCCCATTTGCCCCCTCTGGAATGACCGCATTTGGGGCGTTATTCATCGCGGCGATTTTTAATACCCTGTTGTAATGTTCCCTGCAATAATGCCTCGTAATTTTTTCGCCGTTCACGGTCTCCACCGTCCTGTACCAGCCGCTCGGCATATTCAAAATATTATGTTTCAATTTATTTCTTGTCTTTTTACATCCGGGATAGTCGCAGGAGTAATAATAATTGCCGTCAAGGTTGTAAGACGATTGAAAATGCTCCATTTGCCGCTCATTCCCCGTTTATTTCCAATTTAAGCCTTTTCACGAACCCGGCGTCCTCGCACGTCGTTTTCCCCGCCACGTTACTTAACTTCGCGACCGGCCTGTTATTGACTGACACCAGTTTCATTACGATATTTAACGGCGGTACGTTCGTGTCATTCGTCAAAAACGTCCCAATGCCGAAAACTGTACGGATTTTGTCTTTGAAGTGGGCGTGAATCTTTCGCGCCGTTTCAAAATCCAAGCCGTCCGAGAAAACCAGCGTCTTGGACATCGGGTCAATTCCGTAATTTCTATATATCTCAACCGCCCTGTCCCCCCAATTAATCGGATCCCCGCTGTCATGCCGGAGGCTGGTGAACATATTCGCCCAATACTTGTCAAAATCTTTTTCAAACTTTCCCTGCCCCAGGGTGTCGGTCAGACAACAGCCTATGTCCCCTCGGTATTCCCTGCACCATTGATCCCACGCGTACCGCTGGGAATTGCGTAACGAACAACCGTCCAACCCCTGCGGCATACAGGCGTATTCGTGCGCGAAAGTGCCTTGCGGTTTCAGGCCGTATTTTTTGGAGAGCAGGACGTTTGAAGTGCCGATGAAATGTTCCGGTATTAATTTTTCAAGCGTCTGAACAATAGCAGACTGATTGTCATACGACAACCGGCGGCGCGTTCCAAATTCCATAATGGGAAAAGGCCTAGCGTTGAAATCCGCCATCTTTTCTTTAAATTTACTTCTGGCCGCGTAGTGAATGTCGCCGCGCCCGTATCTTTCTGAAAAATAAACTTCATTCACTATGGCCAGCACATAAATCTCAAACGGCGAAACCGCCCATAACGGCCCCCGCGCACGAATGGAAAGACCGCACGGGCTGTCACGGCTTACCGTGATAAAATCCCGATTAAGCTTGAAAAGTTTAAGAAATTCCAAATACCCTACGGCGTTCCGCATATAGGGAACGGATTTAATAAAGTCAATTTCTTCCTCGTTAAAACGGAGATTACATAACAGGTCAATCTGCTGTCTTATGATAGACACCATATTACCGGTAAACTTAACATCGGGGGTACGGCATATGAAAGCGTATTCGCCGACCACATCAGAGAACCTGTAAAAGAAAATGCGGTTCATGGTTATTTTGTACCAATCGGTATCCAGTAAACTGGCAATTATCCTCATATCACGCTCCCCCTAAGCCAACCGCAAAAATAATTCGCAGATTGACTGATTGCCTTTAAAAATATAAACGTTCGGCCATACGTCGCCAAAACCGTCTTTTTCATCATTGGTATTTTCATATACTTTAAGGATTTCCCCGCGAAAGTTTTTATTCTTCAACTCTTTGCCGAAATAATGCCTTCCTTCCTCTAAGAACCTGGCGTTAACCGTAACAATATCCCCGATTTTAAATTTCGCTTTCATTTTTCAATCCATATATCCTGCGCCGTAACTCATTCCGCAGGTACTTTTCCACTTTGTACCATCAGGTTCCACAAGGGTCAAATCAACCATATTATCGTCATACTGATGCGCGATAAATGCGAACCCGTCCACCTCGCCAATATAAGTTTTATTATATTCCGTTGATTCTTCGGGTATAAGAAACGGTTTCAAATCCACCGTTTTAACCTTTCCGTCTTTAAAACGCCACAGCCTGGGATAATTTTTGTACGCGCATAAACGTATTTCTTTATCCCCCAAAACGGCATGGGAGGATAAATCAACGCCCTGACTCGCCTGATTCGACTCACCCACATCAAACGCATAAACGTCCTCTTTATCCTTCCTCCGTTCCCCGTCACAAAAAACGAACGCCCCCCAATTGCCGTATGCCATACAATCCCTCTTACAAACTTTTATAACCCGCCGGATGCGGCAGCCTTTCAAGGCGGGCAGACAAATTGCCGTAGGCTTCGCCTTCCTCGTAACCCGTCAAATAGCCTTCCAAATACGCCTTATCCACCAAAGTAAAAAGATGAAACATCACCCTTTTCATGGCGGGTATTTCCTTCCAAAATTCATCGGGCGTTTCCTTGAGGAGCCGTTTCATCAGTTTCTTCGGTATTTTTAAGTTCATGTCTCTCCTTACGCGTTAATAATTCCGATTATCCCGATAAAAGCTCCCGAAGGTTAAATTTCAAGTGACAATCCTTCTTTTGACGGGCGGATTAACACGTCTTTCCTGCCTTCATAGTTGGCCGTTATTTTATCCAGCGCGTCGTCCGTATGCGTCGGATTGTAATGGAACGGCACGAGCGTTTTCACCCCCGCGTTGACGGCGTTTTCTATCGCCATAGAGTAAGTCGAATGCCCGAATCCTTGGACGACCATTTTACTGGAATCGTATTCCTCGTCGGTATATTGGGTGTCATGAATCATTATTTCGGCGTTTCTGGAAAATGATATGACCCGCTGATCGCCGCCGCGCCTCGATTCAATGTCCCAAATGCAGGCGACGGATTTATTCGTGTCGGGATCGGTCACTTTGTAATATATGGCGCCCTGCTGGGGATGGGAAGGGGCGAATGCCTGCATCGCCTGAACAATATAAGCCGTGGCGATTGACTTGGACGGCTTGTCCGTCACTTGGCCGAATATGTCAACGTATACGGTTTGCCCGTCGGTAATTACGAAATGATTCCTCGTGCTTTTTAAATCTTTATATTCTATCGGATAAGTCGGCGGGGCCATTTTATCCCTCAGAACCATGCCGACGTTCTTTTTCAACGCCGCCATGCCGAACAAATTCAATTCCACCTGCGGAAGAAAATTGGGCGCGAAAAAAGTGAACCCTTCCGTATGATCGGGGTGCAGGTGCGTGAAAAACATATTCAGGTTTCTCACGCATTTGCCCGCGAAAATTTGGGGCAGTATCTGTTTCCCCGCCTCGATTACGCCTATTCCGGCGTCGATGAAAAGGGGGACGATTGTCCCGTTCATTTCCTTCGTAAACATGACGGAGGCGGTCCTGCCCCCGTATCCCATCATTTTCGCGTCGGGAACGGGATAACTGCCCCTTACGCCGAAAAAAGTAACCTTCATATCAATCCTCCTGATTAAAACGGTATGTCATCTCCGCTTTTGAGGGCGGATGTGATTTCATTGTAAGCCTCCCTTTCAACGGCGTTTTCAAAATCCTCCGGTTCCGGTAAAGTATAATCATCAAAATCGTCCCCAGCTTCTTCGGAAAATCCCGCGTCTGACGGAGCGTTATCTGATTTGCTGAACAGGGGCATTTCCAGGGCGCCCGGCTCATTGACCGAATACCATTCGTTGATGATGGCCGCCACGCATTCGGGGCAAAGCCACCCGTCTTTCACGCCTTCAACGGATTTCCACTTTTTTTGCACGTAAACCATGAGACCGTCCGTTAAAGTTTTTTCGTAAGACAATTTTTTCTTGCATTTGTCGCATTGTATGTATGTTTTTTTGACCAATTCGTTTTCGACTAATAAAGCCATTTTATCCCCCTATCCTTAATAATGACGTTCTTTTCTTATACGCCTGACAAATACACCTATTGTGGTACGGGTTATAACATAAGTGCCTTTTTGAAGCGTATTAAACGCCCGATAATATAAATTCTTCAAGTCTTCGTATGAAAAATATAGTCCAACGTACCACCACACTTTATGATCCCAAAGCATTTCAAGCATACCTCCGTAATTACTGCCGGTTAATTCCATCATATCCACAAGTTCAAAATCGGAAGATATAAAGTTATCGGCCAATGGAAAATCCAGGGTACTGTAACTATGATCATGCTCCGTCAAGATAACCCCCCCCCGTTAATTCAAACCGTTTTCAGCGGCTTCTTTCCTGACGGCGGAATATTTGTCTATGTGGCCGCAGGAATTTTCCCAGCCGTCACAATCCAGCTTCCTGCTGCCGTCCCATGAAACGGCGGCGAAAGGTTCGCCCCTTTGCCCGCCGCAGACGGGGCATACCCAATGTAATTTAACCGTCTTTGAATAAATTCCTTCGTGATCTTCCCTTGCGGGAATTGTCACGGTTCTGATTTCCAATTCAGCCACCGCCGTCTTCCTTGTACGCTTCGGGCCTGAATTCGACGTGTTCCGCCGCCAACGCCGTTCTTGACAGCGTGTTTCCGTGAACGTCGCTGGAACGGTATTCTTTTAGCCGCCCCACCGCCCTGAGACCGCGCCCTTTTTTGCCGCGTTCGCTGACGGCCACCGCCAGCGCATCCCGCGTTTCAACGGTAAAAAAAGATATTTCGGGTTCGGCTTCGGGCGCCGGTTCCCCGTTTTTTAACGGGAACCATTTTGATTCAATCACGAGTTCGCAGAAAGACCCACCGTCGGACAGTTCGCGTAACACAGCGTCCCTTACGAGGCTTCCTTCCAATATGCAGGAATTAATCGGGTTCCGCATTAAAATTTCTCCTTCCCCACTCTTTTTATTCCGTATTTTTTTCGGAAAATCCCGCCAATGTCATTCGCCGTCTTTTTCTTCCTGCGGAACCCGTAATAGTCCCTTGAATTTTTGGGGACGGGATAACGGGTGCCGAATATTTCGTTAAACCTTCTTTTTATCCCGGCGCACTTGTATCTTACGTTCGTGTCCGAAATTCCCAGGATTGCGCCGATTTCCCTGTAAGTCTTGCCCTCGCGCCTTAACCTTAAAATTCTCGCCTGCAATGAATTTAACCCGCCGTAAAACGTCCGTTTTCTTTTTTCCAAATCCTTCCCGACGCGCTGTTCGGGGGAGGCGGTGAAATCAAATTTTTCCTTTATGACGTAGGAATTTTCCCATTTTTTCGCGCATTTCTTCTTAAATATGCGGAACGGGTATTTCGCGTCGGCGTAATCTTCCTCAAACGCCTTTGACGAAATAACGCAGTTTTCCCTCCTCCATTCCGCGAACAGCCTGCTTCTCAGGTTCTTTATCCCCCCGATGAACATATAAGAAAAAGTGAAGGTTTCGGGATCACGGGTTACTTTCGCGGGATCAAAAATATCAAGCTTGTGAAGGAATATCATATACGCCTCGCTGAACTTGTCGTCTTCATCCATATCGGGAACGGGCCTTAATATCGTCGCAGCCGTCTGTTTATACCGCTCCCACAGCATGATGTTCGCCCCGGCGTCGCCTTTCTTGGCTTTCAGCGTCAAATCATATTCCGATAAACTTTCCAATACTTCTTCATTGCCCATGAAAACTTTCTCCTTACGCCTTTATAATTCCGAATAATTTTTAAAGCTTTCTTTTTTATACATATTCTTTAACCGCCGCGTTCCCGTTTGCCCCGCCTATTTATTTATGAGTTACACCGTGGATTTTGCCGCAGACGGTTTGCCGAATTCGCAGGGCAACATACCCGTTTTGAAAAACCTTGACGCTTTAAACAACGCCATAAAACTTTGGCTGGGATCCTTCCGCGGGGAACGTTTGCGCTTTCCGCGCAAAGGCGGCCCGATTATCGGCTACCTCCTAAAGCCCATGAGCGAGGACGTTGCGAAGGACATGAGGATCGCCATCAGGGACGGCTTGAAAAACGATTTCACCCCAAGCGTCACGGTTGACGGCTGCGAAGTGTTATGCGATTACGACAGCGCCCAATACGTCATTAACGTGGAGGGTTTTTGCCCGTCACTGAATTCCGATGTCAGGTATTCGGACAGGATAAATTGTTTAAGGGGAAGGGCGTGAGCGTAAAAGACTATTCGTTTGAAAGCGTGTCGGCGCGTTTGGAAGCCCGAACGCTCGCCTTATTGAAAGACGACGAGGAGGAAACCCGCCTCCTTTTGTTCGGCACGAACCGCGCCATACTGGACGCGGTGGCCGAAGAAATATCGGACGTTGTAATGTACGACGAACACCTGACGAGGGAGGCCGTATGGGATACGGCGCAGGGCTATTCCTCAATAATGAAGCAGGTGGGGTTTTACAATTACAAGCCCCACGGTAAAATCGGCGCCACCGGCTCCGTGAGGGTTTCCACGAGCAAATCGTTTGACGGGGAATACCCCCGCAATATTACGGTAAAGAAATGGTTTTCGTTTTCGGGCGGCGGGCTTTCCTTCCTCTGCGTGAAACAAACCCCGCTTTTATCGGGGACGAAATACGCCGACATACCCGTCGTCCAGGGAAAAATGAAGACGAAAACCGTTTCGGTCACCGAGGCTTTGTTCCCCCAGCCGCAGGGTACGGCTTACGCACGTCTGACGGTAGAGGATTTGAACATTGAAAACAACATGTTTGAAGTCAGGGTGAACGGCGTTTTATGGGAGGAAATAGACCATATCAGGCTGGCGAAATCTAAGGACGACAAAGTTTACGTGAAGGAAATGCTTACCGCCTACAGGGGCGTGGTTTTAAGCTTCGGGAATAATTTGTTCGGCAAATCCCTTGAGTTCGGGGATTCCGTCACCGTCACATACGTTGACACGGAAGGAAAGGCGGGGAACGTGTTCGCCTCCGGCATAATCAACGCCGCCAATGATCCCGTAACGGATGAAAACGGGGAAACCGTAAAACTTTTCTGCACCAACCTGTCGGGCGTATCGGGCGGCATGGACTGCGAGTCGTTAGACGACATAAAAGCCTACGCCCCGCAGTCGTACCAGACGCTTGACAGGGCGATTACTTCCGAGGATTACCAGTCCCTCATAAAAAGGCGCAATTTCGTTGACAGGGTTTCGGTTTGGGGTGAAAAGGAAATAAACGAGGATTTGGGGAACAAGCCCGGAACGTTTTTGCCCGCCGCGCAGAACCTCATTTATATCGCGGGCTTCATCATTGACCCCGTGACGCAGACGGGAATTTCCATGCCGGAATCCACCAAGGAGAAGATCAGGGAATTCTTGAACAACAAAAAAGGAACCACCGACATCCTTCAATTCGTGGACACGCAGTTCGTATATTTGAATTTTAACATAAAAGCTTATATTTCCGACTACAGGTACACGCCCGAACAGGTGAGGGCGTTCATACACCGCCGTTTGCTTGACGTTTACAAGGCGGCGAACGCCAAATACAGGAAGAACCTTTATTTTTCGGATTACTACGCCGACATTGACGGCGTGGAAGGCGTGGACCACCACGTCACGGATATTTCTTTAAGCGAGATATTCAGGTTCGCTTCGGCGTATGAACTCACGGCGAACATAGACCTTGAAATGGTCAAACGCGGGAGCGTCGTCATAAACGTCAGATCAATCGCCTATGAAATGGGCTGGACGCCCATTGCGAAAGACGACGGCGTGGGGAACATTATCGGGCTGCCGGTTGACCCCGCCAACGCCGACGGCGAACGTTACCAACTGCCTTCGACGTTCATAAGTTACGCGAGCGGTAAAATCGGCAAAATCGTCATCACGAACGGTTTGGAATACCCCTACACTTCCTACGACATCCGCGTTGATTTTGAACTCGATGAAATTCAGGACGGCGACATATTACTCACCAAGAGGCAGCAAATAATCGCGTACTATTCCGAACAATTGGCCGTGGAATACATGGGTTAGGGTCATGGAAGCCACCAAACTCCGCACGGAGAAAAAGATTCCGCCTTCAATCAGGGGGACCGTTTACGAGGCGATGGTTAAAGCCGTCTCGGAAGAACTGTCGGATTACAGGGAAACGGTTCGGAAGCGGAAACAGTCCTTATGGGACGCTTATTCGATGGACAGGGAAAGGCTTGTCCAAATATCGAAGACGTTGAACGCGCCGTTCACCGTTTCCCTGGACGAAACCGAAGAATTCGTGAGGCAGGAAATACTGGCGATACCCTTCAAAATAAAATATAAAGGCACCGCCACGCTTTACAAGTCGTTTTTTCTCGCGACGGGCAGGGTGGGCCAGATATTCATTTACTACTACCAGTCGGCGAGCAACGCCATCATCCGTTCGGCGAAAAACCCCATAACGGATTTGCTCATCATCCCGCCCGGCGAAACTTTTTTGCATGAATCGGAAAATGATTTTTCGGGCTTCGTTGAAAACGCGCTCACCCTTGACAGCAACTTAAAACTGGACGTTGCCGGCGGGGGCGTGCTTTGGACGCTGGACACCAACGACAGCCAGATAACGACCAACCACATCGGGCTTGAATTTTACATCGACAGGATAATAAGGAAAACCGCCGCCGCCGGGACGGAAGAAAAAGAATTTTTAATGACGAACGAATATTTGAATTTCATAAAGGTAAACACCGAATACGGCAGGCGGGCGAAGGAAGTGCCGCACATAGGGAGCCAGCTCAGCGTCCAGACCGACTTGAGCGGGACGTTCGATTCCCGCAAGCCCGGGGAGCCTTACACCATCCCGTCCGTAAAAGTCAAAGCCGCCACACGCGCAGACGCTTTGTCGCTCATCGAGTCCATCGAGGATCTGACTTATATGGAATTCGGCACGGGCAAACAGCCGCTGCCCTCCATGCTGCCGGGAAACGCCGTGGAGTTTCCCTCCGCGCTCGCCAACCGCGTAAGCAGGGTGGAAACCATTTACAGGGAACGCTTTGAAAGCGACGACGGACTCGCCGTCATAGGCGAATATCTCGGACAGCAGATAAACCGGTACACGCTGGCGGTCGCGAACGGGACGGATAAGGAATTCGAATTCGCCATCCCGTACAAGCCCGTCCGCAGGGGAACCGTAAAAATCGTCCTTGAAACGGAGGGAGCTCCGCCGAAGGCGATAACCGACGACAGGTTCGGGAATTTAATCGGCGATTTCGGGCGGGGGACCGTCGATTACAACACGGGGCAGATATTCATCACCACGAAGTTCACCAGTTCGACCGTCGAATCCATCGACCCGCCGCCGCCTTACAAAAATTACACCGAGCCGAACAAGAAACATTATGAGATAAAGTTGGCCAACAAAGACCTCGCGCCCGGCAGCGTCGCCCTGAGTTTCCACGTCGGCGACGGCGACGATGAAAGAATAGTAATCGCCAAAGACGACAGGGCTGGATCTTTTGACGGGTGCCAGAACATCGTAAGTTCCAATATAAATTATGAGGCGGGAAGGTTCGTCGTTGATTTCGCGCAGCCGCTTACGCCCGGTTCAAAGTTTGAAGTGAAATCGACGCATCCCGTGGATTATACGCTTCCGAAAGGCGCGGAAATAATGGCGGATTATTATTTCACCCAATCCGTCATCGAAATAACGGAGGCGGGGCTGTTCAGTTCGGCGGGAAAACTTATTTCCTACGCCACTTTTCCGCCGTTTGAATTTTCCTCCGTGGACTACCATTTGAATATGCTGTTCGCTTTCAGGAAGGACAAGCTCTTTAACGGAACATCCGTTCTTCCCGCTGAAACGGAAGAATCGGAAGAAGACTAGCCTATTTTCATATGAGCGTATCATCTGTAAACGTCGGTTCCCAAATATTGACTTGGGATTACCGGCAAAACGCGAGTTCGTCAAGTTTTAACCGCCTTTATTCCGATATAGCGCCCGCCGGAATATACGCCGGTGGCAAGCTTGAACGTTTGGGCGACACCGTTATCTCAATTAAGAAAATGGTGGTACTCATTAAGTCGAACGAGCGGGAAGCCGACAGAATCACGGTTCGCATTGAAACCACGACGGATCAGGACCTCAGCCTCGCCACCTCATACGGCGGCGTTACCTGCGACCCCCTGAACTGTTACATAGTGGCGCGTTTCGGTTGGATGGACGTGGAAAACGATTTCATGGAATTTTTGGCGGTAAAATATTCCGACGACCCCAACGAATACCGCCCCAATTACGTTCAGGCGAAAGACGTAATCCTCGGCAAGGTTTTGTACGAGAAACAGGGCGCGAATCACGTCGTCAGGGAAACCCACGCCTTCGATTACACCAGGCGGCAAAACGCCGCGTCCCCTTTCATGGAAAACGTTTACAACGAATGCAGGGTTCAAACCTGCGAGGAAGATCCCGCGAAGGTTCACGTAACGGGCGGAAATTCTTATTCGTCAAAAGGGTTTTTCACGACGGCGGGCGGAAATTATCCGGCAAGCGGGGTGCCGCCGACGGCGGATCAGGGCAGGAACGATTTGGTTTACGTTGACGCAGACGGGGAAGTGCGGATCGAATTGGGCAAACCTTCAACCGTTCCAAAATCCCCCGTCCACGGCGGCAGGCGCGTCATCGCCGAAATAAGAAGGGGTTCAAACAGGAAAGACATAATCGGCGACGATATTGTCACGGTTAACGAATTCGGACGGAGGGGAACCGTTGAAGCCGAAGATTTGAGCCTTAAAGACGAGAATGATTATTTCCAGCAAAAATCCGTTGAAGCCGCCATCAAACAGGTTTGGGAAAAAGCCGTAACCCTGCAAAACCTTTTATCGGCGCTTACGGCGTTCGCCAAAAACGCCAGGGAAGATTTGGATCTCCACGTCGCCGACGCGGTTGACGAAGGAATAATCCACGGCATTGAAACGGTCGATTTCATCGAACCGTTAGCCTTCGGCGAAATACCCGCTTAAATCCTCAGACCATATTGATTTTATTTTACTTATCAGTTCCCGTTTCCCCAAAGCTCCGCTGATTGTCTGAACCAGTTTTCCGTCCTCTATGAACAAAACGGTCGGAACCGACGAAATGTTTTCCTTTATC
>Ga0268262_10000910_pt1 | contig 38273 bp, 31 predicted proteins | sample TergutNc150P3_FD_190354 | JGI IMG/M metagenome (GOLD analysis project Ga0268262, IMG submission 190354) | Nasutitermes corniger P3 segment gut microbial community from laboratory colony in Florida, USA - Nc150 P3 (SPAdes) (version 2) | ecosystem: Host-associated > Arthropoda: Insects >...
TACAGAACCGAAGGTAGACCCGCGTTGTCCCCGCGAACCGAAGGTTCGATGTTGGTTTATTTACTGTTATGGATGATGAATTATATGCCGCTACCCTTGCCACTTGCGACAACAATGTATATAGTATTAGGCACGGAGGGTAGGATAGCGGCTATTCCGCCTGGTTTGGGACCAGGATGTCGGGGGTTCAAATCCCCCCCTTCCGAAAGAATTCATTGCGTATAGGGCCAGTAAAATAATTTATCAAGCAGGCTGTCGCTTTTTGGGACAGCGTTGGGCACCCAATTTTCTGAATCCTCAACAAACGCGCTTTTATCTATCGCCATGCTGCCCCTTGTATACGCCAATTCATGTTTGGCAGCCGGAACCTTAACACCCTGGAGCGGAAAGGTATGCACCCCAATTTTTTTGGTTGTTCCGTCTTTTGCCCATGATGAAGGAACCGCTAAAGTCAAAGCGGTTTCCAGTTTATTGGCCGCATCCAAAATCGCATTCTGCTGGGCGGTATTTGAAGTAATGTTCCCCCTTATTGCGGATATTTTTTTCGTAAAATCAAAGATATCGATGTACATATCTGAAGGGAATGAAGTAAAGAAATAGCTTTCCACAGAATTCAATATTTGGTTTAAAACCACGTTTTTGGCTGGCTCTGTTGTTATTGCTTTCGCGACCGCGCCTGAAAAATTGTTAAAGCTCAAAAAAAGATCATTAACCCTGGCCAATTGTATTTGTGAAATAGTCGCCTTATTAACTGAGGCATACTGTTTACTGAACTGGCTTTGAATAGCGTTGCCAAGGTCGGAAATCGATAGATTTTCTTTGCTTAAAAACCCGTTAAACAAAGCCGAATAATCCCAACCTGTTGCCATTATTTCTCCTTCCGAACCTATAAAAAGTTCGGCGGAATTCCTAATCTGATACGCTACTTCCAATAGCGCTCCGAAGCAGGTGTCAAAAGCGATAACTGAAAGCCCTTTCCCCGCGACTGCTCTTCCAAAGGACGGCAATGACATATAATTCCTGCTGGTGTCGTCAAACGCGACAGCCTTGACGGGTTCAGGAAGATAGCTGTTATTGGTACCACCGCGCCATCCTGTTCCATGCCCCCATATGAACAAGGCGTATTGATCAGCCGGATAAACGCGTTTGGCAAAATCCACAAGCCTTGATAAAACCAGCGGGTCTGACATATTTAGCTCTGTTTCCGAATTTTTTGACAAACCAAGCTCAAGACAATCAATCCGTGAAGAGCGAATTGTGGATGTCAAACCGTTTGGGTCAGGTTTTATTTCAAACAGACGCGTATCGCTCCAGTTGCCATTGGTCATATCATAATCGCTGTGGCGATCCAATAGGGCTAAAATTGAAATGGGGGCCGCGCCGTAATTTACCGCCTCAAGTTCATTCAGGTCCGCGATAGCGGCGCTTTCCAAATCGTTATCCGCCGCCATGTAAATTATAAATGTCCATTTTCGTTTTGCTGAAGAACCCTGTGCGCCCTGTACAAAACCATCAGTATAAAAATTACCTTGTTCGTCATTTACGTTTCCCGCAGGCACCCCTTGTGCGCCATTTACATTTCCACTGCTTGTTCCTTGTGCGCCATTTATGTTTCCACCGCTTGTCCCCTGTGCGCCATTTACGTTTCCCCCGTTTCCCCCTTGTGCGTTATTTATGTTTCCCCAAGTTGCCCCTTGCGCGTCATTTACGTTTTCTGCGTCTGTCTCCTGCGAGTCATTTACATTTCCCGCGGATGGCCTTTGTGTATCAGTTACAAACCCGGTGGGTGTTCCCTGCGCATCATAAATTGTTCCCTGATAACAGCTGACAGTAAGCATTAAGGCAATAAATAAAACCAGTATATTTTTCATTTTACTACCTCACCCTGTATTTGCCGTATGGATCCTGCCAGACAGCTCCGTCAATGTAACTAATCTCAGAAATATAGAAAAAATCGATTAAATACGGTTCAGTCGGCGCGATGTAAATATACTGATCAAGGGAAATACTTATTTCCCTGTTCTCCCCGGGAGAAATGAAATCGTATTTGGTTATTTCAAACTTATTGCTGCCAATAAACGGGCTTGTCTGGGTCTTTGTATCGAAAAGCATAAAACAAACCTTCATTTTTTCAACGTACCTTTCCGAGTTGTTTAAATACTTAAATACAATGCCCGCGTATTTAAATGAATTAAAACGCTCGTATATTTCAACAACAGGTTTTGAAATGACAAATGGCGGTATCCCCGGTTGTATCACGGGCGCTTCCGTTCCTGTTGGTTGCGCTCTGGTTGGCTGTGCCGAAAGCGAATCCGTGGTATCCGCCTGGGCAACGTTCGGCTGTGCTCCAGCCGGTTGCGCGGTTGGCTGCGTCGCGGTTGGTTGCGCGGCAGGCGGCTTTGACACAGGCGGCATATCGGCGATAATCCATCCCGGCTGTTCGCAAGCCATATACAGAATGGCCATAAGCAGAAGAACCAATAAAAACAATGGGTTTCTATTGGTTCCCGACATCAGTTTACCTTGTTTTGTTTTCATCTTGTATTCTCCTTATCACAGATAAAAATTTTTGAACGTACAGATCTTTAGAACCTAAATTAACGGCGTCTTCCAGGAACGAGGCGGCTCCTTCCAGATTGTTTTGCCTGAATAAAATAGCGGCGTAGTAAAACAGCATCTCAATGTTGTTTTTATCAATTTGATATGCCCTTTCAACAATTTCTTCGGCAAGCATAAAATTGTTGGCGGTAAGGGCTTCATCGGCCATGGTTAGAAGCTGGTTTTGCGACGGGACTCTTATATAAATTATCTGACCCTTGTTCTTAATAATTACTTCGCCGGTATAATTTTCGTAGCCTTTTTTTGATCCCTGTATTTCATAGTTTCCCAGCGGAACTTTTAGCAGCGTAAACCTGCCGTTTATATCTGTGCTGCCCGAATACCATTTGCCCAGGACAATTTCATAATTGGAAACCGGCCTGTTGGAAAAATCGTATACCATTCCGCTGATATTTATTAGTTTGAATCCTAATTCGGTAGTTTTGCAGGCGGATTGCAAAATAGCAATGGAAACAATAAAGGGCAGATACCATGATTTTTTCTCGATGGTGGTTTTAATGGTAGTTTTATTCATAGCTTCCCCTGATAAATATCTTGTTTGTACTGGCATCATGGTAAAAAACTATTTGCCCGGATGTATCCCTGATTGAGCCTATCAGGGAATTTTCAGGCTTTGCATCAATTACTTTTTTTTCAGGCGGCGCTTTGATCGGGGTTTCTTCCTTGTAGCCAAAGGCAACAGGAATCTTTGTTTTTTCGTTTCCAGGGCTGTGTAAGGCATGAAATGATTCCCCGGATTTGGATAAAGAAACATTTACCGTGAAAAAATTGTTCCCGTTTGCAATCGACACATCCATCTTTGAAATGTTTAGCGAATACTCATTGCAAAAAGCGGCAATAATATCCAGCGAGCTTATTAAATTCAGGTCTTTTGCTGTATACGTAATTGTGTAGAAACTTTTCCTGTTATGATCGGAAGGCAGGATTTCTGAGCTTATTGAAACTTTCTCTTTTTGCAATGATTCGGATATTTGGTTAATCAGTTGAATTGCTGATTCCTGTGAAGGGAATACGTTGTTTTTCGCTAGCGTATATCCTTTTCCGCCCTTAACAAACTGAATTGTTACAATCGGTTCTCCTTCTTTGTATTTAATGTCATTCATATCCAGCAGGGATAAAAACTCATAACGATTACAAATACCATAAATTTTCAATAAATCTATTCCCTGTATTTGTATTTCTATAATCTGCTCGGACTCCTCATTGTACTTCCAATACGCCATCCTGCCCCCTGCCTCGACAATATCGCAGGAAAATTTTTCCAGCATTTCAATGGCGGGCGGAAGGTATTTAATTTCCGCCAGGTGTTCCACAGGAAGATCCGGGCGTATTGTGTTTTTTGTACCCTTTGCGGCGAGTATAAAAGATAAAGACAGTAAAATTATTGCCGGAATACTGATGCCAAGTGTTTTTAGCCTTAGCCGCTGCTTGTTCTCCGTGAAGATGCCATGCCAAACCGGGATATACCTCAGCGCGTCCTGTTGGGCCGGAGGCGGGCTGCTATCCGCTGACGCCCGCTCGGCGGAATACTCGGGGGGGAACGAGACAGGCCTGTTGTTTTCAATGTCAAAACCTATCAATTCATAGTCAATAGCGTTGATCCCTCCGCTGATAAAATCTTTTTTATGAACCGCAATCGTCGTATTGGTATAAAATGCCGCACCCTTATGAAGGATCCTGTATTCCTCGAGTGTTTCCCTGTCCATGACAGTAACCATGAACCACTGTATATTATTAATGGCAAGGTGCTGCCAGTCAAAAACCGAAGCGTCCGAAAACGCAGGATGTAGCTTTTGCAGCTGCTCGTAAATGAACGGGCGGACAGGCCTTCTTTTTATATCCACGGGCGCGGAAATAAAATATACTTCATGATCTTTTCTCGGAATTATTATTTTCTTCATGGTTTGCATAACCCCAAAATTTCAATATGTTCCCCAGCGATAAAGCACGCCGCTTTAAGGGCGTAAAGTTTATCGCCTTTTCTCAATTCGGTTATCTCGCAGCTCTTCAGTTCTTTGGCAGAGCTTACGGATTTTTTCCAGTTCTCCATATCAGGGTATGGTTTCGCGCATTCCTTCCGGAATGAGTCCGCGATAAACCGGATTGTATGCGCCGAATAATAATCCGACGAGGTCCTGCTCCATTCATTGAAGGCGGGTAAAAAGATTTGGGAAAACCCGAACATAAAAAAGCCTAAAATAACCAGCGCGACAAAGACTTCAATCAAGTTCATAATCCGCCATTATCTCCATGTTTGACAGTTCAATGTTGTAAACAACATCTGCCTTGTATTTATGTGCGAATTGCCTGGTCGACAATATCCGCGGTATTAGCGACAGAGTAACCGAGGACAATACCATTATTAAAACCAACACTGTAATTACAGCGTTTCCCTTGTCAGTCCCACGAATGAATTTCATTGTCTGTTTCCCCTCCTCCGCCTGTGCCATGTGACGTAATGCTGAACGGTAAATTCTTTTCGCCGGGGTTTTTATAAACATAAGCGTTTCCCCACGGATCTTTGGGGATTTGCCTGTCGACGTAAGGTCCGTTCCAGCTTATCGGAACAGGAGACATGATAGGTTTTTCCCACAGGCCCTCCAGGTTTTGGGCTTCCGTTGGGTACTGGCCGCAATCCAGAAAATAAGATTGCAGGGCAAGCCTGAATGTTTCGATTTGATTACGGCACGCGGCTACTCTTGCCCTTTCAACGTACTTAACCGCGGAAAAGCCGACCGCCGCCGAAAGTATGAGAATAATTGTGATGGTGATTATCGTTTCTATAAACGTAAATCCCTCGTCCGCTTTTAAAATTGCTCGTGAAATCATAAGATGCCTCCTGAATAACTTAATATTGGTAAAATTACCGTTGCCATGATTATCAAAACATAAATACCGACCAATACGATCACCGCCGGTTCAATGAGCTTTGCCGCAACCTCGCGTATCTTGCTTTCTTTTTGCAGATAATGATCCCTTATGCTCCCGCTGATTTCATTTAAGTTACCGTTTATGTCCGCGATGGAAAGCCAGCCCAATACATAGGGAGAAAAACACTTGGTTCTGGCAAAGGCTTCCGAAAATGAAACACCCGATACTATGTCTTTTTTTATTTTTACAAGGGCGCTGCCGAATTTCGTATGCCCAAGGCTCATAATGCATTGGGAAAGCGCGTCCGTCAGCGTAATATTGCTTTTCATCAAAAAATCAAGAAGATAAAATATCCTTGATTCAGGCGAGTCTTCGTTAAATATTCTGAAATACACAAAAAAGAGACCGCCGCCGCCAAGCAGCAAAACAAGGGCCGCAAGTCCTATGCCTGTTTTCGCGGTTTCAACAATTACAGCCGAAAGAAGCCCGGCGGAAATAAACAGCGGCATACCCTTCAGTATGATCCCTATAGTCCCCGCTATAGCCAGGAACACAATAGTTGCCGGGTATATCAATATATTCAATAAATTCTCTTTTGCACGCTGTTTTCTCTGCAAATCTGAAGCAATCCTCCCAAGCACGGCTTCTATGCTTCCGGTTAATTCCGCGGCGGCTATCAGCGTTATGTACAGGGGTTCTAAAAATGCTTTTCCCTCGCCGATAATTCGCAGGCTTTCGGATAATCCTTTCCCTTTTTTCATTATCATAAGCAGGGAAAAAGCTCTTTCCCTGACCGGCTTTTCTATGCCTTCGCGGGCTAATATGCCTAACGCGTCAAGGAGGCCGGTTTTCCCCTTGAGCAGCGCAAGCAGCAGCTCGGAAAAACGCAGCGCGACTGTTGCCCTTTTCACAGCCGCCCTCCCAGTTCGCGCCTGATTTCCGCTTCGGTTGTCAGGGCGGACGAGACTTTTTCTTCCGCGTCGTCATAAAGCGTTTTAAATCGCATATCATTCAGGCGCGATCGCAGTTGCTCAATTACAGCTCCCGCGGCAATCATGTCTTGCAGGGTGAGGTCAACGGATATAAACTCCGCGATCGCGGTTCTTCCCATGTAGCCGGTGTTTGAACAGTAACCGCAGCCTGCTCCCCTGCAAGATGGGCATACTTTTCTGATCAGTCGCTGGGCAATTACCGCTTTAAGCACCGCTGCCACCATGTAGGGCGGCACACCCATGTTTTGAAGGCGGTACACCGCTTCCAGGGAATTATTTGTGTGCAAGGTCGCAAAAACCAGATGCCCGGTTAAAGCGGCCCTGATCGCAAGCTCGGCGGTTTCGATATCCCTGATTTCGCCAATCATGATTACATCGGGGTCCTGCCTGAAAATCCGGCGGAGCAAAGCGTCAAAGCCCAACCCCAATTCTTCATTTACCTGTATTTGAATTATCCCCGGTATCCGGTATTCAACCGGATCTTCTATGGAAATTATTTTTGTGCTTTTAATATCAAGCTCCTTAAGCAGAGCGGCGAGGGTGGTTGTCTTTCCTGAACCGGTCGGGCCGGTCACAAGGATCAGCCCGGAAGTTATGGCGAGGATTTTTTGCAAATACGCGGCATACCCTGCGGAAAAACCAAGGGAGTCAAGGCTTAAGGGCGAATCGGAGCGGTTCAGAAGCCGCAGTACAATTGACTCGCCCCAGACGGTTGGTATTGTCGATATTCTGACATCAAGCGAGTAGGAATCGGTTTTTACGTCTATGTGGCCGTCCTGGGGCCGCCGGTTTTCAAGTATATTTAAGTTCGCGAGGATTTTAAGCCGGGCGGAAACCGCTACTGCCCGTTCCTGGCTTATCTGCTTTACTGTAACCAATAGCCCGTCAATGCGAAACCTGACGGCAGTTTCATACGCGCCGGATTCGATGTGTATGTCCGAAGCTCTTTTGGAGATCGCCTCCAGAAAAATGCTGTTAAGCAGGTTAACAACCGGCGCATCGTCAGCTACCTGATCAATTACCGACTCGCGGCTGTCACGCGCCGTTTCAGGAGAAAAACCAACGGAGGACTCTTCTTCGGAAAATAACTGCGACAGTTTAAGGTTGAAAGTTTCCGTATCAAGTTCCTGAAACACGCATTGCCATTCGGCGTATGCTTTCTTTACCCTTGTTTTCAAGATTGCGTCGTTTACGTTTAACATTCCGAAAAAAATCGTTTTGTCTTCATAGCGGATAATTATTATTCCGTTAGCGGCGCAAAAAGCGGGGGTTATTGAAGGGCCTTTCATTTTCCCTCCAGATATGGTTCCACAAGGCGGGTGTAAATCGAAGCGGTCTTTAAACCGGTTACAGTGTACTCATCGTTGGCAAAATCAACATGAGGCACAAGGTATATTATCATTTGCGAATCTTCGGTCGAATTGTTCTTGCTTTTAAAAAGCCAGCCCAGAAGAGGCAATCTTGAAAGCAGCGGAAGCCGCTGTTCGATGATGCTGGAGTCGTTTTGCCTGAGGCCGCTTAATACAACTGTCTCGCCCGATCTCGCGCGAACCTGGGTTGTTAAAACCCGCTCGGACGTGGGCGGAGGGTTTCCGATTGCGGAAGGCAGATCCGCCCCGCGCTTGGACACCGATGCCGTGACAGTGGTAGTGATCATTCCGTCGCCGGAAACCCAGCCTTTAATTTCCAGCACCAGGCCGGAAACAATTTCCCTTGTAACGCCTGAATAAATCGGCTTGCCTGTTTCCGGATCGATGTTGGAATCGCGATACCGGTATGTGCTTGTGTTTTGAAATTTAATTTCCTGCCCCGAAAGGCCAAAAAGCGTTGTATCGGCAAAAACATTTGCCTGGTTGTCGGAAATGGCAAGGTTTAGCTTCGCCGCGAATTGATAGCCAAATATGGTTATAATGTCAAAATTCAAATTAAGCAGGTTCCCCAATTGCCCGGTTACCATCGTTCTGTCGCCAGGGCGGATAAACCTTGCTTCCGCCTGGGCGTTCCAGTTTAAATTGCTGCTCTCCTGCACCTGTATGATAAATAAATCGTAGCGTATGCGCGGCTGAGGCCGATCAATAACTTCCAGGTCTTTAAGAAACAGTTCTTTCCTTTCGTCGCTTCCCAAAAAGAAGAAGGTGTTACCGTTGCCCGCGTCAACCAGATCTTCCGGTTGGGCCGTAGGCGGCAGGAATTTGTATAAATCCTCAGTTTTTATATATTTAAGCCTGATGGCTTCGCGGCGTTTGGGTATGTCAATTGCCGCGATATAGTTCCGTATATCCTCCGCCGTTTCCGTGTTTGCGTAAGCAAGGAAAGTATTGCCGCCGGGCAGCGACGCGGTTTGTACGCCTGTAAAGCGGCCTTGAATGAGCGGCAGAATTTCCGCCGGCTTTCTGTAAAGCACCTCAAAAGACTGCCAGGTTTTCCCTTCGTTTTTAAGCGAGGCGATTATTTCAGCCTGCTGCAACGGGAAAATATAAACCATATCCCCAATCTCTTTGTACTCGCCTCCTCCCTGCTCCAAAATTATCTTTAGGGTTTCATTAAATCCCCTGCTTTTCAGTTTTATCCTTTCTATCATTTGATCGGGGCGTATGAAAGAAAGGTATTCCCGCCCGGCTGCCTGAAACAGCCTGTTAAGCGCTTCGCCTGTTCCGGCGCGTTCAATATCCACATCAAAAAGCCCGCCGTTTTCATTTATGCTGACAGATGAAGCGCCGGCAAATGAGAAAGAACCAAAAGGCGCGGCATTTGCCTTTTTTATATGTATATAGTTTTCAGCGGTTTCAACTGTATAGTCGCTGAAAGGCTTCATATATAATTCCACCGCTTCCTGGGGGTTTACGGTTTCCAAATGCATGGACAGGCGGGTTTCGGGGAGTATGTCCCTCAAAATGGTGGCGTTGGTTTTCCGGATGAGTTTGTCCGTCAGCTGGGAAGCCGTCGCGTCCAGGGAATCAAGAACGATGCCTCTGTAATTAGTCGAAATTTTTATTCTCGATACAATCCAGACATTTTCTGTTTTTTCAACAAACAGGCGGCTTGTTAACAGAAACGAATCAAACGCCTGTTCAAAATTTGCCCCGTTATATTGAAAGCTTGCGGTTCCTGTTACTGTGTCGTCCCCTATAATGGAAATACCGGCGTATGTGGAAAACGCGTATAAAATTTCCCGTATCTGCTGATCGACAAAATCGAAACTTATTAGCTGGCTTTTCCTGGTTTGCCCGTGCAAAGCAAGGCATGAAACAACAAAAAGAACAAGCACAAACTTTATTCGTTTCATGCCTATATACTGCACCGGGATGCAGGGCGCTTCGATTTTTAGAAAAAAAAATGAAAAAAATTCGCAAAAACGCTACCAATGGCCATCAATGGAATAAACGGGATTTTGCGCTTTTTAAAAGCAAGCATATAGATAATTCCGGCAATACAGGCGCAAAAAACCGCCGCATACCACAGCCAGAGCCCCAGCACAAGGCCAATTAAAGCCGCATACCAAACATCGGCAAGCCCGAGTTTTTTTCCGGAAACAAAATAGGCTACCAGGAAAACGAAAAGCCCAGGCAAAGCGCCCGCAGCCAAAACCTCCGGCGGACGGGAATCTTCAGACAGCAGGCAAAGCGCAAAAAAAACCGGAAAAGCAAACACAAAGGCAACTCGCGGAACCATGCCTGTTCTAATATCCGACAAAGCGATTGCAAATGAGAATATAGAGAAAGAAACTTTTATAAAAACCGCCGGAATCATCTGGTTACTCACGCCTCTTCAAAAAGCTACTGCGTGGAAATGAAAATTCATTTTTTCTTTTGTGGCAACATATGACATTTGTCATATAAACCAAACCAAAAACCCAAAACAAATCCGTATTCCTTACGCCACGCGAAAAACCCGGGAATTGGGCTCCGCGATTCAAGGCAGGAGGAAAAAAATGAGGGGAATAGATAAAGAGAGATTTGTTTTTTCATTAAAATTATTTATTTTAGCACTTACAATAATTATTACTCCAGTTATTATTTTTGCTAACGATGATGGCTGGGAAGATTTTTATCCTAGATCTGGGGATAATTATACCCCAACTGCTTCCACTACCACCACCGAATCTCCTGGCTCCACTAAACCAACTAGCTCTACTAAGTCCACTAATTCTACGAAGCCAACTAATCCAAATAATGATGGCGAAGGCACAAGCGATAGCGGAGATACAGAAAGCAGCGGTGACAATAATAGCGACGACACCGAGCCTTCAACCCCCCAGCCAGACCCTAAGCAAATAGCTGTCGATGACGCGCTAACGACAACCTCGGCTGCCGTGGGAGAAGGTAGCACTGCAGGCATAGTAGTAACAAACGCTGTTTCAGCAGCATATGAGAAAAACAACATATACCAAAATGGGCTTTATATCAACGGAATAAAAGTAATCAACACACCGTTAGTTGGCGATCCTGTGCTTGCCAGCAGCGGGATTTTTGTTTTTGAAGCTGAGGACTATGAGATACCAGGAAGCGGGTTTGGGGTAAAGCGAAAGTACCTGAGCGACGAAAAAATTATTGGCAGCATGGGCATTGCCTGGCTTTCTTCGCTGGACAGCCGGATTATACGGGGAAAAACCGAAATAAGCGCCGACGCGATAAGCCGGGTAGAATCCTTAGTGTCAAGAATATTGGGATACTATAACGCGATAGACAAACGGTACGCCGAAACGCGCGCGATAGCAGACGATCTCTACAATAGCATATACCTGCCTGCCAGCAGGCAGCTGGAAAGCCTCAAATCAATAAATTCGCGGGGGAAGCTTCTTGCCGCGTTAAACAAATATGCAAATTTCCCCGGAAGCCCTGAAAGCTACGAAGGGGTCGGAAGCGAATTCCTTACGGTAATAGACGAAGGCGGGGTACCCCGCGTATTCGAGCCTGCCGGAACCGGGGCGTGGCTTCCCTTGAATAGCCCCGAGCGGCTCTATATGCGGCTTACCAGCGCTGACGGGAAAGGCGCCGACAGCGTGGCGGGGTTTGTGCTGGAAGAGCGGGGCGGCCGAAAGATGCATTACAACGGGCAAGGGCTGTTGACGGGAATAACCGAATTGAACGGGGATCATGTCGAAATCGTCCGGAACGCGGAACAGAAAATTGCCTTGATAAAAGGGCCGCACGGCAACGAGTGGGCTGTGGAGTATAGCGGGAATTTTATCGGCGCGATAAATGGGCCTGAAAAAACAAGCGTGAAATACGGGTATAGCGGAAACGATCTCGCCTGGGTAAAAGATCAGGACGGGGACACAGGGGGCTATGGCTATACCAACGGCCTTTTAAACAGGATAGAGAAGCCGGACGGCAGCGCCATAAAGGTTGAATACGGGTACTCCGGGAGCGACGGCTCTTTGATGGCATCGCTTACAACCCACGAGGAAGGGGCGAGCGAGAAGTTTGACTACAGCCAGTCGCAAAAGGCGACGACACATACTAACTACTCCGGGGTAGCAACGCGGTACTGGTACGACGACAAGCACCGAACAATCCGGGAAGAGCACAGCGACGGGAGCGTGAAAATTTGCGCCTACAATGAAGCGGGCTTGCTGGAGCGGGAGACGCTGAACGGCTTTGAGATACGCTACATTTATGACGGGCGGGGCAATGTCACGGAAAAGATATACGCGGACGGGAAAAGGGAGGGCTGGCAGTGGAGCGGGAACGACCAGCTGCTAAGGCACACAGACCGCGACGGGGTTGTAACCGAGCTGCAGTACGACAGCCGGTGGAACTGCGTAGGAATAAAGCGGGGCGGGCAGTCGGTTTACGCGGCAAGCTACGACGGCAAAAATCGGCTTGCGGCGGACAAGGAAGGGAACCGCTCCGAATACAGGTACGGGTATGACAGCCGCGATTTTTTGAAATCAAGGAGCGCTACAATAAACGGCAGGGAGGCGAAGGAAGAATGGGAGCACGACGCGCTTGGCCGCCTGCTGAAATATACCGATGCCATTGGGCGCGTATGGGAATACGCTTACGGCGCGAAAGAAACCATAGAGAAGACGCCTTTGGCCCTGGAAAGGCTGTACGAATACAACAGCCGCAAAGACCTTGTGCGTATAGCCGAGAAGGACACCAAAACAGGGGAGGCAAGGGAGCAGACATTCAAATACGACAGGCGGCACCTGCTTTTGGAAGCCGCAGACGGCTCAGGCAGCATAATTAAGTACGCGTACCGGGAAGACGGAGAACTGACAAAAAAGTCGCAGGGGCCCTGGCACTGGGAATACGGGTACAATGCCGGAGGGAGAGTCAGCAATGTAACAATAGGGAAAGCAGGGACAAGTAAAAAGTACACCGAGGATTACGGGTACGAGTGGCAGGGATGGAACGAAAAGCGCACGGCGACAATAAGCGGGGCCGGGACAACGACATACCTGCTGGACCCATGTGGCCGGGTAACGGCAGCAACGAACGCTGTGGGGGACGTTTCCAGCCGGACGCTGAACGGCGCCGGGAACGCGCTCCGGGAGCAGGCGTCGTCGGGGGGCTTTTACGAGTACCGCTACGACGCGCTCGGACGGCTTTACCAGGCAGGCCGGGAAGGCGAACCAGCCGCCCAGGCGAGGCACAACCTTGACGGGAGCATAGCCGAGAAGACGGACAGGGCAGGGCAAGCAACGCTGTATGCCTATGACGACAGGGGGCTGTTAGCGAAAGAAACCACAGCCCTTGGCGAGCGGCGGTACTTTTACGACGATGCCGGCCGCCTGACAAGGCAGGAGGCTTCAAGCCGGAACAGCGTAACTTATCGTAACGATTGGAATTACAGCGACACCCAGCGGGCTGTAACCGTAACAGCCGGAGGGACCTATTCCGAGACACTATACCTCAACGCCTGGGGAGAAGCAACAAGGCGCGTCGATGGTGAAGGGAACGAAACAAAGTACGAGTACGATAAGGCAGGGAAACTTGTCAAAACTATAGACGGGTATGGCAAGGCGACATCATACGCATACAACGAGCTTGGAAAAGTCGCGAAGGTAACTTTTGCCGACAGCACAGCAGAGGCTTACGAATACGACCACATGGGAAACCTGACAGAGATCCGCGACGCCCTTGGAGCCTCGTGGGCAGGGGAGTACGACCAGGCTGGGCGGCTTGCCAAAGAGACAGGGCGGCCCGGTATAGACAAAGAGTACAAGTACGACGCCATAGGCCGCATAGTCGAAGTAAAAAGCGGCGGGGAAATTGCAGAGCGCTACAGCTATTCAAACCGCGGACGAGAGGCATTGTTTACCGACGGGGCGGGGAACGGCTTTGCCCAATACAAGAACGCCTTTGGGGAACTCGCAGGCGAAACTAACCGGCTGGGGGACAGCCAAAGCTACCAATATGACGCCGAAGGGAGGCCGGCATCGCTTAATACGTATTCAGGGAAACAGACCAGGGTTGAATACCGCGATAGCGAAGGGATAACAATCACTACGTACCCGGATGGCAGACAAAGCGTTATCGAGCGCGACATGCTTGGGAACATAGTGCGCGCAACAAACGAGACAGGGACGATCAGGTACAAGTACGACGCGGGCGGGAAGCTTGTAGAGCAGAACGACGAAGGCGCCGGGGAAATAACCCGTTACGTTTATAATAAATCAGGGCAGCGGATCAGGATGCAAAGCGGGAACAGGGATATAATCTACAGGTACGGGAAGAACGGGGAGCTTTTGAAGGTATCCGACAACAGCCAGCGGCTGGAAGTGACTTATGAGTACGATGCACGCGGCAGGGAAACCCGCAGGATTTATGGAAACGGGGTGCGGCAGGAGACATTCTACGACCAGATTGGCAGGATTATCCTGATAAGGGAAGCGGATTCCAGGGGCGGCCTGCTCCGCGCCGAGGGATATTTATACGACGATAAGGGCAGGAGGAGCCACAGCGTGGACGAGGAAGGGCGCGTGACAAAGTACGAGTACGACAGGCAATCGCGGCTTTCTGCGGCGCTGTACCCCTGGGCAAAAGAGAAGGCCGAAGCCGACCGCAAGGAGGCCGAAGAAGCGGGGCTATACTTTACCCCCGACAAGGGCAGCGGCGAGCGCTATAACTTTAGCGCCGCGGAGCAAACGGCGCTTAGGGAGCTTCTTAATAAGGCAGGCCCTGCCCGGGGGAACGCTGTGGCAAGCAGCCAGATGCTATGGCGCGAATCGTATACCTACGACAGGAACGGGAACAGAATCAGCAAGGCGACGCCCTGGGGAACAATCAAATACGCGTACGACGCCGAAAACCGGCTGGTTAAGAGAGGGGACGTGGCATACACTAACGATAAGGACGGCAACACACTGAGCGAGAAAGGGCTTCGGTACGAGGCAAGGTACGAGTACAACGGGCAGAACCGCATGGTTTATTCCCAGGTAACAAGCCATGCGGAGAAGGCGTATTCTGCAAGCAGCTACGCCTATGACGCGCTGGGGAGGAGGACGCTCATGGAGGACGCGGCAGGGCAGACCCTCCGCACCCTGTACGACGGCAAGGGCTTTGAGGCGATAAGGGAAGGCGAAACCTTCCGCGACGGGAGCTTCACTACCCGGTACGCCCCTGCCGAGGCAGCCGCGAGCGCGCCGTCGAACCAGGCGACAGGGGAGAGGTACCGCTGGGTAGGCGACAATGAGAGCGCGAGGACAAGGAGCCAGGACGACGGGTACGCCGTTCAAAACAGCCGCTACAGCGGGCGCGGCGTTACGCTTTACGGGAATGGCGAAGCGGTAGCCGTGAGCTACAGTTCCGGAGGGGGGAGCCGCTCGATGTACATGGGCAAGGACATTATGGGGAGCGTGCGGAGCGTTACGGCAGACACCGGGGCTCTTGAAGGAAGGTACGAGTACGACGCGTTCGGCCAGCCTTACAAAGGCGACCTGGCAGGCGGGATGAACCTTGGCTACGCAGGCAAGCCTTACGACACAGCGACCGGCCTGTACAACTACGGCTACAGGGACTATAAGCCACAGGCGGCGAGGTTCACGACCGTAGACCCGATACGCGACGGGAACAACTGGTTCGCTTATGTGAACAACGACCCGGTAAACTGGATGGATTTGTGGGGGCTTGGTTCGTTTGATGTGCGTTCATCAATTGGAACGATACATACTCCGTATAGAGGATACAAAAAGCAAGACGAAGATTGGGCAGACGATGTATTAGGTTCTTCTACTATTGGTGAAATAGGATGCAAAGTTACTGGAGCATCACAAATACTGAGCACTATTACAGGAAATAAGATTACACCTAGTGAAGTTGCAGAAAAAGCTTATGAAAATGGGAACCTGTCCCAAGCTGCAATTGCTGATAAAATAGAAGCAAATGGGCTAACTGTTACAACGGATTATTATGAGAAGCAGCTAAATATTAAAACGCTTGATAAAATAAGGGAGAGTGAAGAAATAACATACATTCTTGGAAGAGCGGATGTTGGTGGGGGTATTGGGGAGCATTGGGTTGTAATCGAAAATTATTCTGTTAGTCCCAATGGAACAATTACATATAAAGTAAACGGGACTAGTATTAACGATAAAGGAAGAGTATTTACTTCAGGTCCAAATAATAATGATAAAAAAATCGGTACAATAAACCGAATTGAAACATATACGGTTAAAAAGTGAGGAGAAAAGCTATGAAGAAACGTGTATGTCGTAACCGTAATTCCCAGTATGTAAGGATTATATTGGTTTCATTACTGTTGTCTGCCTTTTCAACCGCAAACTGCCAGGAAAACGCTGGCAGCATTTCCAGGGATCCATTTTTGCTTTTTTATCTCAGGAATTACCCGTCGATTAGAATTGACGCCTCCGAGAATGTAGCGGTGCAGAGAATATCGTATAAGGATTTTGACAAGAAAGAAATTGACTTTAACGATGGAGAAAGAGGGACATTTTGGCATTCCATATATTTGTTTCAAAACGGAGTATTCTATGGAATAGATAACGCGACAACGAGAGAAAACAGGCTTTTACTGCGTACTAAAGCAATTGGAATCAACCGGAATTCTAGCGGATTGATAAATAGCATTGATGAGTACGCTACTGGTGAAGGGCGTTTTTTGCGGCAACATTCCTATAAAAAAACAAATAATGTGACGATCGCCAATGATGGGCTTCGTAGTGGTGCGTTAGTATGCTCTGTCTTAGTCGAGGAAGAAAGAAAATTTTTTTACTATCGCAATCTACAAGATTATAACAAAATACCCGATGAACCAGAAAGAATAATAAATTTTATCAATGGCGATGTAATTATAGATACTTATGGTTTTGGCCCAAGAAAACTCTATTCCCGGTATTATTTTACTAATGGGATATTGATGAAAAGAGAGTTTACTGGTGTCCGTACCGAAACCTACACGGTAAGCTCAGGGAAAGGGCAAATAATAGTAGCTAAACCGGATGGAACAGAAATAGAGCGCAGAACGCTGGAAAGGAGAATGAACGCCGCTGGATACCTGGAATATGAAGCCGTAAGGTTTCCTTCAGGAACAGGCTATGAGTATTACTTTACAAAGGATACATTTAAATAAGCGTAGAGCTCGGGGAGGACAATGATGAATAAAATAATATTAGTTCTGGTAATAGCATTTTTTCCTTATTCCCCATGCGCTGGCCAGGAGAACCAAAGCTTTTTCGTCGGCAATGAAAAGGTATCTCTCCGATATTCGGCAAGAAGCGATGTTGAAAAGTTGCTTGGAAAGCCTGATGGAATAGAATATTTTGAACGTGGAGGGGAAGATTTTTTTTGGAAAAATTTCAAGGTTTGCTCCTATGATGAAAGCAAACTGTCATTTCATTACGATCAAAATGACGCGATAATAGCCAAAAATGGGGACAGCTGGCTCGCTTATGTGAACAACGACCCGGTGAACTAGCCGGATTTGCAGAAGCTGAGCGGGGCGTTCAGAGGAGAGATAACTATGATTCGGAATAACAAGCTTTGGTTTGTATTTTTATTTGTGATGCTGGCAAGCGGATGCGAGAAGAAACCTGATACCCCTGCCAAAGATCAATCGGATGTTTTTTCATCAGAAATTTCTGAAATCTTCGGAATAGCTGAACAGAAAAATACTGCGCATGACGATCCTGCTGATGAAGCAATTGTTAACGATCCATTAACACTCGGAGAAAATACAGTACCCTTTGATTATTCCGAAATATCCATATCTGATTTTCTGTCAGAATATTTTCAGGATAAAGAATACATAATACTGGAGGAGCCTCTTGACGTAAATTACCGCAAAATATATTTTGCGGCACATTATATAATGGAAGCGCCAAAAATATTCGATATTGCAGCAGGCTTTGAAATTCTTAATGAATCCGCAATCCCATATTTTTATATTAAGGACTACCAATTCATTGATAAAAGCAACGCTGTCTTTAAGGATTTTTCTAAAGGCTATGACGGCATTTATGGCTTTAATTTCCTTTATTCTTATCCAACAGTGGAAGGATATACTCCGGGGTTAGTTATCGAGACATATTTTGACAGCGGGAAAAGGATTGCCGATTCATTTACAATAATGTGGAATGAAGAAGCAATGACTTTTGAGGGCATTAAACCTGGCAATCCATTGTGGCGTCCAGGGCTGTAATTATGATAAGAGCCATACCCAAAAAAATATTTTTCATTTATTTTTCCATATTGCTTGTTTCATGCACTGCGAATTCCCAGGAAAACCCTGCTGAAATGTTTGCCGAACTGCATGAAAAATACAAAGAGACGAATATTGAAAAACAAACAGTCGACAGCAACCTTAATGACGGCATGGGCATGTATTTGTTTGATGCAGACAAAAAAATATCGGACGATATATTTTGCCAGGTCAATATGTATGCTACTATGGGGCAAACTCAATATTTAATTTTCAAGAAAGCAGGCGAAAGCATTTGGTACTTTCATAAAAAGGTATTTTTCTATGAAGCGCCTTATGAATTGGAAGATGCCGAGATACAAGATACTTATTTCAGATATGCCAATGGCATGCCCTATGCTTTCAACGTTGCGACAGGCAAATATGATATTCAAACAGATACGAACAAATATCAAGCAATAGTCGATGTGAGATCCTTAACACGGTTAATTGAGGCAGTTCAAAATGCTATTGGCAAAAGCAGCGTTAAGAAAAGGGGCATTGTATACGCTGATGGCAAAGGATTTGAGGCGACAAGGGAAAAGCAAGAGGAAGAAAAACAGGAAGTAGTTCTAAACCAGGAAGCGCCAAGCCAGGAGATGCTTGACCGGAAACCGCAGGGCCAAGAAACCGATTATGCATCTGGCTATGTATTTGACATTGAGTCGTTTCGCTTTTTGGATGAATTCCCATGGCCAATTTCAGATATTAGTGCTATGTATCCTGATGAGGGCTTTGAAGAAAAAACATCAACAAGTGGGATTAAAGGCTTATCCTGGGAAAATTGGTATTCATTAGAATCCCAGGATATTGCATTTGATTATTTGGGGAAAAGCATTGATGAGGCAATTTTATATGTCGTTGAGATTTTTACCCCAAAGTATCAATGCGATACCATGCAGATAATTGGAATGCCAGTAAAGGATCTGGAAATTATCAGCGGGTATAAACCAGACCCGGATAAGAAAATAAATATCTCAAACGGTTTATACGTCCTATCAATTGCAACAGATGGTAATACTGTAAAAAGCTACACGGTACTCAGGGAATTATAGAATGATGTGAAGCATCTTTGCCATACAAATAAATGCTGGGTTGGGAAACTAAAAAATGAGCCGAAAGGACAGGCTGTTGATGCGACCCAACTGACTAGTATAAAGGAGGGTATTATGGTTTATAGCTGCTCGGACAAAAAAAAGTTTTTTCATTTACTGATGTTTTGTTTCATATTATTGAATTGCAATAAAGCTAAAGCGGATGAGACGCTAACGTATCTACAAGCTAATTTAAGCGAGCGGTATATACACTACAATGAGGTAATTTCCAAGTATGGGGCGATTTGGATAGGATATAATATTGCTAACAATAAAATTATTACTGACTCTGGCGACGAACGGTTTATAATTGAAAATGCATATTATTATTACAAGAAAGATGGCAACTATATTCTATTGGGAAGAATAGACAAAACAGGTCTGTATGATAAAAATGGTAATTGTCTTAAACCAGTTTCGAGTGTAGCTTCAGGGTACCAAGCAGCTGGAATATCTTCATTACTGTTGGAGAGAAGGACCCTTAGCCCCACTCTTATTCTACAATCACAGACCAAAAGCGAAAGCTGGCGAGAAACGGAGACGTTTGTGAACATTGACATTGACACCCAGCAAGACACGATAGTATTGATGGATATGTCGAGATTTTTAGCTCCGTAAGCTTCAAAAAAGAATTCGACACTCGAATAGTTTTAGAACAGACAAGGAGCTTATAATGAAGTGTATCTATCTTTTATTGACTATATTATTTTTAGTTTTTGCGTGCATGAAGACAGATAAAAGAACAAACACAGTACTTGATAATAATGCAAAATCTGAGTCATTTGATAAGTTAACAGAGTATACAATCGATAAAAAAGCTATTGATGATAAGAAGAACAATGACAATGAAAAGTCAATAAAGTACATTTCATGGGAAAATGTCCTTTGGTTTAAAAATTATGAAACATTTGCTTTACACACATATGACAGAATGACAGGAGATGGAGCTGAGTATAGTGGCACATACACTTTGGAAACAACGAATAATATTACCTTTTTGAATGTACATTTTGATGGTGGAAAAGATGAAAGATGGCTTATTTTGGCAAACGGAACCTTGTGCGATATATATAAATCCGATGGCAAACATATTCATGGAGTAACCGGAAGCGTAAATAGGGATGATATTATTTGGTTTTGTCCAGAAATGGTTAGTTCTTCCTCCTATTTGGTGGAAAATAATATTTCATATTCTCCTGATAATTTAGAAGTTCATAACAAGACAGATAAACCGTGGGTTGAAGGTGTAAAGGGATATGGTATTAGTGAAAAGATATTTTTTAATAAAGGAAGCATCCATAATGGCTCAATGCATATTTCAATTGGTTATGTTTCCTATGATAAGCCATATTTGTATGAACATAATTCCCGCCCAAAAAAAATTAAGCTGTCAGTGGAAAACAAGTTTTCAATCATAGCAAACTTGAAAGATACGCCACATTATCAGGAGGTAAAGTTACCATCCAATATTGATCAAAATGATGTTTTAGTTCTTGAAATACTTGATGTATATAAAGGAATAAAATATGAAGATACCTGTATCAATACTATTTATTTTGAATGGAATAGTGGATTTTACGAGGTTAATAATTATTGGGAGGATTAACAGTGCACCTGCAGCAAATGGTCTGATGATATGGAAGAAAGCCATGAAGAAACGTATATACCATAACCAAGGTTCCATGTTCATAAGGATTATTTTTGTTTCATTACTGTTGTCTGTCTTTTCAACCGCAAACTGCCAGGAAAACGCTGGCAGCATTTCCAGGGATCCATTTTTGCTTTTTTATCTCAGGAATTACCCGTCGATTAGAATTGACGCCTCCGAGAATGTAGCGGTGCAGAGAATATCGTATAAGGATTTTGACAAGAAAGAAATTGACTTTAACGATGGAGAAAGAGGGACATTTTGGCATTCCATATATTTGTTTCAAAACGGAGTATTCTGTGGGATAGATAACGCGACAACGAGAGAAAACAGGCTATGATACATTTAAATAAGCGTAGCGCTTGGGAAGAACAATGATTCGGAATAATAAGCTGTGGTTTGCATTTTTATTTGTGATTCTGGCAAGCGGATGCGAGAAAAAACCTGATACCCCTGCCAAAGATCAATCGGATGTTTTTTCATCAGAAATTTATGAAAAATATATTTTGCGGCACATTATATAATGGAAGCGCCAAAAATATTCGATATTGCAGCAGGCTTTGAAATTCTTAATGAATATGCAATCCCATATTTATTTATTAAGGACTATCAATTCATTGATAAAAGCAATGTTGTTTTTTTGAATTTTTCAAAAGGCTATGACGGCATTTATGGCTTTAATTTCCTTTATTCTTATCCAACAGTGGAAGGATATACTCCGGGATTAGTTATCGAAACATATTTTGACAGGGGGAAAAGGATTGCCGATTCATTTACAATAATGTGGAATGAAGAAGCAATGGCTTTTGAGGGCATCAAACCTGGCAATCCATTATGGCGTCCAGGGATGTAATTATGATAAGAGCTATACCCAAAAAGCATTATTCTATGAAGCGCCTTATGAATTGGAAAATGCCGAGATACAAGATACTTATTTCAGATATGCCAATGGCATGCCCTATGCTTTCAACGTTGCGACAGGCAAATATGATATTCAAACAGATACGAACAAATATCAAGCAATAGTCGATGTGAGATCCTTAACACGGTTAATTGAGACAGTTCAAAATGCTATTGGCAAAATGCAGTGTTAAGAAAAAGGGCATTGTATACACTGACGGCAAGGCTTTTAGGCAATGATGCAGATTTAGTTGAAAGAATAAACCCATTTAGGAAAGACGAAACACCCTCGAATAATGAAAATTCATTTTTTCTTTTGCGGCAACATATGACATTTGTCATATAAACCAGACCAAAAACCCAAAACAAATCCGTATTCCTTACGCCACGCGAAAAACCCGGGAATTGGGCTCCGCGATTCAAGGCAGGAGGAAAAAATGAAGTCAGCAGAAAATAAAAAGAACCTTGTTTTCGCGTTGTTTTTTTTAGCGCTCGCTTTGCAAGCGCGGCTATATGCAAACGACTGCGAACTAAACCCCAAGGAATTATCCGCATCCGGCATAACGCTCTACGCCGAAAAAGCCCGGCTGCCACTGGAAGGTCTTTTTACATTGGATGGCGCTCCCTTTGACAGCGAGCCGCTGCGCGGCAAGTTCGTTTTAGCGAACCTGTGGGCAAGCTGGTGCCCGGACTGCAGGAGGGAGAAGCCGTCAATAGAGCGGCTATACAGAGAAATAAGCGATGGCCATCTGTTTGGCAAAGACGGGCTTATTTTGCTGACAGTGTCGCTTGGCGAAGAGCCGGATACGGTCAAAAGCTACATGGCTGAAAACCGGTATAGCTTCCCTGTGGCATTGGACAGGGGAAACAAGCTCCGCAAGGAATACGCCTCATGGATCCCAGCCAATTATATTCTCGGCCCCGATGGGAGCATCGTCGCCCGAATAACCTGGAAAGAAGAATGGGACAGCGAACAGGCGCTCAAAGCGTTAAGAAGCCTGATATCGATTGCCTCTGCGCGATAGGAAGGGGGAAAAACATGAAACCATCGAAGGCATACCTTGTATTGCCGTACATTTTTATATTAGCAGTAGTTATTCCTGTAATATTTGACGCGGAAAATATTCTTGGGGACATCTGTTACTACTGGGGTTCCGAATTTATTTGTGATCCAGAGCCCACTGAATCCAATGAACCCACCTCTAGCCCCACCGAGCCAACTAATACCCCTAATAACAATAACCCCCCAGGCGCTGGCAATAACGACAATAACGGCAATAACAACGGCAATAACAACGGCAACAATAACGGTTCCACTAAGCCAACGCAGCCAGAAATAGAAAACCCTATAGTGGGCAATACCAGGGAAGGTGCGGAAAAATTAATGGATGACTTGAAAACAGTAGATAGTTCATTAAACAGCAATGCAGCCGCCGCTGAATCTGAAGCGGAGCTTGCCAATGCGAAAGAAAGGGACATAACGCAAAATACTGGAAATGAAATATCGAACTCAGAAACTTCCGGCGATCCCGTTCTTGTAACAAGCGGGAATTATTTTTTTGACGCTGAAGATTATGAGATAGCCGGCAGCAGCTTTGGCATCAAGAGGAAATATATCAGCAACGGGAGGATAATTGGAAGCATGGGGGAAGGCTGGCTGCTGTCATTAGACAGCCGGATAATGCGCGGGAGGACAATTATTAACACTTCCAGCATAAACTCGCTTTTGGAGAAAATATCGCAATATGGCGACAAAATGCGCAATGAAGCCAAAGACCTGTTGGAAAAAACTGATAAAATGAACAAAACCACAAAGGAAGCGGCAAAAACGGCATACGACGAAATGATGGAAATGGCGGATGACATAGACGGAATATACAGGTCCGCGAGCGGCAAATTATCGTCATTGCAGGCAATAAACTCGCGCGGGCAGCAGCTGGCGGCGCTAAACAAGCATAGCAAATTCCGCGGGAGCCCCAGCAATTATGAAGATTTTGGAAACGAATACCTGATGCTAATAGACGAAGGCGGGGCGCCCCGCGTATTCGAGCCTGCCGGAACCGGGGCGTGGCTTCCCTTGAATAGCCCCGAGCGGCTCTATATGCGGCTTACAAGCGCCGACGGGAAAGGCGCCGACAGCATGGCGGGGTTTGTGCTGGAAGAGCGGGGCGGCAGAAAGATGCATTACAGCGGTTACGGGCTTTTATTGGGAATAACCGAATTGAACGGGGATCATGTCGAAATCGTCCGGAACGCGGAACAGAAAATTGCCTTGATAAGGGGCCCGCACGGCAACGAGTGGGCTGTGGAGTATAGCGGGAATTTTATCGGCGCGATAAATGGGCCTGAAAAAACAAAAACACAGTATGGGTACAACGGGGACAGGCTTGCGTCCGTGCAGGACACGGAAGGGGACACAGGGAAATACAATTATAGCCAGGACAGGCTAAGCGAGATAGTGAAGCCCGACGGCAGCGCCATAAAGGTAAACTATGGTTACTCAGGAAGCGACGGTTCCTTGCTGGCATCGATGACAACCCACGAGGAAGGGGCAAGCGAAAGGTTCGACTACAGCCCGTCGCAAAAGGCGACGACATACACGAACCACTCCGGGGTGGTCACGCGGTACTGGTACGACGACAAGCACCGGACAATCAGGGAAGAGCGCTCGGACGGGAGGGCCAAAACATTTGCATACAACGGGGCCGGGCTATTGGAGCGGGAGACGCTGAACGGCTTTGAGGCACGCTACATTTATGACGGGCGGGGCAATGTTACGGAAAAGATATACGCGGACGGGAAAAGGGAGGGCTGGCAGTGGAGCGGGAACGACCAGCTGCTAAGGCACACAGACCGCGACGGGGTTGTAACCGAGCTGCAATACGACAGCCGGTGGAACTGCGTAGGAATAAAGCGGGGCGGGCAGGCGGTTTACGCGGCAAGCTACGACGGCAGGAACCGGCTTATAGCCAGCAAGGAAGGGAACCGCTCCGAATACAGGTACGGGTATGACAGCCGCGATTTTTTGAAATCAAGGAGCGCTACAACAAACGGCAGGGAGGCGAAGGAAGAATGGGAGCACGACGCGCTTGGCCGCCTGCTTAAATATACCGACGCCCTTGGGCGCGTATGGGAATACGCTTACGGCGCGAAAGAAACCATAGAAAAGACGCCTTTGGCCCTGGAAAGACGGTACGAATACAACAGCCGCAAAGACCTTGTGCGCGTTGCGGAAAAAGACCTGACAACAGGCGAAACGAGGGAAAGCAAATATTCCTACGACAGGCGGCACCTGCTTTTGGAAGCCGCAGACGGCTCAGGCAGCATAATTAAGTACGCGTACCGGGAGGACGGGGAGCTGACAAAAAAGGCCCAGGGGCCCTGGTACTGGGAATACGGGTACGATGCCGGAGGGAGACTCAGCACGGCAACTATGGGGAAAGCAGGGACAAGCAAAAAGTACGCCGAGGATTACGGGTACGAGTGGCAGGGATGGAACGAAAAGCGCACGGCGACAATAAGCGGGGCCGGGACAACGACATACCTGCTGGACCCCTGGGGCCGGGTAACGGCAGCAACGAACGCTGTGGGGGACGTTTCCAGCCGGACGCTGAACGGCGCCGGGAACGTGCTCCGGGAGCAGGCATCGTCGGGGGGCTTTTACGAGTACCGCTACGACGCGCTTGGGCGGCTTTACCAGGCAGGCCGGGAAGGCGAACAGGCCGCCCAGGCAAGGTACAACCTTGACGGTAGCATAGCGGAAAAGACCGACAGGCTGGGGAAACCCACATTATATGCCTATGACGGCAGGGGGCTATTAGCGAAAGAAACCACAGCCCTTGGAGAGCGGCGGTACTTTTACGACGATGCCGGCCGTCTGACAAGGCAGGAGACCGCAAGCCGCAACAGCGTAACTTATCGTAACGATTGGAATTACAGCGATCCCCAGCGGGCTGTAACCGTAACAGCCGGAGGGATATATTCCGAGACGCTATACCTCAACGCCTGGGGAGAAGCAACAAGGCGCGTCGATGGGGAAGGGAACGAAATAAAGTATGAGTACGACAAGGCAGGAAAGCTGATAAAGATCATCGACGCTTATGGGAGGGCTACTTCATATTTATACAACGAGCTTGGAAAAGTCGCGAAGGTAACTTTTGCCGACGGCACGGCGGAGGCTTACGAATACGACCACATGGGGAACCTGACAGAGATCCGCGACGCCCTTGGAGCCTCGTGGGCAGGGGAGTACGACCAGGCTGGGCGGCTTGCCAAAGAGACAGGGCGGCCCGGGATAGAAAAGGAATACAAGTACGACGCTATAGGCCGCATAGTCGAAGTGAAGAACGGCGGGGAAATTGCAGAGCGGTACAGCTACAGCAACCGCGGGCGAGAGGTATTGTTTACCGACGGGGCGGGGAACGGCTTTGCCCAATACAAGAACGCCTTTGGGGAACTCGCAGGCGAAACTAACCGGCTGGGAGACAGCCAAACGTATAGCTACGACGGCGAGGGGCGGGTAACGACAAGCTCCGCATATTCCGGCAAGCAGACTAAAGTCGAATACCGGGATAGCGAAGGGATAACAATCACGACATACCCGGATGGCAGGCAAAGCGTTATCGAGCGCGACATGCTTGGGAACATAGTGCGCGCAACAAACGAGACAGGGACGATCAGGTACAAATACGACGCGGGCGGGAAGCTTGTAGAGCAGAATGACGAGGGCGCCGGGGAAATAACCCGTTACGTTTATAATAAATCAGGGCAGCGGATCAGGATGCAAAGCGGGAACAGGGATATAATCTACAGGTACGGGAAGAACGGGGAGCTTTTGAAGGTAGCCGACAACAGCCAGCGGCTGGAAGTGGCTTATGAGTACGATGCACGCGGCAGGGAAACCCGCAGGGTTTATGGGAACGGGGTGCGGCAGGAGACATTCTACGACCAGGTTGGCAGGGTTATCCTGATTAGGGAAACAGATTCCATGGGCGGCTTGCTCCGCGCCGAAGGTTACTTATACGACGAGAAAGGCAGGAGGAGCCACAGCGTGGACGAGGAAGGGCGCGTGACAAAGTACGAGTACGACAGGCAGTCGCGGCTTTCGGCGGCGCTGTACCCCTGGACAAAAGAGAAAGCCGAAGCCGACCGCAAGGAGGCCGAAGAGGCAGGGCTATACTTTACGCCTGACAAGGGCAGCGGCGAGCGCTACAGCTTTAGCAGTGCGGAACAAGCCGCCCTGCGCGAAATCCTGAACAAAGCGGGCCCCATGCGCGGGAATGCCATTGCAAGCAGCCAGATGGTGTGGCGCGAATCTTATGCTTACGACAGGAACGGGAACCGCGCAAGCAAGGCAACGCCCTGGGGCACAATCAAATACGCGTACGACGCTGAAAACCGGCTGGTTAAGAGGGGGGACATTGCATACGTTAACGACAAGGACGGCAATACCCTGAGCGAGAAAGGGCTTCGGTACGAGGCAAGGTACGAGTACAACGGGCAAAACCGCATGGTTTATTCCCAGGTAACAAGCCATGCGGAGAAGGCTTATTCCGCAAGCAGCTATGCCTATGACGCGTTGGGTAGGAGGACGCTTACGGAGAACGAAACAGGGCAAACACTCCGCACCCTGTACGACGGCAAAGGTTTTGAGGCGATAAGGGAAGGGGAGACCTTCCGCGACGGGAGCTTCACGACCCGGTACGCCCCTGCCGAGGCAGCCGCGAGCGCGCCGTCGAACCAGGCGACAGGGGAGAGGTACCGCTGGGTAGGCGACAGCGAGAGCGCGAGGACAAGGAACTCCGGCGACGGGTACGCCGTTCAAAACAGCCGCTACAGCGGGCGCGGCGTTACGCTTTACGGGAATGGCGAGGCCGTAGCGGTGAGCTACAGTTCCAGCGGGGGGAGCCGCTCGATGTACATGGGCAAGGACGTTATGGGGAGCGTGCGGAGCGTGACGGCGGACACCGGGGCTCTTGAAGGCAGGTACGAGTACGACGCGTTCGGCCAGCCTTACAAAGGCGACCTGTCTGGCGGCATGTGCCTTGGCTACGCAAGCAAGCCCTACGACACAGCAACCGGCCTGTACAACTACGGCTACCGCGACTACAAGCCCCAGGCAGCCAGGTTCACTACCGTAGACCCGATACGCGACGGGAACAACTGGTTCGCTTATGTTAACAATGATCCGGTGAACTGGGTGGACTTGTGGGGGTTGGAAATACAATACATACAAGGGCCAAGAGCAACTAATGATGATGTTAATCTTGCAAAACAAATGGGAGAGAACATAGCAAACTCAAATACATTACCTGGTGAATATTGGAACGAACTTCAAGCATCAGATAAGACAGTAATAATTGAGGTTAATAGGAACGGGAATAATACAGCAACACCTGGTGATAACCCAATTGGAAATATGTATGATAACATCGCAAGTGCATTCGGTATAGGTAGTAATGTTTATGTACAATTTGATCCAAAAGACAACCATGCTTTAACTGGTGGAATTATAAATGATCCAGAGTCTACACTTGTCCACGAAGTAGCTGGTCATGCATATTTCATGGTAAATGGGACAAACCCTTTGACGCAAAAAAGTCGGGAAGTTCAAGCAGCTACAATTGAAAACATGTATAGGTATAATCAAGGATTAGAACAAGTTACGAAATATGGAACATGGGATGTGCCTACATATCAACCACAGCCAAACTCAACAGTTAGGAATTCGCTATGCTCAGATTAATAATAGGATTAACGATTCTATTAATTCCAATGTATCAGATTTTTTCACAAGAAAAGAACACAATAGAATATACTTATTTGGGAAAATTTCAAGCTGGAGAGCAGTTTTCTGGTGTTGATTTACCATACTATAAGCCTAAAGGTATCACCCAAATACCATCTAGATATTTTAATGCGTTAGTGTTACATCAATTAGTCGTAGATAGTAACAATGTAAAACCCACAAGACTATTATTTTCTAGTGATGAATCAGTTGCTGGGATATATATAGATGACACTGAACCCGAAGAGAGTTACAACACCTTACGAATGTATTGGTTTTGGTCGAATGTAGGCTTTTCAAATCAGGCTATTAAAAACGGGTTATTTTTTCGTACGAGTATAACAGGCCATACAATGTTGTATAATATTCCCTATGGAGCACAGCGGGTGTCATTGTTATATAGTATCCGTTTTTTAATATATGACAATCAATACGAATTAATAAATACAATTAATTCAGAAAAGATGGGCGTTTGCTGGGAACTTGAATGGAATTTGCCAGAGGCGGAGTAGCACTCACCCCGCCCGGGGCTGCGCAAGCATCTGGCATAGCATACTAACGGCGGCCGCTTGGCGGTGACCGATATTATCCCTCTCCCACGCCGCCAGGCTTCCCCCCCGGCTAAGAAAATCGGTAGGGTTTGCTTCCCTATGCTACGCTCCGGTCTTAGATCTGGCGGCTATACGGAAATGGCGTAAGGCAGGAGACGCTCTACGACCAGATAGGCAGGACCATTCTTATAAAGGAAAAAGACTCCAGGGGCGGCCTGCTCCGCGCCGAGGGCTATCTGTACGACGGGAAGGGCAATAATATTTTGAACCCTAGGACCCCATAAAAGGAGGTTTTTACTTAAATGAAAAAACAAGCAGAACACTTGAGGTGTAAAATGGGAACACGAAAATGGGTATTTATCCTTAGTCTGTTGTTTATCGGCACAACTCTATTTGCCATGACACCTAAAAAAGAAAGAATCGAGATAAGAAATTATTCCAGCAAGAATGTGGTGGTAAATTGGGAATATAGAGAGATAATTAGCGGCAGGCCAGAGTCTAATTACTCGTGGGATCAAACCGTATGTGGTATTGGACTAGTGATAAGAGATCTTTTGTCCAGACCTAATTTCAATATAATACGACCAACCCAAAATATTGTTATTGTTGAGTATTTTCCGGATTGGTGGAATTATGACAAAATGGATGCTTTGCCCTTTATGGAGAAAATGAACTCAATTTTCAAAAAACTGGAAATTATTTGTAATGATGGTAAAAACATTATTACGTTGGAAAACCTGGGAGAAAAAATAATTAAGAAAGATAGGCCAGCAGGTGAAGCAGCAACATATATATTGGAAATATTTGACTATGACCTTGTATGGAGGTCTGCATCTGAATGGTGAGTTATGGCTGATTTTATACAAAATGTAGGGGGTAGCAGAATAGACCGCAGGAGCTACAGGTTTAAAGAGCCTGCGGGCTCTGAGGAATATGGAACGCGGGGGGCCGGGCAATAATGCACTCACCAGAGAGCAATGTACGGTAACAGGCCCCCTTGTATTGTGATTATATTCTGATCGACTAAACGCTGCGAATACGACCGCATGGGGAACCTCCAGGAAATCCGCGACGCCCTTGGACCCTTGTGGGCAGGGGAGTACGACCAGGTAGCTGCTACGGCGGGCACGGCGTTACGCTTTACGGGAATGGCGGTAATAAAATACACCGCAAAGCGGTGTGGGTGAGTAATGCAACACGACGTAGCGCTAGATAAATGTCAATAATACGAGCAATGCGCGAGGGCTTTAGCCCGAGCAGTGCGCTCGGGGAGGCGGTAGCGGTGAGCTACAGTTCCAGCGGGGGGAGCCGCTCGATGTACATGGGCAAGGACATCATGGGGAGCGTTCGCAGCGTGACGGCGGACACCGGAACTCTTGAAGGCAGGTACGAGTACGACGCGTTCGGGCAGCCTTACAAAGGCGACCTGGCAGGCGGGATGAATCTTGGCTATGCAGGCAAGCCCTACGACACAGCGACCGGCCTATACAACTACGGCTACCGCGACTACAAGCCCCAGGCAGCAAGGTTCACAACCGTAGACCCGATACGCGACGGGAACAACTGGTTCGCTTATGTGAACAACGACCCGGTGAACTGGATGGATTTGTGGGGGTTGGATACGGTTGATGCTAAGCAAGAAATAAAGGTGGCTGATACAAAAACTCATTATGCAAAAGAAGGATTTAGTGTTCTAGGTGTTTATAGCAAAACAACAAACATTCTTGATTTATATATAATTGCTAGTGATTCTAGTCACTGGTCATCAAAAATTGAAAGTTTTAATGCTAGTGGGCATGTTTTGGAAAGATCGCAGTCCGGACCAGTATTAGGTACAACTCCTGTTGGTCATAATTATGGTCAACCATCACAATATTATATACCACAAGAGTTACCAAATGGGAATTATGAATTAGGTTCACCTGTTTATTATAATGAGAATGATAAGAAGTACAATTCTTTAGGACCAGTATTTATACCAATCAAAACAACTCAAGAGGTTCCCGTTTATGGAACAGAAAAACCAAAACGTAACTCTGATACAGGATTATATGAACCAATAGGAACCCAATCAGATGGAGGTTACGGTATACATGCAGATATGGCAGGAAGTAATACTACATGGGGATGTGTAGGTTTAACAGGAACTGAAAAAACTAAAAATGCAACTACCCTTGCAAATTGGGTACAAGCCGCGCAAAAAAATAATGGTAGTGCAACACTAATTATTTGGGATTAGGAAAGGAGTAGAAAATGAAAAAGCTATTTATTTTGATATTTTTTTGTTTGTCATTAAGCGGTTGCATAAAAACAAAGAGTAAAATATCAGAAATAACTGATTTGAAAAAGATGAAACAAAAAAGTACAAGCAGCTATCAGATATATACTGAACAAATAATGACGACACTTCCAAACATGGAAATTACAGCAGAAAATATATTTAGCGAATTTCCTAAAAGTCCAGATTATTTCTGTGGAAGTGATATTGATGTTACAGTAGAAATGGTTGACGAACGATTATCACAAACCCCACATTATTTTGGATTAGAACCTGTATATGTAACTGGTAAAAATTTTATAATTATTTATGCTAGTGATAACGGATATGAGATCATGCAAATAATTTTAAGAGGAGAAAGTATTTTCTCTTATTGGAATCCATTTTTTCATGCAACATGGGATGATGTAAAAAATATATGGGGTGAACCACAAAAAAGTATGAGTTATAATGATAGCTCCGGGTGGTATTTTGTAAATTTCACACAGATTAATAAAGCAACAGGCCGAATAGAGGAGATAAGAATAGGTAAGAACCCATAATGACAGTATCGTGTAATTGTCATTTGCAGGAGATAGCAGAATAGACTGTGAGAGACTGGACAATGATGCACTTACAAGAAATAGTGTACGATAATAAGCACCCTAAATTCATTACATATATAATACGACTCTGAAAATCTGTTTGTTAAGAAACAGAGCGTGGTATATACTGATAGCAAGAGCTTTGAGGCGACAAGGGAAAAATAAGTGAAAACTATTCCAGTTCTAATTTTATGCTGTTTTTTGTTCAGTTCTTGTTCAAAAAAAGATAATTCAAGCTTTGAAAAACAAGGAGAGGAAAAACAGGAAGTTATAAGCCAGAAAGCGTTAAGCCATGAGATGCTTGACCAGAAAACGCAGAGCAAGGAAACTGCTTATGTATCTGACTGTGTATTTGACATTGAATCGTTTCGTTTTTTGGATGAATTTCCTTGGTCAATTACAGATATTAGAGCTATGTATCCTGATGAGAGCTTTGAAGAAAAAACATCAACAAGTGGAATTAAAGGCTTATTCGGTGAAAATTGGTATTCATTAGAATCCCAGGATATTACATTTGATTATTTGGGAAAAAGCATTGATGAGGCAATTTTATATGTCGTTGAGATTTTTACCCCAAAGTATCAATGCGATACCATGCAGATAATTGGAATGCCAGTAAAGGATCTGGAAATTATCAGCGGGCATAAACCAGACCCGGATAAGAAAATAAATATCTCAAACGGTTTATACGTCCTGTCAATTGCAACAGATGGCAATACTGTAAAAAGCTACACGGTACTCAGGGAATTATAACGTGATTAATGTCCAAGGGATGAGGGAATGAAAAACTATTTTCTATTCCTTCTGATGTTGCTCAGAGAAAAGAAAAACCAAAAAAACCCAACTAAAGGGATGACAGGAGAATACTATGAAAGTTTTATATCTGGTTTTTATAATGACAATGCTTTTGGCTGGGTGCCAAAAGCGCGATGCCGGTATTGTTCAACAGAATACCGATAAATCGCCTCCAATACAGATTGCATCTGCCGTCGATGTTAAGGACGATCCAAATTTCGCAATGCCTAAAGATTCAAGATCATTAGTGGAAATAATTGCTTCCAACCCTAACACAGCAGAAAAATTTAGAGGCCCCTTCCCAGGAGTTCTGGCAGTTCAGATTGAGGGAAACTTTACAGGTTCCTGTAACAGGGAATTTATAGCATTTTATGAAAGTACAGAGAGTAATCCAGAAATTATTAGTAGTATAGAATCCTTGTTTTGCGTCGTGTTAGATTCGAAAGGAGAAAAAATTGAGAACGCATATTATATCCCGTATGGTACTCTTCGCCTAAGAGAGGATGATATAGTTCAGTCAGGCTTGCTGGAGGCCGAGGCTCTGGGGAAGGAAATAATGTGGAGAGACCAGATAATTGGTCGTGTTGGCGATTATAACGGAGATGGTAAGGAAGAAATATATTTATACACTCTAACAGGAATGAACAGACGCCCTTATTTCTTTGGGTTCGATGAAACAAGGTTTGTGGAACTGCTAAATTTTGGGGTGGTAAATGCCTATATAACAAACACTAATCAAGAAGAAAAAGGCATTGACATATTGATAAATCGCATGATGAGTGACAGTTTATTAGAGGTTATCGAAAATAACTCGTACAAATGGGATGAAATAACCTGTCGCTACGAATTAGTGGCCAATGAAACCAAGAAATATCGTTGGAACAGGGATATTCAAGAATATATTGAATTACCGCTTAGCGAAGAGGAGTAAACTCAGCCCGTTTTTATCTGTAAACGATGTTATCGTTCCCTTGCGCTGCCAGGCTTCCTTTTCCGCAAAGAAAATCGGTAGGGTTTGTTCCATGTGCTCCTCTCCGGTAGCAAACCCTGCACATTTTAAAAAGTTGTCGTTTATTATTTTACGTTTACAGCTTTTGGGGTATAATGTCAATTTTGTTGATGGGAACCGCGCAAGCAAGGCGACACGCTGGGCGAGAAAGGGCTTCGGTACGAGGTAAGGTACAAGTACAACGGGCAGAACCGCATGGTTTATTCCACGCTAATCTTTGTGTCCACCAGATGGGTTAAATTCCAGTTTAGAGGATCATTACAAAGCTCTGCGTCCATTTTTTTTGAATACTCAAATGGCTGGATACTCATTTTTGATGCTTTTTTTGCAATCTTACAATCCCGGCAAAAAGCCAGGATTACGTGATCAATAGGCCCAAAATCAGACTACCCTAAATAACCGTTTTTCTCGGCTTCGCCCGGGGGGAACATATAAAGGTCAGGAAGCTTGAATGTTCTGTCGGGGGTGAATGACATGGTCGCCTGGATTTCACTTGCAACAGGGATTTTAAATGTGTGAGTGAGGGTCTCAAATTCGGGCGCCGACACACGCAGAATATACTCAAAGATCTTATGGTTATTTTCCCTGGATGACGGTACCGGAGCGGGCCAAAAACTATAGTTACCCTCAACATGGTGAACTATATTGTACGGGTTCTGCCAGTTTCCGTCCCTCATGGCTACCAGCTCTCCTGCCCATATGAGTTCCACAGTAGCATCGGAAAGAGGGGCAAAATTATCTCCGTTAAAAATACGGCCCATAATAGTTGGAATAATAAACTTTGGGATTGCCGCTTCATCCTTGATCGTGGGAACATTAGGCTTTGATGCTCCCGCTTCATTAGAGGCAGCGCCTTTTTCGCCTGAATGGGCAAAATTCGGGCGTAAATTATGATTGACCTGCTTAAGGCCATCATGTATCAGGGCAGCGATGTCCGCTGCCTGTTGCTGCGATTCAATGCCTTCCTCAAGGGATCGGGAAGCGCCGCGGTTTGAAACTATATAGCGAGGCGGGGTTCGGTTCAGGACATAACATATTACATCCATCTTGCATTGATCACAGGTACAGAATTTCCCGGTTTTTTCATTGTTAAGAGCTTCAAAAATTTCTTCAACCTTGGAAATAACCTTGCCTTTTATCGTATTGTGTAATTCCATATCTGCCCCCTATATATAATGTAACCATTTTTGGGTTATTTGCAATATCCCTTCCCGATTAAGTTTTATTTCATCCTCAAAAACGGGATTAACGAAAACACGGATTATACGCATTGATTTTACAAAGGCGTCTACCAGGCTGCTTTTAAATGCGCTTGACCCCTCCGAAAAAAAGCAGTTTTCGTCGGTAACAAAAAGGCCGCATTCAAAAGAGACTGGCTCAGGCAGGTCAATTATAAGGGAATCCCCGTCCAGGGGTTTACCTAATAAGGCGGAAAGCTCTCCGGCCAGGCTTTTCTCCATTTGAAGTCGTCCAGAGAGGTCAAGGAGCTTCCGGTGAGCCTGTTCTTCAAAGGGGATTTCCGCGGCGATTGAGAAAAGCCGGCCGCCTTTTACCGAATCCACAAGGGCAAAAAGGGGATAATCCCGCTGGCTTATAAGGGAAAAAAGGCCTTGATCATCCAGGTTGTAAAGCTCTTCGGCGGCAATAATTCCGTTTTCCAAAGCCCCAAGCAGCGCTTTTTTTACCATCGCGGTGGCGGAACGTACCGAGTGGTGCCAGTAAACCGACCGGTACATGAGGTATTTTGAAAAAAGCAGGGATTCCAGGCCGGGAATTCCTCTGGAATCAATATCCAATCCCCGTTCCTGGTGGGGATGGAGCCTGGAAAGGATAAAATCCACATCCTGAGCCCCGTAAGGAACCCCGCAATACCGCGCATCACGGTTCAGGTAGTCCAATTTATCCGGATCCAGGCTTCCTGAAAGCAGTTTTCGATAAAATTCAAGCTCTCCATCCCATTTTTCCTGCGCTATAACCCCATGGTTTTCTGAACCGCTGCCTGAATCCACGATAGCCGCCGCAAAATAAGGGTCTCCGCCTGCGGCGGAGACAAGGTCTTTTATTGGGTTGATTAGTATCAACCTGCCTGTAAGCGCTTCATGCTTTTCAAGGGGCAGCTCTTTGAGTGAGTGCGTGAAAGGGAAATGCCCTAAATCGTGCAATAGTGCCGCGCAGAGGAAAGATTTTATCCCCACAGGGCTAAGCCAGCTATCCGCCCCTTCTTCGGCCAGGTGAGCCAGCAGCCTGCGGGCCAAATGGTACACGCCGATGGAGTGGCTTGCCCTGCTGTGGGTCGCCCCCGGATATACCCTTAGCGTCGGCCCAAGCTGCATTATACGCTGCAAGCGCATAAACTGAGGCGATTCTGTAAGGGCTGAAATGGCCGGAGTCAGGTAAATATGCCCCCATAGCGCGTCCCGTATCGGTTCAGTATAGCCCTCGTAAAGCGCGGCGCGTACATTATCCTTCATATACGGATCTTACAGGAAACCCTGCCTTCCCGGCAATAGTTAGGGCCTTTTGTCGGTTGCTCCAAAACACAAAATCCTGTATAGTAAGGGTATGATTGTAGTCAATCGCTGTAAGCCTGGAAAAACAGCCTGTTTTCTTCTGGTTTTATGCTTTATTGCCCAAAATTTGCTTTCGCAGAACGCTGCTAATATAGAGACTGTGCCGGATTCGCTTATAAGGCCTGAAAGGGGCGAGGCTCCCCGCTACCCCAAGGATCTGGTTATAGGGGATCTGGGCCCGGGGGAAGCCTCCGAAGGGGCTTACCTTTTTGCCAGAAACGTTCTTACCGCCATAACGGCTGGGAGAAGAAACGCAGAAGTCCTGACTGATTCCGGCTTTTCCGTTACCGAAAGCATATTTGACAATGTAAGAAGCGTAAGGCCCAGGGACACCCGGCTTGGGGGAGGGAGAAACGAACCTGACGGATGCGTTTCTTTCCTTTTTCGCATAATTGGTCAGCAGGAAAGCATAACCGGGGAATTGTTCATCCGGCAGGCGGAAACTTCAGGAAGATGGCTTTTGGACGACCTTATTCTGGAGGGAAAAAGGGCCCTCAGCGATATCAGGGACAGTTATCGTTACAATTTTTCGCCTTATGAAAGGTTTTATTGATTATTTTTGGTGAAAGGTTTTTATAGGAAAGAATATGGCGACACCTATAAAGCGCATTGAAAAGGATTTTCTTTTAAAAGTGCTTTACGATGAGAAAATCCCCGTTATGTACCTTAAAACAAAAACCCAATATATTCTTATTGTTGAAAAGCCCACGAAAGGACAGATGTTCTTTAAAGCGGATCGCCCTGTTGAAGGGATAAAGAAAGGGAAAAAACTGGACCTTATGTTTGATTACCGGGGGCAGGTAATCATGTTTTCAGTGGAAATTCTTGATTATAAGGATGAACACATCATTGTCCAGGAACCGGACGCCCTGTTTAAAAACCTGGATCGTTCTTTTTCCAGAGTACCGACACCTACGGATCTCCAGGTGCAATTTACCTTTCATGGCGATCGGTATTCCCTCACATATCCAAAGATAACAGAATTCGACTCCTTGTCTACTTCCGATTTGATTACCAACTCAAACCCGAAAAATTTAAACAGCTTAATTGAACAAATGGCAACGTGGATAAAAAATTACGCGACAGGCTATAAATTGGTTGTTTTTAAAGAAAACAAGCCTTCTACGACCGAAGAAAGGCTGGTTGCGGAAACCGGTAAATCCCTGTTCATTCCCTCGACCCTGGGGCCTTTGCCTTCCGAAGATCCCTACCCAAAAAAAAGGCTTATTACTGAAAGCGCTTTCCATCGGCATCTTGAAAGCAACGGCGTTGACCCAAAATTTTTGGACGATGCCTGTGCCCGTTTTATCGAACAGAAAAACAAAGCCGGTATCTTTTCGGATCTCTGGGTGCCGGTTTTATTTCAGGAATATGTAATCGGGTACATTCACATTTGGATAGACAAGGAAGGAATGATGCCTTTTGATTACGCGGTGATAGACAGTATGTATCAGTTTTCAAAAATCCTTGCTTATTCCCTTAAGCTAAATGGGTATTTTGAAAGGGGAAAACTTAAAAACGAGCCTTTTGAAGGCAAGATAATTGATATAAGCGCGTCAGGGCTGCTTTTTACCTATCCAAATTCCACTTTTGCCAGTACCCTGATGCCCGATAGCGAGCTTACTGTAAAATTAACGACAGATCGCCGGACTGTAAACGTTAAAGCAAAGATTGTACGCCGCTATAAAGACAACATGCAGGGATACTTTGGCTGCCGCTTTGTGGACATGGAGCCTGAAGATCTTCGCTACCTCTTTGAGTATATCTATGGCAAGACCTTTACCGATACAGACGCGGCTTTCCTTTCCGGTCAGGTTTAACGGCGGAACAGGCTCCTACCGTTCCAGTTTACGGTAGACATAGCGATGCGGCCTGTCCGCCTGCGCTCCAAGCTTTTCCCGCCGCCATTCGGCGTATTCTGACCAGTTG
>Ga0268262_10000911_pt1 | contig 38270 bp, 52 predicted proteins | sample TergutNc150P3_FD_190354 | JGI IMG/M metagenome (GOLD analysis project Ga0268262, IMG submission 190354) | Nasutitermes corniger P3 segment gut microbial community from laboratory colony in Florida, USA - Nc150 P3 (SPAdes) (version 2) | ecosystem: Host-associated > Arthropoda: Insects >...
ACTTGATGAAAAGGAGCAATGATATTAACGCAAATGAGGAATTATCCGGTTATGCTGAATACGAGTGGGATTCCAACGGAAACTTGACGAAAAGGAGCGACTATAACGCAAATGGGGAATTGTACTCTTACACTGTTTATCTTTATAAGAAAATATGATTAAACTGTTTGTTTTGAATTTGTCGATACTTAATAAAGTTATGCATTTATGGGAAAAAATGCGACATTTTAATGCTTTAAGAATACGAATAAAGTTCGCAATCTCCTTAATTTTAGGTTTCGCTCTGGTTACTTTTGGCTGTGCCACAGACGGTAGTAGTTCTGTCTTCACTAAAGACAAAAATGATATTATATCTGATTTAACCGTAATTGCAAAAGGAGCATCGGAAGGGATTTATCTGTACTTCGTCAATATACCTCAAAATGCTCAATATTTATCTGTCTCATTGTATGACATTACCGCTGATGATAATTTATATACCGGCACTGGTTTTCACAGTAATGATTTGGAACAAATAAAAAACACTAATATTTTACTTTGTCCCTTTGTTAAAAGCGGACATGAATATGAAATTACTGTTATCGCTTACATACAAACTAAAGAAAATTTAAGACCAATAAATAGCGGCGCTATTACCGCCATTGCCAACGGTGGTATACATATTATAAATAATCCTTTACTTAACTGGAATAACAGCGATAATATCGCCACGTTATCCGCAAGACCTGTATTTTCAGATGATACAATTAATTCTCAAAATACCGAATTAATATATGGCTTGGTTTTTAATAATAAAGAAATAAGCGGCAAAGTAAGCGGCGGTGCTAGCGAATTAACAAATGATTTGATATTTGATAATACTAAAAATTTTAATTCGATTGTTAAAATGATTGGTAATATCGGTTTAAGCGGAGATATACCCATTTTTGCTGATGTAACATTATCAATAGAATACGAAAATATAAAGTGGAAAATAGTGTTCGCAAAAACTAAAGAAATTATTTATTTATTGTAAAAAATGTCTATTCATAGTGTATTTACATTATGGACAGATTTTTTAATAAACAAGCAGAAGATTTTAATGAGAAGAAAAGATAAAGAAATAACAGACATAAATGAAAAAATATCAATTATTTAGAAATGTAAATATTGCAGACTTGGATTGTCTGAAAATAATTATCCTTATATTGTACCAATGAATTATGGATATGTATATGAAAATGAGAAATTAACATTATTTTTTCATGGTGCAAAAGAAGGTAAGAAAATTGGAATATTAAATAATAAAAAAATTATTGATGTTATACTTTCATCAGTAGAAGTTGGTTATAGAAAACCAAATATAAACGGTTATATTATATTATCAAAAAAACTCGAAGTACAAACAAATGAAATGATTTATATTGGAAATGAAGAAAAAGACATTATTGGAGCAAATAAAGCGGGAATAATATCAATATTAATAAATAGAAAAGATGAAGAAATAAATTATGGAGAAAAATATCAGTTTAAAAATTTATTGGATATGTGGCATTTTATAAAAAACCTATAAAATAAATAGTATCTAAGAGAAAATTATAATGGATCAAGATAATTCAGAAGTCAAAAAGACACTGGGATAGTAAACAAACTATTGGAAGAACAAAATCGGGGTAAGTAGTATTTATTGCATCTTGCCACTTGTTTTTTGCATCTTAGTCATTTTTTATTGACATTTTAATATTAGAAATACATGTTTACAACATAAAACAAAGGAGCAAATTATGAATAGAAATTTTGTTAATTTACTGTTGAGAATAGCAGTGGCTCTTTATTTTTCTATAAATGGGATTATGGCAATCCGGAAAAGTGAGTACAGTGAATTTGTCCATTTTTCAGATTTTATTTTTGGCAAAAGTGAATCCATAAATATAGCCCTCGTTTCTATAATAGTATGCCTATTCGCAGGAAGTGTTTGGCTGTTATTACCACTTTTAAAAATTGAAATACCAATTTTGGATACCGTTTTACTTTATCAAAGTTTTGGTTGGATATTCTTTATTGTAGGTTATGATATTATCTACACTGTTTTGAATAAAGTAAACATCTTTGGCTGTTTAAGGGAATTTGCTGTACACTTGATGGTTTTTGGAATAATGTTCGCTTCAGTAAGAAAAAATAGATTTTTTGATAAAAACAAGAGTTAAAACGGGGAAATATATGTTTCTTGAAAAAATAATTATAATAAAAAGGCGCTTCTTGGTAAAACTGTTTTGATGACAGGAGGCGGAGGCGGTATAGGCTTCGAAGCCTCACGCGCATTTTCCTATATGGGCGCAAAAGTTATCATAGCAGAAATAGATGCTCAAAAAGGCAATAATGCACAAAAAAATATAAACGCTGAATTTAAGAATGATAATGTTGATTTTTATGAAATTGACATTTCTGACGAAAAACAGATTGATAATCTATATAAATACATAACAGATAAATATACTCAGCTTGATGTAATTATAAATAACGCCGCTGTTGTGCCGATGGGAGCTATTGACAAAGTTCCAATATCGGATTGGGACTTAAGCTATGCGGTTAATTTAAGAGCTCCTGTAATTTTGACGCAGAAATTCCTTCCCTCCATGCGTAAAGCAGGTGGTGTAATTGTCTTTATACCGTCGGCGGCTACAACGCCTTATATGTCGGCATATGAAATTTTCAAGACTGCACAGTTGGAACTTTGTAACACTCTATCAGAAGAAATCGCGGATACTTCCATTATTACATACTCTATCGCACCGGGATTTGTAAAGACAGATACAGCCGTCAAAGCTGTGGAAATCGTGGCGTTTTCGATGGGTATCAAAGCTGATGATTTCTATAAATTACATGACGAATATATCATGGATGTTGAACTGGCAGGAACAGGCTATGCCGTTTCTGTGGTAAACGCAAGGCAGTATCAAGGAAAAGAAATCATGTCTTATCAAGTGCTGATAGACAGCGGTTTAATAAACGGCAATAATGAAAAATCAGGTAATACCCTGTCAGATGTTAATTTCGATAAGCTGTCATTGTTATTTTCAAAGATTTTAGACGTTTTTCTTGATCAATACCACGACTGGCAAAAGAAGAACCTATTTCAAAAACAATTTATACTTTCAGATTTCAAAAAACAAATGGGACTGCCCGCTGATAGTTTCAAAAAACAATTCGAAACCCTGCAAAGCCAAATTCAAAACCACTATTGGGATAATTTTATGAGCAGTAAAGGAATGTTTCTGAAATTACAGCATTTTTATAAACATCAAAAGGAATTACTGCAAAATTATGAGAAAGATTTAACACAGTTGAATAATGACACAAACCTTCTAAACAGTTGGATTGAAATATTACAAGGTATAATTGATATTTTATAAAAGCGGTTCAGAAGCTAGTAAGAAATAGAAACTTGACAAAAAAGAGGTTTTTGAACAATATTTTTAAATATAGTTAAAAGCTATTAACCCATTTGGAGTAAAAATGTCCAGACCTACAAGCAAAGAAGAATTGATAGTTTCCGCCGAGCTTAATTTCAATGAATTATTATACTTAATAAATATGTTGCCTGAAAAAATAAAAAACAATACATACGAAAACAATGAATTAAATGATCGGGATAAAACAATTGCGGATGTGTTATGCCATTTGCATGAATGGCATCTAATGAGGGAAAATTGGTATAAGGAAGGAATGTCAGGCAAAAAACCAACATTAAGCTATTCGTTAAAGACATTACCCTTATTAAACCATAAAATATGGGAAAAATATAAAACTACTGGACTAAAAAAAGCAATTACATTGTTTAAAAAAAGTCATAAGGACATAATGGTATTAATTGAAAAACACAATGATGACGAACTGTTTTCTAAAAAGAAATATGAATTCACCGGTTCAACAACATTAGGCGCATATTTTTATTACAATACGGCAGAACATTATAATTGGGCTTTTAAAACAATTAAGCCATTATTAAAAATATGTAATAAAGGATATAGTTAAGCATGAATTTGAAACTTGATCAATGTGAGACGGGAGAAGACATTGAAATAATTATTAAATATCCTCTCAAGAAAAATAAAACAGTTAAACGTATAGTTTCATTTATTAATTCAATTGATGTTGAAATACCATGCTTTGGTAATGACGGTATAAAAATAATAAATGCCTCAGAAATTTATTATATAGAAAGCGTTGATGATAAAACAATTGTACACTGTGAAAAGAGTAATTATATAGTAAAAAAACGATTATATCAAATTTATGAAATTTTAAAGAATGTTGGATTTATGCAAATTAATAAATATTGTATAATAAATTTTAGAATGCTGGTTAAAATCAATCCATTAGCTAATAGTCACTTAGAAGCGGTATTAAAAAATGAAATACATTTATTTGTTACGAGAAAGTATCTTGCCTTAATAAGGCAAAAATTAAGGGAGATGTTATAAATGAAAAAAAACATAGTAGACACTTTTTTCACTACCGGTATTTCAATAATCGGTTTAACATTGTATTTTGTAGTAACCCAAAAAAATACTGTTTTAGTACACACTATTTTTGAACTTTTCGGCGCAAACATATTAATTAATGTCGGCTTTTATATAAGAGATAGATTCGAAATTGTTAATGTGGTTATTGAACATATAATTGGTATTACCTATGTATTAGTTATTCTTGTATTATTTGGTATAATATTTAAATGGTTTTCCGCAATACCTGTTTGGATACTTATAGTTTCGGGGATAAGTATATATATAATGTCTTATGTGTTAATGGTTTCCCAAATAAAAAATGATACGAATGAAATAAATGAATTATTGCAAAAATTACAGGAATAAAATATGAATATTGCATTTTACCGTTGAAAATTTGCATCTTACCACTTTCTCTATTTACAAAATATAATAATATTTAATATTTAAAAAGTATATAAAACAGTTTTGGAGGATAAATATGTATAATGTGACAAAAATAACTCTGGTTTTAATTTTTACTTTTTTGGGTGTAAATCATTTGTTTGCTCTTATAAATTTGGAGCTTGTTAACAGCCAGATAATTGAAATGGATTTGGTAAAGACTTTGTCAATTTTATACAACTCTGATAACATTGTGTTGCTGGAAAGTAACGATAATAACTTGGTTTTAAAAGAGTATATGACTAGAAATAGGGCAAAATATTATGCGGAAATTGAGAAATCTGAAAATTCTATAACAATACACAATGGAAAACGTCCGTGGCTAATCAGAACTCGAATAGAAGTATATATCCCTAGAATATATAAAAATAATTTGACTGTTAATCTTAGAAGCGGCAATATAACTATAAATAATATTTCATCTGGGGATATTTTTGTAGAAGTTACTAGTGGTAATATAAAGTTAAACAATTGTCAAGGAAAGCTAAATATTGCTAATCGGAGCGGTAACGTTGAAGTTAGTAATTTCTTGGGGGAAGGACAAATTAATGTCAGATCAGGAAATATAACGATAAACAACTGCCAAGGAAAATTTAATGTTACCGATAAAAGCGGTATTATTGAGGCTAATAGTTTTCTTGGAGAAGGATTTTTTAATGTTGGATCAGGGATTATAAATTTTACTGTGAATGATATTGCAGGAAATATATCTTTGTCTTCTACTAGCGGTAATATAAACTTTTTAATAGGAAGTAATATATCTTTCATTTTAGATGCAGAAGTTAGAAGTGGAAATATAAGAATACCCAATTTAGGAAGGTTGGTAAATGCAAAAGTCCAGCATAACATCGGAACCGAACCAGTATATACTTTATTAGTAAAGTGTGGTTCTGGAAATATAAATATAAAATAATGTTATACAGTACAACAATACGTAAAAATACTTATGTGCCATTTTGCCTGGAATTATATGGTAATACCAAAATAGGAGTTCAATAAAAAACTACTTTACGGTATTATGTTAATAATAAAAAGGCAAAGATGAATGAAATAATAATACTTGATGAAAATGTAAAAACTGGGCTTACATCTAATCAAATAAAAGTAATTGCGATAATTTCAATGACAATAGACCATATCGCATGGGCATTTTGGCGCAAAAAAGGAATTGGCTTTGGTATTTCCGATATTGCTATTACAGAAGCAAAGGAATTGGCGTCAATTTCAAATTTAAATACAGCGTTCTTTAGAACAATCATATTAGACATAGATGATTCATATAAAAACGGTTTGGATTATGTAGGACAAACAAATTACGAAGCCAAAGAATGTTATTGGTATATACATAAAATTTCCGACATAATAAATTCAATCGTAAGTAACGGCTTGGAAATAGAAGAAATTGAGGAATATAACTTAAAAACTCTAAATAATGCGAAACCGTCAAAAAACATGAAAAAGTTTCCGTTAAATTATATGTTATACTGTAGAAAACAAAAAGGAGCAAACTATGGACATTATTGAATGTATACAAAGACGATATAGTTATAGAGGACCTTATAAAAGCACACAGGTTCCTCGAGAAGATTTAGAGAAAATACTTAAGGCTGGTCTTTCGGCTCCTTCAGGTTGTAATAAACAGACAACATCCCTTATTGGTCTGGATGACAATAAAATTCTCGCTTCTATAACAAGTATTATAAACAAAAATGGTTTTGAAGGTAAAAATGCGCCTGCCGGAATATGTGTCTTAACTCAAAAAATACCCGGTTATGCAAATGTCTATTTTAACGTACAGGATTATGCCGCTGCCATTGAAAATATGCTAATTGCGATTACAGCTCTTGGTTATGCAAGTTGTTGGGTAGAAGGTCAAGTTACTGAAAATAGTGAAACACAAAAGCAAATAGCTAAATTATTACAATTACCGTCGAATTATATAGTTGTCGCATTCTTGCCAATTGGAATTCCTGAGAAAGAAGGCAAAAGACCTTTATATAAGGAATTTTCAGAAAGGGCATGGTATAATATTTATGGAAAAAATAATCTGATATAGATATAATGATTAAAGCTATATTTGTAGATTTTTACGGTACACTTGTTGAAGAAGATGATAAAATAATATCATCAATAATTGAAAATATTGTAAATTATTCAAATAATAAATATTTAAATAAAAGTGATATTGGACAATATTGGTGGAAAGAATTTGTTTCATTATGTAATATTCATAATGGAAATAACTTTAAATTACAGAAAGAAATCGAATACATCTCATTAAGCAATACCGTATTAAAATTTAACTCAAATATTAATGTAAAAAATGAACTCGAAAAAATGTTTGAGTATTGGAAAAAACCGACAATATTTTCAGACAGTATGGTTTTCCTTGAAAATATAAAACTTCCTGTAATAATTGTTTCAAATATAGATAATAATGAAATTCAAGAAGCAGTTGCAAATAATAATATAAGTGTCGAAAGAATTATTACAAGTGAAGATGCATTATTTTATAAACCAAATGAAAATATATTTAAAATGGCAATGGAAAATAATAATTTAAATGCAAATGAAATAATACATATTGGCGACTCAATAAGTAATGATATAGCAGGAGCAAATAAAGTAAATATAAAGTCAATTTGGTTAAACCGTAATGACAGGCAAAATCAAACAAATGTAATCCCCGACTTAATAGCAAGAGATTTTATTGAAATAATAGAAAATATAGATAAAATAAGGGAATAGCTCAAAGTGTATTTAAAATTATTGAGGAAAAGTAATAAAATGATTTTATAATAGTGTACGTCCATACTTCGCATAAAAGTAGTTAGGCGCAAGTTTGGCTGAATTTGTTTAAAAATGATATTAAAACAACATATTGACAAAATGTAAAAATAATAATTTAATATTTTTTAGGGAATTAATGAAATATTTTATTGTGGATGCTTTTGCTGAAGAATTATTCAAAGGAAATCAAGCTGGTATATGTGTTTTAGATAAGTGGATTGATGATAATCTGATGCAAAATATAGCATCTGAAAATAATTTGGCAGAAACAGCTTTTGTTGTAAAGACGGATAATGGTTATGATTTACGTTGGTTTACGCCAGATGTAGAAATTGATTTATGTGGGCATGCAACATTGGCAAGTGCATATGTTCTAATGAGTTATTTGGAAAAAAATGTAAATGTTATATCATTTTATACAAAAAGCGGATTGTTAACCGTTACTAAGATAAATGACTTATTTGAAATGGATTTTCCTTCAAGAATTCCTCAAAAAATAGAAACCAAAAAGATTGTACAAGAATCAATAAATGCGCCTATAATTGAAACATATATGTCAAGAGATATGCTTATATTACTTGAAACTGAAGAACAGGTAAAAAAATTAGAAGTAGATATTGGAAAAATAAAAAATGTAACTGAATGTTTTGCATTTATTATAACAGCATCGTCATCAAATAGCGAATATGATTTTGTTTCAAGATTTTTTGCTCCAAATGCTGGAATAAATGAAGACCCTGTTACTGGATCATCACATTCAACGTTAATACCTTTTTTGGCAGAAAAGTTAAATAAAAGCAAATTAGTTGCGAAACAATTGTCAAAAAGAGGTGGAACGCTTTATTGTGAATATAATGGAAATAGAGTAAAAATATCAGGGAAGGCAAAATTATATTTAGAAGGTGAAATAAAAATATATAAATAGCCAAACCAGCGCTTAACAGGCCGGTAACTGTACGCCGCCTTACGGCGGCTAGTTACCGCTAAACGTTAGGCGCAAGTTTGCCCAAATGCTTCGGAAAATATATGTAAGAATATTATTGACAAAATGATATAAATAAAGTATAATAAAAGATAAATATTATGAAAAATATATTATGTACTGGATTTAAGGGAAAATTAAATTCTTCAAATATTCTATTATATAACATAATTAAAAGTAATAAAATTGATTGCCTGTATATAGAAAATGATTTTAATAAAAGTGAAATTCAATTAATTGAGAAAATAAAAAGTAATAAATATGATTTTGTTTTTTCATTTGGACAAAAACCTATAATAAAATCAATATATATTGAAAAAATAGGAACAAATGGATTAGAAAAAATGGAAACAAATTATAATTATATTGAATTAATAAGTTTTCTGGAAAAATATTATAAAATAAAAATATCTGAAAATGCTGGAAAATATTTGTGTAATAATATTTATTATAAAGGACTTAATTATATATATAATAATAACTTAAAGACAAAAATGGTATTTATACATATTCCTAAAATAAATAATATAGATATAAAATATTTTTCCAAAATAGTGATAGGATATTTTGAAGGAATAATAAAAGAATAGATTATAAAATGAAATTAAAATATAGTTAAAAGGGGCAAACCAGCGCATAAAAGTAGTTATGCGAAATTGTGGCTAAATTGATTTGAAAAATAAATCAATAAATAATACTTGACTGATATATAATAAATATGGTATTATTGTATAGGAGAAATATATGGATATTATTATAGAACCTGTAAAAAAAGAAGAAAAAGAAATATTAAGAAATTTATTGGAAAAATACAATTATGAATTCTCTCAATATAATGGTCTTGATATTAATGATTTAGGTCTTTATGGGTATGACTATTTGGATAGTTATTGGACTGAAGAAAATAGATTCCCATTTTTTATTAAGGTAAATAATAAATTGATTGGATTTATTATGATAAATGATTATCCAGAAGTAAAAATAGATACAAATTATTCAATATCTGAATTTTTTATTATTTATAAATATAGGCGGCAAGGAATAGGTAAATATGTTGTGGAATATATATTAAATAAATTTAAAGGAAAATGGCAGTTAAAATATCATCCAAAAAATGAAATTTCAAAAATATTTTGGACAAGATTAGTAAAAGAATATACAAATGGTAAATATGAATTAATAATAAATGATCCAGAAACAAAATATGAAGATGGAACAATAGGACATGTTTTAATATTTGAAACGTAAAGAAAATATGTATATAATAAAGTACGCCTCAACTTCGCATAAAAGTAGTTATCCGCAAGTTTACCTGATTTATTAGGTCAATGGCTATAGATATATTGATAAAACCAATGGGAAAAGACTTTTACAAAAAGGACTTTGAAAAATATAATGTTGAATGTATTGTACCGAATGATAATGAAAAAAATATAATACATAACATAATATTTCCAGATTTAGAAAATGGAATAATAAAGGAAAAGGACAAACTTATTTTTAAAGACATTTGTAACAAAATAATTAAAGACCAAAACATTGATGGAATTGTTCTTGGTTGTACAGAACTTCCGCTAATGATAAAGGATAGTGATTTTGATATTATGGTATTAGATACAATGGAAATACACATAAAAAGTATATTGGAAAAAATAATATAAACGGCAAACCTGCGCATAACTAAGTTGTCGAATTTATATTTTAGTATAAAAAAGTATGTGTTTTTATTAAGGAAAATATAAATTCGACAGTTTCAACAAGACGGTATATGCTTCGCCGGAACGTTAGGCGAAATAATATTTGAATTGGTTGGAATATAATGTATGTAATATCTTACATAAAAAATGATTAAAAATGTTCATTTTTGATTTGATAAATATAGTATATTAAAAAATCTTATATTTATACTACATATATAAAAGGAGAAAATAATAATGAAAAAATCTAACCCAATATCAAATAGTTTTTGCCCTCAAACGTTGTTCCTGTATGGAACATATAAAGAAGACAATACCGCAAATTTTGGATTGTTTTGCTGGTTTAGTTATTACTATGACAAAGAAATGGGAGTAATGGCTTGTATCGGAGAGAAAAAACTTACAAAAGACAGGATACAGGCGAATAAAGTTTTTTCTGCCAATCTTGTTACGGAAGAAATATTACCCATAGCGGATTATTTAGGCAATAAAAGAGGTTATGATAATGACAAAATGAATATTGATATTGAAACAGAAAAAGGGCAGGTTCTTAATGTGCCTGTCCTTTCAAAAAGTCCCGTGATTTTTGAATTAGAAGTCGATCAAAATATAACTATGGGAAATAGCGATGTATATTTATGTAAAATAAGGAATTTTCTGCTCGATGAGTATTTATGTGATGAAACCATAAGCGTTGAGAAGCGAATAAAGACTATCCGTCCCGTTCATACCACAGTACAAAAATATTTTTCATGGGATGGAAATGAAATTTGTGATTGGGGAAAAGCATTGAAGGAAATAATACGATGAATAAATCGCCAAGCGGAAGTCTTTGTCCTTATTATTTTATGGTAGGAGAACTGCACCCACTTTATTTATGTATTACATTTTATAGAAATATTAATTAAATTATATATAAAGCAAATATTACTTCGCCTAAAATAAGTTATGTGCAATACTGCTTAAATTGGTTGTAAAATATTTATTAAAAATATATATTTAAAAATGATAAAAAATGTTAATTTTTTATTTATAGCAGGATAAACTATTTACATTACAGGCATAATTCTATAAAATTTGAATTGGTACACAAAAAGGAAGTAGGATTGTTCTATGGCTGTCGGCGAATACAATAAATTTATTCCACAATTATCCAGACGGGAACTGGAAGTTATCGAAGCGGTGCTGGCTGGGTCATTAAAGTACAAATCCATTGCCTCATCGCTCAATATCTCGGTCAATACTGTAAAAACTCACCTTAGAAAAATATATCTGACTGTAGGGGTTAATAATGTTGAAGCCCTTGCGGTTCTTTTTCACGGATATTCCCGGAACAAAGCGGAAATAACCCCAAAATCACCCATGAAAAAAGCAAAATCACCCCAAATGGGCGATAGGAAACATCATATTTTTGCCGTTATATTTTATAACATCATGCATTCAGGAGGCAAAAAAATGCAAAATTTAAAGGCTTTAAGGATACGAACAAAGTTCGCTATCCCCTTGGTTTTAGTTATCGCTCTGGTTATAGGCTTTGCGGCAGGTAAACTTGTTTCAGGAAATCGGCAAACCGGTCTGGAAATCGGGAAGAAGTCCGAAACAGTACCGGAAGGCATACTTGTATCCTCCAAAGAAGTTTTAACTAGGGGGTATGCGTATAATGCAAATGGGGAATTGTCAGGTTATGATGAATACGAGTACGATTCCAACGGAAACCAGATAAAAAGTCACTATGAAGTAAATGGGGATTTGTCCGGTTATGATAAACACGAGTACGATTCAAACGGAAACCAGACAAAACATAGTATCTACAATGCAAATGGGGAATTGTACTCTTATTGGGAATTCGAGAACGATTCCAACGGAAACTGGACAAAACAGAGCAGATATAATGCAAATGGGGAATTGACCGATTATTTTGAAATTGAGAACGATTCCAACAGAAACGAGGCAAAAATAAGTTGCTATAATGCAAGTGGGGAATTGTCCTATTATTATGTATACGAGTACGATTCCAACGGAAACGAGACAAAATATAACTCCTATGAAGCAAATGGGGAATTGTCCTATTATTTTGAAATCGAGTACGATTCCAACAAAAACCATACAAAACATATTGTCTATAATGCAAATGGGGAATTAACCGATTATTTTGTATACGAGTACGATTCCAACGGAAACCAGACAAAATACAGTAACTATAATGCAAATGGGGAATTGTCCTACTACGAGATTCTTATTTATAAGAGTAACGCAACGTCGTAATATACATTTAAAATAATGTATTAAATAATATAATAAAAAAATTATTCCACGCTGGCGTACGTCCATGTACGCCAGCGATTATAAGTGGGGGGAAAAAAATCATCGTGTAACAGGTCGGTAACTGCGTCGCCGCCTTACGGCGGCTCGGTTACCTCCGGAACGTTATGCGAAAGGCAGGCTAACTTGGTCTGAAATATTGAATTTATTGTATTGACAAGATATAAAGAAATGATAAAATCTAATTATTGGAGAGTGAAAATGAAATATCGAGGAATAATTATTGAAGAGAGCCTTAATGACAATAGGATTTTAAATAATTTTAATATTCTAAAGTTGTATATAACGGAAGCCGCAAAAAGAAGCGACCAATGGCATTTATTTGAGGTGGAAATTGAAAAAAATGAAATTGAAAAACTTTCCAAACTAATTATCGAAGGCTGGTATACTCATTTTTGGCATGGTTCTGATGTTGTGGCTGTTTTTACCAATAAAATAATAAAATTTAATTATTTGGATAAAAACACATGGAAAGAGGTAATGGAATATGGCAGAAAGTTGGATATTCCGGAAGAACAGCTAGATTTTCCTATTTTTGGCTTATGATTTTTGGAGGTTATAATTTATATGGATAAAAATGTAGTTGAATTTTTAATTAAGGCAAAAAAGGCAACTTATGCGGGAAAAGGTAATCAAACTGACTCGTCAAGACCAAATTCTCACGATTTAAAATATTCAGAGGAAGCTTTAAAGTACATTGATTCATATTTAGGCGGATCAAAATTTGCCGGAGAAGAAGCATTATGGAATAAGAATATTCCCTTTTGGTCAATGAATTATATTGGCAGGGTAATAGGAGATAATTTTTCCGGCGATTTTTTAAAGGAAGCATTATTAAATGTACCAAAAGAAAAACCGTTTCGCGGACCATCCGAATATATAAATGGCGATTATTCCTATTATTGCAAAATAAACGGTGATTTTCATTGGTTTAATGGAGTTGAGGAAATTTTTTATAAAAAAAATAAAATATATGAATGTATTTTTCATGGTGGTGATGTTGCATATGATGATGTAGGAGAATAAATAATATTGAATATAATAAAATGATAGGAAATTGTAATGGATATAAATATATCGCAAAAACTCATGAAAGAAGCAGAAGCTACTTCCGAATTAAACTTTAATGATATTGTAATTATTTTAAATAATACATTAATTGTAGATTGGCATAGAGAAAACGATAAAATAAATTTTATTTTTTCCTGCACAAAAAGTATTCTATCTATATTATTTGGAATATTCATTGATAAAAATAAAAACGTTAAATTAGAAGATTCCATTATTAATCATTTGGATATATTAAATAAATATAAGCAAAAATATGAAAATATTACCATTAGAAATTTATTGTCAATGACTTCTGGGATAGAATGGTGTGATATGAGAAGTCTTTATGATTATAATAAAATGGTTAAAAATAATTGGTTAGATTATGTATTGTCAAAAGATGTAAATCAATCAAATATTGGTAAATTTCATTATTGCAATGGAAATTCCCTAATTTTGTCCGCAATAATAACACATTATACAGATATGTCTTTACATGAATATGCAAAGGAATATTTATTTATTCCATTAGGTATTGGGAAAACAAAATGGAAAGAGCAAAATGGAATCACAATGGGTGGAACAGGATTACATATGCTCTCATTAGATTTGGCAAGAATAGGAAATTTAATAATAAATAATGGTATTCATAATAATAAAATAATTGTGAATAATGAATGGATAAAGGAAATGGTTTTAATACAATCAAATGGTTATCCTGATTGGTTTGGTAATTATGGTTTACATTGGTGGATTTCAAAAAAATAAATAAACAAATTGACTATTTTTATGCACTTGGAGCACATGGGCAATATTTGTTTATTATACCTGAAAAAGAGGCAGTAATATGTATAAGAAAAAAGGTCGGAAAAATTAATGATATGTTTTTACCTATAGAATATTTACATAAAAAAATCATTCCAAATATATAATAATAAATATGGAATACAGACAATTTGCGCATAAAAGAAGTTATGTGTAAGTTTGCCTAATTTGGTTACAGGAATATTGACATAAAAATACGAACAAAATATTATGTAAAATATAAGGAGAAAAGTCATGGAATATGCCGTAGTATTGTTTTTTAATAAAACAGCAGAAGAAAAAATAAATTCCTTAATATTTAAAATAGCCAATGAAACTGGAAATAAATATATGGTTGATAATAATATTCCTCCACATATAACACTTTCATTATTTAAATATGATAAAGAAATAGATACAATAATAAATATCGTTGAAAAAAATATACCAAAATTTAATAAAAATAAAATTGGAATAGCCTCTATTGGAATATTTAATCCAAATGTTTTATTTTTATCGCCAATGATGAATGATTACCTAATTGGATCAAATAAAAATATAAATAAAATAATAAAAATAAATGATAATGTATTATTGGATAAAAACTATGTGGGAAACCAATGGATTCCACATATAAGTTTAGCTGTAAAATTGAATAAAGAAGAATTAGTAGATGGTATAAGAACATTAACTGAATATTTTGAAGAACTAGAAATAGAAACAAATAGAATTGGACTGGTTGAATGTAATCCATATATGAATATAAAAATATGGGAAATATAAATTTAATAAATTGTGTAAAAAATGGAGATATAGAATCTGCTATTTTAATAATGAAAGAGGTCGCTAAATGGTTGATTGATAAGGGTCAACCGCTTTGGGAAATTGATAGTTTGACAAAAGAAAAATTATTAAATAATAATATATTGGCTGAAAATATTTATACATATTGGGAAAATGAAAAACCAATTGCCGCTATGATTTTACAATGGTATGATCCAGTATTTTGGTCTGAAATAAAACCAAATGAATCAGGTTTTATACATAAATTATGTGTTAGTAGGGAATATGCCGGAAAAGGCATTTCAGGTAAAATGATAAAATTTGCCGAAAATGAATGTAAAAATAAAGGCATTAAAACATTAAGATCAGATTGTGCCGGAGATAGAATTAAATTGTGTAATTTGTATGAATCTTTAGGATTTAAGCAAATAAATAGAAAAATGATGGGAAATTATGACGTTGCTTTTTATGAAAAAAATATTGAATTAAAATGTTAAATATAGAGGTTTAAATGACATTAGAGCAAGAAAAAACAATAGAATTAATTAAAAATAATGCCAAAAGATATAAATTTATAATTGGGATAATTCTATGTGGTTCATTGGCAAAAAACACAGAAAATGAAAACTCTGATGTTGATATATTTGTTATTGTTGATGATATCGAATTTGAAAAAAGGAAACTATGTAAAAATTACTTTGTCGGAACAATTTTTAAACAATCAGATTATCCTGTATATATAGATGGAAAAATAATCAATAAGGATTTTCTGAAAAAAATATGGACAGAAGGAAATGAATGTATTAAAAATACATTTTCTAAAATTCAATTAATATATTCAAATGATAATGAAATTGAAGTATTATTAAAAAGAATAGATAAAACAAATTATAATAAAAAAGAGAATATAAGGAAATTTTATTCTTTGATGAAAAGTTATAAATTAAAAGCAAATGATGATATAGAAAATATTATAAAAATAAAACACAGCATATTTTTCACAGTATTTTTCGCTTGTCGTTTAATATTAGCTCATAATGATATATATTATCCATGTGTAAAAAATATGGAGAAGGAAATTAAAAATTGTATAAATAAACCAGAAAATTATATTGAAAATATGCATAAATTATTGAATTCATTTTCAATTGAAGATTTGGAGACATTTTATACAATTACAGAAGAATATTTTAAGGAATATAGATTTGATGATAAAATAAGAAAGGGTTATGTAATAGAAAATGAAAATTATTGGTTTTATGGAGAAAGACCATATAGTGAAATATAGTATTCTAAATGTCCGTACTGCACATAACGAAGCGCAAATTTTTTGAAATACTATTTATAAAATATCATACAGTTAAAATTAAAAAATGATGAAAAATGTTAATTTCTAACCTCAAATTATTTGATATACTCTCATACATAAGGTGTTTTTTAAGAGGAAATTTAATGCAAATTCCATCTGATTTGCTTGAATGCGTACTAAATGAGATAGAAAAGAGGATAAAAAAAGACATTAACGCCGATCTTCTGGCGGATAATGTAGGGCTTTCATCAGTCCATTTGCAAAGATTGTTCAAGTTCGCATTCAATCAGTCTCTTGGGGCTTACATACGTTCTCGCAAGCTAACGGCAAGCCTTGAAAGCCTATTCAATACCGATTCCAAATTAGTAAGTATTGCTCTTGAATATGGATTTGATTACGAGCAGTCATATTTAAGGTCTTTTAAGCGGGAATTTGGCGTTACGCCGGGCATTATCCGTAAAACAGGACAGATAGTAAAAGTAACACCTCCTCTTAATTTGCATGACGCAACATTATTTGAAAATTGCATATTATTTAAACCGGAAATAGTAATGGTTCCTCGATTTCACGTTATAAGCAGAAACTATCAAGTTTCCCGCAGCGATGCAATTAACCATGTTCATAAATTAATAAAATATTTTTGGGAAAATGAACGCAATAAGATAACAGATGTATCAGAACCGGATGTTTATATTGGATTAGTAAAAGCCCGTGATACAGACTTAGACTATAATTGGTTTCTACCTTCAATTCAGGTGAAGACATTAAAAAACATTCCTGAAGGATTGGAAGGTTATACAATTAACTCTTCGTTATATGCCAAATTTCGTTACATAGGACAGCATAATTATCTTGAGATTAATCAGACCAATATAATCAATATTCATTCCACTATTGAAAAGTTTTTTATTTGTGAATATGACCGTGATTATTGTTTAATTAATGGTACTTACTTTGTAAAAGTATATGGATTATCCGATGATGAAAACTTTTGTCAGGTGGAATGGTTTGTCCCTATTAAAAAAAAAGCTATAGATGATTAAAAATGTTAATGTTTTTTGTTCCTAATATACTTAAATGATAAAAAATGATAATTTTTTATCTGCTTAATCTGTTATCGTTTAATATGTAAAAACAATATTGGAAAAGGAATATTTTATGAATATTACGATAGTCAGTAATATTGGAAATAACGTATGGGAAATTAAACAGAAAGTAAATGAAAATTTAAAAGGAGGTTTTTAAATGAGAAGTTTTTTGTATGAACAAAAATACGGAGCTTTAATCGATGAAATGATTGAAGACATACGGAAAAACAGAGTGTACTTTATCGGACCAAATTGCATAGTTTTAATTGAAGAATTATGTAAAAAAATGACATTGAAACCCGGTATGCGTATATTGGACATGGGCTGCGGAGCCGGATTTACATCAATCATTTTAGCGAAGGAATTTGGCGTTACCGTATTTGCTAACGACCTTTGGTTCAACGCTACTGATAACTATCAGCGTTTTGTTAAAGCAGGCGTTAGCGATAAGGTTTTCCCGATTCAAGCGGACGCTCATAAATTACCTTATGCCGATAATTTTTTTGATGCGATAATAAGTATCGACTCATACCACTACTATGGAACGGACGAATGTTATTTAGGGGATTGTTTCGCAAGACTTGTTAAAAAAGACGGACAAATCGGTATCGTAAATCCCGGATTGTCCCGTGAGTTTGAAAACGGTCTGCCGGAAGCAATGAAACCGTTATGGGAACCAAATATGTACTCATGGCACAGCGCTGAATGGTGGAAAAAATTGTGGGACAAATCCGGCTTGGTTGAAGTTACATATGCGAATGAAATTCCCGACGGAAAAGCAATCTGGCGCAATACTGCCGATGAAGAACTCCATAACGTCGATAAAGAGCAATATTTAACGCTTGTTTTGATGACGGCAATCAAGAAATAATTCTTAATGAGTGAGTATAACGCTCTCTCATTTCCAATCGAAATAATAGGAGTATTTACAAATGAATGTCTTCAAAAGTGAAACCGTAAAAAATTGTGTCATTAATACATATAATCAATTACTTGATATGTGGAATGTTGATAAAATAGAAAAAGAAATACGTACAACTTATGGAACAACGAATGTGATATTGTGCGGAGAGCAAAATAACCCGCCTCTTATACTTTTTCACGGCGTAGGCGACAATTCCGCTCTTATGTGGATATATAACGCTGCAACTCTATCTCGCTACTTTAGAATTTATGCCGTTGATACAATTGGAGGACCCGGAAAGAGCTGCCCCAATAAAAATTATAATAAAGACTTTGATATTGCGAAGTGGATTGATGAGATTTTAGCGGAGTTAATGCTTGATAAAGTATATATAGCAGGTCAATCACACGGCGCTTATCTGACACAATATTATGGGTTTTACCGACCTGAACGGGTAATAAAAATGGTATGTTTGGCAAGCACTGTTCCTGATATTAATTTTAACCCTATGAAAACTATGATGAAAGTTTTCTTACCGGAAGCATTATTTCCAACAAAAGGTAATACAATAAAACTTTTACAGAAACTCTGCGGAAAAAATAGTGTTGTTTTTACTGAAAATCCTATAGTTATTGAACATTATCAATATTTACTGAAAGGTTTTAACAATATGGCCATGAGGTATCACAAAATAATAATTTTTAATGAGGAGCAAATTAATTCTATACGCGAAAAAACTCTCTATTTAGTCGGTGAAGACGATCCATTTGTAAAATTAGGAGGCAAAGACGCTCTTCTAAAAAATAGAATGAACGTGAAATTTTTCTCTGAAGTTGGACATGGTATTAATCATGAAATTGCAAAGGAAATAAACCGGATTATTATTGAGTATTTGCTGACAATGGCTTAAAAAATAGGAAAATGAGATATGGATAAAATTTTAAGTTTTGTTGACATAAAAAAATGTGATTTTGAAGATATAAAAACATTAGTGGCAGACTATTATATAAAAAATAGAATACTTGTCGATTCTTTTTGGGAAAACCATGTTAGAGATGGTAATCATTACAAAATAATGTATGAAAATGAAATTATAGGTTATTTCTCAATAAATAACGGAGCTATATTGGTTTTGTTTAATGTAATTGAAAAATATAGAAATATTTCACAGGAATTATTTACAATTATAAAAAAATATGAATCAATTAGGGAAGCATTAATTCCAACAGGAGATGAGTTTTTAATCAGCCATGCGATTGATAATTATACAAAACTTGAAAAGCAGGCATATCTTTCTATATACACTGATAAAAGTCCAAATAAAATTATCCCTATTGAATTGAAACTCGCTGATATTGAAAAAGACATAGAAACATTAAATCTCTGCCATGATTTTTTAAAAAGTGAGATTAAAAACATAAATAATTTAATTGATGAAGAAATATATATTGCAATACATGAAAATAATGTAATAGGATTTGGTATAATAGAATATCAAATAATTTTGGACATATATGCCAGTATAGGAATGATTGTACGAGAAGAATACCGACAAAAAGGATATGGCGCAAATATTTTAAATGGATTAAAGAATATTGTAAAGTCAAAAGAAAAAATTCCTATTTCAGGCTGTTGGTATTATAATCACAACTCAAAAAAAACAATGGAAAATGCCGGAGCATATTCAAAAACAAGGTTATTAAGATTTTATTTTTGATATAAATAGTTGAAATATATTGTCGATAAAATTAAAAGGGAATTAAATGATTAAAATTAAAGAATGTACGGAAAATGATATTGAATTATTGGCAAAAATGAATAAACAATTAATTGAAGATGAAAAAACAAATAATTTTATGGATATTAACCAATTAGAAAATAGAATGAATGATTTTTTGAAAAGTGGATATAAGGCTTTTTTCTTTCTTATTGAAGAAGAAATAATTGGCTATGCTTTATGTGATATGACAAAAGAACCAAAATATTTAAGGCAATTTTTTATCAAAAGAGAAGAAAGAAGAAAACATTATGGAAAATATTCCTTCAGTAAATTATTGGAAAAATTGGAAACAAAAGAAATAGAAATTGATGTATTAAAATGGAATGAGGATGGAATAAAATTTTGGGAAAATATAGGCTTCAAAGAACAATGGAAAAGAATGAAATATAAAATAATAGATGAATAATAAAATATTGAAAATGATGAATAATGTTAATTTTTTATTTTCATAATATGTTATTATTTGTAATATATGAAAAAAATTTTGGAAACAGACAGATTATTTTTACGAGAATTTATTGATAATGATTATAATGACTTATGTGAAATATTACAGGATAAAGAAGTAATGCATGCGTATGAACATTCATTTTCAGAAGATGAAGTTAAAGGCTGGTTCAATTGGATTGTCGAACATTACGCAAAATATGGTTTTGGGTTGTGGGCTGTAATTCACAAAGAGACAAATGAATTTTTAGGGCAATGCGGTTTGACAATTCAAAAATTAAATGGAAATGAGTATCTGGAAATAGGATATTTATTTAAAAAGAAACATTGGCATAAAGGCTATGCTGTAGAAACGGCATTTGGCTGTAAAAAATATGCATTTGAAAATTTAAACGCTGAAAAAGTATATTCAATAGTAAGAGATGATAATACAGCTTCACAAAATGTTGCAAAAAGAATAGGAATGAAGAAAATAGATGAAATAATGAAACATTATTGTAATATGGATATATTGCATTACATATTTGAAGTAAAGAGAGAAAACAAATCTAAATGAAAAACTTACAGATAAAAGTTGCCTACCCGGATAACAAAGACTTAATGTCGCTAATAAATGAACTGGATGAAGAATTACTGACGAGATACCCGAAAGAAGGAATATTTACGCTCGACTTCAATCAACCTAAAATTAATACCGCAACTTTTGTTGTCGCCTATTCAGACAATATACCTGTTGGCTGCGGAGCCATACTCCCCATAAGTAATGATTGTGTAGAACTAAAGAGATTCTTTGTCAGGAAGACTCATAGAGAAAAAGGAATTGCCTCAAGGGTTTTTTATTCTTGGAAAGTGAAGTCAAAAAACAAGGTTATAGCATTATAAAGCTTGAAACCGGACCTAACCAACCGGAATCACTACATTTGTACAAAAAGTTTGGATTTTATGAAATTGAAAAGTTTGGAGAATACATAAATAGTAAGTATAGTATTTGTTTTGAAAAGAAACTTTAATATAAAATATTATGATAAAGGTGAATAAAAATAATATAAATAACGAGAAAATTATGAAAATATTATATGTATCGGATTTGGACGGAACATTGCTCAAAAGTAATGATAAAATGTCGGAATATACTATAAGGACAATAAATAAATTAATAGATAATGGTATGTGTTTTTCTTATGCAACCGCCCGATCATTATCATCGGCATCTGTTGTTACAAATGGTTTGACAACAAATATACCGGTTATTATTTATAATGGAACATTTATTGTAAACGCATATACAAAAGAAAGGCTATTTTCTTTATATTTTACTGAAGAAGAAAAATCAACGGTAATAAATATTATAGATAAATATCAGATTTATCCATTGGTATATGGATTTGTCAATAATGAAGAAAAAGTTTCATGGATAACGGATAAAGAAAATGACGGTATAAAAAGATACATAAATTTAAGAAAAGGAGATAAACGGTTAAGACCCATTGGAACAAAAGAAGAATTATATAGCGGTAAACTTTTTTATTTTACTTGTATTGGAGAGAGGAAAGAACTAATAGATATTTATAATTATTTTAAAGATTCTGATGAATTTACTTGTACCTTACAACAAGAATTGTATAGGGAAGAATATTGGTGTGAAATAATGCCCAAAAATGCAACTAAAGGGAATGCAATATTGGCATTAAAGGAAGATTTAAAATGTAATAAAATAATATCATTTGGGGATTCTGTAAATGATATACCAATGTTTGAAATATCGGATGAGAGTTACGCTGTTGAAAATGCCGTTGATGAACTAAAAAAACATGCGACAGGAATAATAATGTCAAATGAAAAAGACGGAGTAGCGCATTGGTTGGAAGAAAATTATAAAAGAATATAAATATGATGGTACTGATGATTGACGAAAAATAAATATATAATATAATGTAAATTATGCTCCTTAACCTTGAACAAAGAAAGACGCACAAGGATATTGAAGTATCAATAATATACCCGGACAAAAATAAGACCGTTGAAAAGCTCGTCTCTTTTATCAATTCACTCAGCATAAAAATAGAAGGTTATACGGAAGACAGTATAAAACAAATAAACGCGACTGATATATATTATATAGAAAGCGAAGATAAAATAGCGGTAATTTACTGTGAAAACGGATATTTCAGAACTAAATACCGATTGTATCAAATTAGCGAGAAATTAACCGGATTGGGTTTTGTTCAAATCAGTAAATATTGCCTGATAAATATAAACAAACTTGATAAAATAATGCCACTGTCAAACAAACGTATGGAAGCAATATTAAAAAACGGGAAACGGGTTTTTATTACCAGAAAATACCTATATGATATAAAAAAAGTGTTACAGGAGAATCTTGATGAAAATTGATAATTTAAAGAAATTTATTTTATATATATTTGCCAGCACAGGAGCGGTATTGTTTCTTTTAACTATTTTTATCATGTTCAAAGAAAATAAATTTATTTCCGCAAATACTATTCTGCAAATAATTGGAGTAAATACTGTGATTGCTGTAGGACTTCGTCTGTCTCAGAAGATAGAAAGCCGTTATGCAATTTTTGAATTTCTGCTAGATATTGGTTTTATGTCGGCGATTATTATTGTATCAGGAATGTTATTTAAATGGTATTATCATGTACCGGTATGGGTTCCTCTTGTCATTGTGCTTATGGTCTATATATTATTCTATTTATTGGATATTATCAGGGTTCGCAGAGATATAAAAGAAATAAACAAATTACTGCAAAAACTCAAGGAAAAAGAAGACAAATCTGCATCTTAGTGGTAAATTCAGGCGTGTTAGTATAATTTCTATTCCCAAAAAGCTTAACAATTCCTATAAATATCATTATAGGAGTAACATATTTATGTTTAAGAAATTTTTAGTGTTCTTTTTTGTATTTGCGGCAAGTGCGGGGGGGCTATTCGCTCAAGATTTAACGGTACGTATTGAAAATGCCGATATTGGCAAAGGTCATTTAATGATTGCTGTTTTTAATAATGAAAACGATTTCCCAAACCGTACTTTTAGAGAGCAGCGCATAGCGGTTACTGACAGAACAATGGTAATTAAATTTCCCAATTTACCTACAGGGCAATATGCAGTATCTGTATATCAGGACAGTAACGATAATGAAAAATTGGACACCTTGCTTTTTGGTATACCAAAAGAAAAATACGGCTTCAGTAATGATATTCGTTTACCAAATTACGAAAAATGTCTGTTTGATTTTAACGGCAATATGACTATTTCAATACAAATTAAATAATAACAGGACTAAATAATTTGAAAGTAAAAGGAGGAATAATGAAAATCGCTATTTTTATTTTTGTTTGTATTTTTGTCGTAAATGTAACATGGGCGGAAGAAAACGCAGAAATTCAAGCACAAACTGATTTATCAAGTGAAATTCAAACACAAACAGATCTGTTATTAGTTTTTTCTACAGTAAAAGAAATGCAATTCGGGCTTGAAAAGAGAATTATTTTCCCTTTTTTACAAGGAACAAACCCCATGACCGCTAACAATAATATCACACTGAAAATTGGCGCCGAAGTTACACCTATATCAATTGATATATTAGCCGACACTATCTGGACGCCTATCGCTTTTTTTAAATTATCTCTTGGTTCACAAGTGGGAAGCGGCTGGAATTATGATATGTTCGGCTCCCGTATGAACGGTATGGGTTTGTATCGCTACAGGGAACTGGAAAATCCACAGGAACGGGCGAATGGTTCCGGCTTTGACGGCGCTGTATGGAAAGTTCATTTTGGCGCAACTTTACAATTTGATCTCGCGGCGATTTTTCCGGGCGATTGGAATCATTTTGTTATGAAATTTGAAAATTTTTTGAATTATCAAAATTATACCAAAGCGCGGGGAGACGAACAGTGGTATTTTAAAGCTGACGACGGTATAAATCAAAATACTTTCGGTTATTATTTTTCAGGATTTTTAGGCTATCAGATGCCTATTTTCCTTGATATGGCGGGAATTCAATTTGAATCGTCGCTTCCGTTCTATAATCCCCAATCAGGCAAATCGCTTACTAACAGACAACCGGAAATGTTCTATTCACTTGTTACGGACTTCAAATTCAGTAATCATTTTAACTTTATGGTAATCAGTCAGTTAAGCAATCGTCTAAAACATCCGGTTACGATAGATTATGAGCGGCAATGGAAAAAATACCGTGTCTTGTTTATATGTTCATGGCATTTAGAAGGCGCGTCATAATGATTTTTCAAAAATCAAGCTAAATTATTAAGTGAGGAAAAAAATGAATGAAATGGAATTATCAAAAGAAAATGTAAAAACAGGTCTTACATCTAATGCGTTAAAATTAATTGCCATTTTTACGATGACAATTGCGCATTGCGCCATTATTTTCTTTTCTCGTTATAGTTTGGATATACCGGCGCTGTTTATGAACGGTATCGGAAGGTTAACCGCCCCAATTATGATGTTTCTTATTGTGGAAGGTTATCATCATACAAGAAATTTAAAAAAATATCTTTTCAGATTGTTTATTTTGGCAATTATTTCACATTTTGCTTATGGGTTTTGCTTTGGTAAAGATTATAAAACAATATTTGATCAGACAAGCGTTATTTGGGCATATATGCTTGGATTAATTGCGCTGGTAATAAGAGAAAGCGACAAATTAAAAACGTGGCAAAAAAATTTAATACTTTTTCCCGTTATATGGGCGGCTTTTCCGGCAGATTGGAGTTCTCCAGCCGCTCTCGCAATCTTGTATATGGGACTAAATTATGGAAATTTCAAGAAGCAGATGATTTCTCTTATTATTTGCATAGCAATGTACGCAATAATATACGCGCTTTTTCTAAATGTCGTTTACGGCATAATGCAGATGTTAATTGTATTGGCTATTCCGTTATTATATCAATATAACGGTCAAAGAGGGACATGGAAAGGAATGAAATGGTTTTTCTATATATATTATCCGTTACATTTGATAATATTGGGTCTTATTAGGGTGTTTTTATTGCATAAAGGAACAGTTTAAATCTATAAAATAATGAAAAATGTTAATTTTTTGTAATGAATTTATAGTATATTATTAATTAATGACATATAGGAAAGTATATTTACAATTAGTTCCTCAATTCATAATATTGAAAGAATGAAGGATAAATATTTATATGAATAAATTTTATTTAATCATTATTTTGGCAATAATTACAAATGCAAGAATTTTTTCACAGGAAAATAATAATGGACAGTTTAATTCAAAATCCAGACATACTGAACAAAAAAACGCAGTGTCAATTGATTTTGGGACTTTAATATGGGATTTAAGTACAGGCGGTTTTGGTTTTGGGGCAAGTTATGAACGGTCTATTCATGACGCGTTTTCCGTATTGGGACATTTCAGTTATTCACATCATGACTGGAATTATTTTGCGTTCGAGGCGCATGGGCGTTGGTATCCATTTAAAACAGCCCTTGGAAAATTATTTACTGATATTTGTTTAGGTTACGGTCTTTTTTGGGACGACAATAAAAGTAATGATTGGGCTGTTAATACAACAAAAATAAGCGTCAAAGCGGGGTGGAAATTTATTTTTGGCAAAGGTTTTTTCTTTGAACCTATTATTGGTTTTGGCTTTCCATTTATATTAACTGACAATCGTAATGATTTAAGCGGCTCCGGCAGCGGTGATTTAAAAATATCACAGGGCTTAGGTATAGGTTTAAACATTGGATGGGCTTTTTAGTTATAAAAAGGTAACTTTGTTAAATAGCGTTTGTCATTTTGGCGGAGGTATTGAATACAATTATGAGTATAATTGATTTTGTAAATAACTATAAAAATAATTGTTTTTGGTTTTTTATACCTGTAATTATTTTCAATATAATACTTACAAAATATCTTCCGGAACATTATCTTAAAAATATAAAACATCCCATTGTTACTCTGGAAACTATTGCAAGGATAATCACAATTTTATTCTCTGTAATAATGGAAATAAATCCGTATAACAAAATGGGAAAGATCGGGCTTATTGTGTATATTATCGGGGTTTTAATATATTTTTGTTCGTATTTTATAGTAATAAAAATACCCGTAACTTCATTCAATAATAACATTATCGTATTATTAGCGCCGTATTGGACGTCTGTTTTATGGTTAATTGGCATAGGATTAATAGGAAATACATTGTTCTTAAATCTACCTTATCATTACATAATATACATATTAATATCAATTTTGTTTGCAATCTTACATAGCATTCATGGATACATTTGTTATAATGCAAAATGATTAAAAATGTTAACTTTTTAAACTACCTAATATGTTATTTTTTTTATTATAAGGAGTATTTATGTCGATTAATTTTAGGCGTTATAAATTACTAACCGATTTTGATAAAGTCAATAAATACCTGACTGATGTTTTTAACATGGAAACATTAAACGGTTATTTACTTCCTCAGTATTTTGAATATGCTCATACTCATCCGTTATTTAATTTTAAATCGGCGCACAGGTTTGGTTTATGGGAAGACGATAATAAGCTTATCGGGATTGCCTGTTATGATATGTATCCCGGCGAGTGTTTTATCAGCGTGAAAAACAATTTTAATTTATTATTGCCTGAGATGATAAGTTATTCAGAAAAATATTTATCTGAAGAAAATAACGGAAAAACATCTTTAGCAATATCAATTATTGATAAAGAAATTGAAAAGAAAGAATTGTTGGAAAAATCCGGTTATACAAAAGTTAATTCTGAGCCGGTAACTGTATTTTCATATGAGAATCCATTCCCTAATCAAATTCTTCCCGAAGGATTTTCCGTTATATCATTGGAAGATGAAAACGATTTTAACAAAATACACGATTGTTTATGGTATGGATTTAATCACGGTCCCGAACCTGATCCTGATAATGATATTGACAGCCGAATATTAGCGCAAAGCGGACCGAATTTCCGAAAAGATTTAACCACAATAATAAAAGCGCCGAACGGCGAATATGCATGTTTTGCCGGAATGTGGCTCGACAAACAAAATAACTACGCGTACTTGGAACCATTAGCTACAGTACCAAAATACCGGCGCATGGGGCTGGCTACAGTTGCGCTGGTTGAGGGAATGAAAAAGACAAAAGAGTTGGGCGCAAAATATTGTTTTGGAGGAGCGGGAGATTTTTATAAAAGCATTGGCTTTAATACAATTGCAAACCGTGAATTATGGAAAAAGGAATGGTAGATTAGGAGATAAATTATGGATACAATTTTCGGCGAATATAAATTCAGCGATAATAAAAACTTTATTTCATTAGATAAGGTATGTGAATTATTGGGAAAAAGTTATTGGGCGAATAATCGTAAGAGAGAGAAAACAATAAAAGCAATAGAAAATTCTCTATGTATTGGAATATACTTAAAAGAAGAAATGATTGGATTCGCAAGAATTGTAACTGATTATGCTACAATGTTTTGGCTTTGCGATGTGATTATTGATGAAAACCATCGAAAAAATGGTTTAGGGAAAAAATTAATTGAAATAATTACAAAAATGAAAGAACTAGATGGATTGTTTGGTATTTTGGCAACACGGGATGCTCAAAAATTATATGAAAAATACGGTTTTAAAAAAGTTGACGCTGAGAAATACATGAGAAAAGACGCTGAGACATTATAAAAAAAGTGGAGGATAATTTACCGAAAAAAATCCTAAGTTATTCAGAACCTCATAATAATGAAAATTACGAAACAAAATGTGTTACAAGCGTATTTACCATATTTTTTGAAGACCCATTCTGGGTTGGCATATTGGAAGAAAATTATAATGGTATTAATTATATGGGTAAACATATATTTGGCGCGGAACCAACTAATTCAGAATTATTGCGATTTTATATTTATGAATTTGAAAAAATTAAAATACTAAAAATCAGCGAAACAGATATAGAAACAAAAAAAATGAATTTTAAAAAATCATTGAATAAATCAAAAAAGATGCAAAATAAAATCGGTATAGGAACAAAATCGCAAAATCTTTTTAAAATGGCATTTGAAGAAACAATGGGCATAAGGAAAAAGGAAAAGAAAATTGAGGAATTAATGAATAAAGAAGAGAAAAATAAAAAGAAAGTGGAAAAGAAATTAGAAAAAAAGAAAGGGCATTAAAAAGTTAAAAATGATTAAAAATGTTAATTATCGATTTTGTATATATGTTAGATTTTTAACATATTATTATATATTATGAAAATTCATATAAAAAGGGAATTTTAAAATGAAAGAAGTAGAGGCGAATAAAACCGCATGGGGATTATTATCAAAAGATCATTATGAATACTGTAGGAAGGCTTTACAGGAAAAAAGGTTCGGGTTTAGCAAGATAATTGAAAGAGAAATAGGAAATATTTCCGGAAAAACCGTTATTCACCTTCAATGTAACGCGGGAGCTGATACTATTTTATTAGCTCAAAAGGGAGCTATTGTTACCGGAGTTGATCTGTCGCCAAATAACATAAAATACGCGCGTCTTATGGCGCAGGAATTGGGTGTTCCAAATATCAACTTTATAGAGTCGGACATTATGCACTTTAAACAAAAACACAACAAAAAATATGACATGGTATTTACGACAGAAGGAGTATTATGCTGGCTTCCAGATTTGAATAAATGGGCTGAGACTATAAAACACTTACTGAAAGAAAACGGCGTTTTATATGTACTTGATTCTCATCCGTTCTATATGCTTTTAGATGAAGAAAAATTAAGAGATAATGCGCTGGAAGTAAAATATCCTTACTTTACCAGAGAGCCGGAATATAATAATATGATTGGCGGATATTTTTCCGAAGCTAAAAAATGCGAACATTATTCATGGATGTACAAAGTCAGCGATATAATAAATTCATTGATTAATGCCGGATTAACAATAGAATTTTTTAATGAGTATGATACTCTGTATTTCGACTTAGGCGGAATGGAAAGAGGCATTGAAGGAGAATATCATTTCCCGTTTTACGATAAGAAAATACCGTTTACATTCAGCCTTAAAGCAAAATTAGAAAAAAAATAAAATTATAAAAGATTATTTAATAACGGAGATTATTTTTGAATATAGTTACTAAAAGATTAAAAATACGCCGATTTACGGAAAAAGATTACGCTGATCTTTATGAATATTTATCAGATAAACAAACATATAAATATGAACCCGGAAAGCCAATAACCATAGAAAAATCAAAGAAATTGTGTCTTGAAAGATCAAAAAATACTATGTTCTTTGCCGTGGAATTAAAATCTGAAAATAAAATCATTGGACATATTTATTTTAACACAATAAAACCAAAAGAATTATTAACCCATGAAATAGGATATATTTTTAATAAAAAATATCAAGGAAAAGGATTTGCTACAGAGGCGGTACAGGATTTTATAAAGTATCAACTTTCTGAATCAAATATCCATAAGATTGTCGCGCATTGTAATCCTCAAAATAAAAAATCATGGAAATTATTGGAAAGATTAAAGTTTAAAAGAGAAGCTAAATTAAGAAAAAACATATTTTTTTATAGAGATATGAATAAAAATCCAATATGGCTTGATACTTATGAATACGGATTATTAAAAGGAGATATAGAATAAATAGTATATGCCCGCGTTTAGCGTTGGAAAAATAATGAACGCTAAAATAACTTCTTTTACAAAAGCGAGTTATAATGAATTATCAGCTATTGCAAAAGATTTTATAAATAATTATACTCTATAGAATATTATATGAATATAACAATAGAACCGGTATTAAAAGAAGAAAAAGAAATACTTAAAAATTTGCTGGAAAAATATCTTTATGAATTTTCTCAATATGATAAATTAGATATAAATAAACTTGGATTATACGGTTATGATTATTTAGATTGTTATTGGACAGAAAAAAACAGATATCCGTTTTTTATAAAATTGGATAACGAATTAGCCGGATTTGCTATGGTAAATGATTATCCCGAAATAAAAATAGATACAAATTATTCAATGGCGGAATTTTTTGTCATGTATAAATATAGACGATATGGTATAGGAAAATATACTGTAAAATATATTTTAGACAAATTCAAAGGAAAATGGCAATTAAAATATCATCCTAAAAATGAAATTTCTCAAAAATTTTGGATAAAGACGATAAGTGAATATACAAAAGGGAAATATGTAATTATAGAAAATAATCCGGAAGCAATATATAAAGATGGGACAATAGGTCATGTTTTAGTATTTAATAGTTAAAATGATTAAAAATGTTCATTTTTTATACAAATAAATTTGGTAAATTCATTTTAAGAGGTTATTATGCTTTACACACAAGGAAAAACAGATTGTAAGCCAAGCGAAGTTGGCTATGATGAAAAACGGCTTGACATACTTAACAATCACCTGCAGCGTGTCATTGATGACGGCGAAATACAATGCGCAACTTACTGTGTATCCCGAAAAGGCAAAGTATTCGCGCATGGCGGAATAGGAAAAAAGTCGTTCCGAAAAGACGATAATACTCAGGTTCAGCCTGATTCTACCAGATACATAGCCTCTATTACCAAAGTATTCACCGCTGTAGCAATAATGAAACTTGTCGAAGACGGCTATACGCGGCTGGATATTCCGGTGGGTGAAATTCTGCCGCAGTTCAATACGCCGCCTTATAACGGCGTTACGCTGTTTCAGCTTTTAACGCATACTTCGGGAATGCACGCCGACTACGGCTGCTTTGAAAACAAATATCAGATCAATTACTGGAAATTGATTGATAACGCGTACAATCTTTGCGACGCTAAAAAGAAAAATGAATTTGACTGGTTAGCCGCCGCTTTAAGCACAGTAGGCAATGGTTTTCGTGTCAAGCCTGATACCGAGTGGGCATATTGCAGTTTTGGTTTTGTCATTCTTGGCGCGGTTATCGAAAAAATAACGGGAATGTCATCTCACAAATTTATCGAAGATAATATCTGCAAACCATTGGACATGCAGGATACTACTTTTAACATAACAGCGGAAATAGCAAAACGGTATATCGTTACGGATGAAGAGCTTGAAAAATTTGTTAATGATACAATAAACGGAACCTATAAGTCCCAATGGATCGGAGAAAAACTCAATATTCCCTCAACCGAGGGCGGTCTGAATTCGACAGTTTACGATTTAAACCGTTTTGGGAACATGGCGCTTTTCGGAGGCACATTAAACGGAGTGCGTATCCTCGGCAGAAAGGCAATGGAAAAAATGACAAACATTGCCAGCGCCCTTCCGAATTACACATGGAACGCAAAAGAAAAAGAGCGTTACTACGGCGTAGGTTTTGATATGCGAAACGGTCCCGCCTTTACATTCTCTGACGGCACTTTTATGCATGAAGGCTCTGGAGCGTGTTCATTGTACATTGACCCAAAAGAAGAACTTGTCGCGGCGTGGATTGTCCCGTTTGCAAAAGAAGGCTGGTTTTCACGGGCGCTTTTCAGCGTACATAATATTATTTGGTCGGGATTGATATAAAGTAAGGAAACATTAATTGAAAAATCTTAAACAAAAACTCGACGCGTGCAAAGCGATAGTGTTTGCTACTATTAAAGAGTATATGGTCTATCGCTCACACATGATGGTGTCACTTTTTACAGGTCCCGTATATTTCATCGTGCAGTATTTTATTTGGACTGCTGTTTACGGCGACAACGGATCAATTAAAGGTATCGAATATTTACAAATGATTCGCTATTTCGGCGTAATGATGCTGATCGGCATAATGATTTGGGATTCCGCGGACTGGAATTTATCCATGTTAATACGCACCGGAAAATTTATAACTTTTGCGTTAAGACCTATCCATCATCCCTTTTTCGCTCTTTCTCAAAAAATAGGTCACCGAGTGCTTGGAAATCTTCTTGAAGCTCTGCCTTGTGCTGTACTATTTACATTTCTTTTCAAGGTTAATATAATGCCATCTAACATACTATGGGCCATTCTTTCGATACTTCTTGCCTATTTTATTTTCTTTTATGTAAGTTATATTCTTGGCATAGCGTCATTCTGGATTGTAGATTCTCAAGGTTTACGTTCTTTTTACAACATTCTTTCCGGAGTATTTTCAGGCACTTTTATTCCTCTTGTTTTTTTTCCTAAACCATTGCAAATTATTCAGTTTTTTCTGCCCTTCCAGTACACTTCTTATGTACCTGTAATGGTATGTATCGGTAAATATACATTAGGTGACATAGAATTATCCATCCCCACGATAGTAGGTATACAGGCTTTAGAATTTTTATTAGTTTTTATTGTATCCGAACTTTTGTACAATACGGCGATGAAACGGTTTACGGCTGTTGGCGCATAATAAGGAGTTTCAACTTGAAAAGATTTCTAAACATATATAAAACCTGTATAACAACCGCAATGTCAAGAGCGTTAATCTACAGATTTAATTTTGTACTTTCAATGTTAATATCATTGTGTTATAACTTGTTATTCCCTTTAACGACAATACTCATTTACAATTCAGGCGCAAGTTTTCCGGGCTGGAATTTTTATGAGGTATTATTAATACAATCAATTTTTACTATGTCGCTGGGACTTGCGTACGTCATATTCAATAATGTGTTATGGTCGACAATGCAATACATACGCGAAGGCAGTTTTGAAGTTGTCCTTCTGCGCCCTATGAATCCGCTTTTCTTTTTAATTGCTACTAATTTTGACACAGGAAGTATCGGATTGATAATAGGCGGAGGCGTAATGTTCGGCATCGCTATAGCGCACACAGGCTTTGTTTCGCTTGCCGCTATCGGACAATTTTTATTGTTATTCGCCGGAGGATTTGCGGTAATGAGCGGTTTCCAAATGATTATAGCGGCAACATCTTTTAAATGGGTTGGAAATTCCCGCCTATCCGATATTTTAGACAGTATATTATCATTCGGAAAAAACCCTATATCGATATTTCCACGAACAATAAAAATACTTACATCATATATAATCCCTGTTGCTATGATAGGTTTTTATCCGGCAAGCGCGTTACTGGGACGGCTTGATCCGTTTATTTTAATTTCAATTATCCCATGCATATTATTCATGTGCTTCGGGATATTTATGTATCAATTTATGATTAAATTATATGAAGGAGTTGGCGGCTGATATGAACATTATAAAAGTTAATAATCTTGTTAAAACTTATACTACTTTTAAGCGCGGAAGCGGTATAAAGGAAACCTTACAAAGTTTTTTTAAGCGCGAAAAAGTAATTATCAACGCTGTTGACGATATTACGTTTTCAGTTAAAGAAGGCGCTATCTGCGGAATGCTTGGTCCTAACGGCGCCGGTAAATCTACAGCAATAAAAATGCTCTGCGGCGCGCTCTACCCTACCGCCGGAGAAATTGACGTTTTGGGATATTCGCCCAGCAAGGAACGCAAACATTATGTGCGCGAAATCGGCGCGGTATTTGGTCAGCGTTCGCAGTTAATCTGGGATATTCCGCCGATTGACAGTTTCAACATGAACCGCGCCATTTACGGAATAACGCAAGCGGATTACAAATCGCGTCTTGATGAATTAGCCGAAATGTTTGAAGTTAAGGAAGTCATGCACAAACCGACAAGGGTGTTATCGCTCGGTGAGCGTATGAAATGTGAATTTATTATGGCGATGCTTCATAAGCCGAAGATTGTTTTTTTGGACGAACCTACAATCGGGCTTGACGTAATAGCAAAGGCAAAAATACGCGAGTTTATCCTGAAAATAAACAAGACAGGTGCAACTTTTATTCTTACTACCCATGATTTAGAAGATGTAAAACAGCTTGCCGATAATGTGATTGTTATAAATCACGGAAAAAAAGTGTTTGATGACACTTTGCAAAAACTACAACTTAATCTTGGAGAGAAAAAGATTGTAGAACTGACGCTGGAACAGCCTTTTGACATCGGTGCTGCGCTTCCTGAAAACGTAAGAGTGCTTGAACAAAAATCGCCGCTGGAAATAACGCTTGAGGTTGACGCTTCAAAAATAGCAATCGGCGACTTTATTAAATTTCTTTCAAGTAGGATTGCGTTATCTGACATAGCGGTAAAAGAATTGCCGATGGAAGAAATAATTACGCAGATTTATAATGAGAATAGATAAAACAATAGTTACCGCTTGCGGTATTCTTCATAAACGTCAATCATTCTTCTGATAAAATTATCAACTGAATAAATTCTTGATATTTCATCGGAACGTTTTCCCATTTTATCTTTTTTATCTTTATCCGTCAGAATATCAAGGGCTTTTTCCCACATCAACTTGTCATTTTCTACAGCCCAGCCGTTATCGCCGTTTATTATCATGCCTTCAATACTGGGGTCCGCGGCGGCGACAACAGGAAGCCCCGCCGCCATCGCCTCAATAAAAGTAATCGGGTGAACTTCACTATGCGACGCGCTCATAAAAATATCAGCCGCCGTGTAAACTTGGCGGATTTCATCCGGCCAGCGCAAATATCCCGTAAATATTACGGAATTCGCAAGCCCAAGCTCGTAACATTTTTCTTGTAATGACTTTTTATCGGGACCGTCGCCTACAAGCATCAATTTAACTTTGTTTCGGCGCGAATGAATCTCTTTAAAATTTTCTATCAGCGTTACGACATTTTTTTCGTTTCCAAGCCTTCCTACAAAGACAATCAATTCTTCGTCGTCGGCAATATTTTGTTTTTTGCGAAAATTAGCAGAGTCATTGTTTATGATGTCTGAACGTTCATAAAAAAGAGAAAGATCAATTCCGTTTGGAACTACATGTATCGGCATTGTCATTTTTATTTCTTCAAGAAAATTCTTTATTTTTTTTGACGGCGCTATTATACATTTTTGACTGCGTAAAATTTGACGGAAATAAGCGCCCATGTTTTTTCTGAAATAAATTTCCAAAAGCATCGGCGCGTAATATAAATAATCCTTGTAAAAAGTGTGCATGGTATGAATCGAAGGGATTTTAAGTTTTCGGCTGACAATACGGGAAGCAAGATACAAAGTAAATTCCGTATGCGCGTGAATAATGTCAATGTTAAGGGAGCGGACTTTTTTAATCATCTGCTCCGCGATAAAAAAACCTATGCGGTGCTGAGGTTCATTTTTAAATTGAATCGAGGCGCTTGTACGGAAAACATTGGGTTCTTCCGCCGCGTCGGGATGATGAACGGTAAATACATAAACATTATGCCCCTGTTTCTGTAATTCCGTCTTAAGAGTCCTGACTACTGTAACAACTCCGTTAACCTGGGGCGTGTAACAATCGCTAAAAAGAGCAATATTCATATCTATAATAATAAACTATAAAGATTTTTCACGCAACAAAAATTATAGAACGCTTTGTAAAAACTGTCTTGTACGGTCGTTTGAGGGGTTAGTAAATAATTGTTCCGGTTTTCCAACTTCCAAAACGGAACCTTCAAACATGAACACTACTCTATTCGCTACTTCGCGCGCAAAGCCCATTTCGTGCGAAACTACCAGCATTGTCATGCCGCCTGAGGCTAACTGTTTCATAACTGCAAGCACCTCGCCGACAAGCTCGGGATCAAGCGCGGAAGTCGGCTCGTCAAAGAGCATTATTCGCGGCTCCATGGCAAGCGCGCGCGCGATTGCAACGCGCTGCTGCTGCCCGCCTGAAAGCTGCGAAGGGTACGCGTTAATTTTATCTTTTAAACCGACACGCTCAAGTATCTGCTCGGATTTTTCGCGCGCTTGAGCAAGTGGCAATTTGCGGACATTGTGAGGCGCAAGCATTACATTTTCCAGCGCGGTCTTGTGCGGGAAAAGATTAAAACGCTGAAAAACCATTCCCACTTCCAAAAGAATTTTGTTTTTTTCGTCATTGTGCATTTTTACTTTGTTGATCCCGTGATGGCAGTCAAAAAGCAAATTGTCCTCGATATATATTTGTCCCTCGTCTATAGTTTCCAGACGGTTAAGGGTGCGAAGATACGTCGATTTACCCGCTCCGGAAGGTCCGATTATGCACACAACTTCGCTTTGTTCAACGGTTAATGAAACATTTTTCAGCACTTCAAGCGGTCCACGCCCATTACCGCCATGAAAAGTTTTACTTATTTCTACGGTTTTAATCATTGACATAACGGACTCACTCGTATACTGAATATTTATTTTCCGCTTTACGGAAAATAAAAGAGAATACGGCTGTAATGATCAAATAAAGAATCATGGCGGGAATGTATACAAGAGCCGATCTTGTGGAGCCTTCGATATTTCTTGTAGCTTTTGTAATATCAACTAACGCAATCATCGAAACCAAAGACGCGTCTTTTAACATCATGATAAATTCATTGCCGACCGGTGGAATTAATCTGCGGATAGACTGAGGGATAACTACAAGGCGCATTGTTTGCGCGTAAGATAATCCCAGAGCGCGGGAAGCCTCAAACTGACCTTTATCTATGCTTTGAATCGCCGCCCTGATTATTTCCGCGCAGTAAGCGCCTGAGTTGAGCGAGAAGGCGATAAACGCCGCAAGGAAACGGCTGTTAATTGTCAGCGCCGGAACAATCATTGGGAGAGCGTAATAAACAAAATAGAGCTGCATTAAAAGCGGTGTTCCCCTAAAGAAGAACACATAGGCGCTGCAAATTTTATTTATTACCGTATTTTTTGACATCTTCCCCAAAGCCAAAAAGAGGCTTAAGATAAGTCCCGCGCCGACAGCCGATACCGTCAGCGCGATAGTTACCCTTGCTCCTCTTAAAAGCTGAGGTGTCCATGAAAAAAGAATGGTTTTAAAATTTTCCATTAACCTTTATTGCCGTACCGGAGTAACCAGATCCATGCCGTCAAAGATTTCTTTGGATATTTTCAACATGGTTCCGTCCTCAAAAAGTTCATCAAGCGCCTTGTCTATAGCCTTGGTTAAAGCGTCGTTTCCCTTTCTCATGCAGATACCGAACTCTTCTTCTCCGCCCTGCCAGACTATTTCAAAAAAGTCAGAACGGGCTATATATTCATAGGCGACCAGAAGATCGGTCATGATAGCGTCAACCCTGCCAAGCCGCAATTCATCAAAACAATACATTACCTTGTCATACTCATAGGGGGTAAACTGTAATCCTTTTTCCGCAAGTCCAGTCATGTAATCATCGGACGTTGTTTCTTCCTGATACGAAACGCCGAGACCCGCAAGATCCTGAGGCGAGCGCACTTGATATTTTGAAGTCTTTGGCATAACAATGGCAAGGGTATTTTGAATATAGGGCTTGCTGAAATTATGCGCCGCCTGCCGCGCCGGATTGATTGTTACCGAAGAAATAATACAGTCAAATTTCTTTGTATTAACGGCGGCA
>Ga0268262_10000912_pt1 | contig 38269 bp, 44 predicted proteins | sample TergutNc150P3_FD_190354 | JGI IMG/M metagenome (GOLD analysis project Ga0268262, IMG submission 190354) | Nasutitermes corniger P3 segment gut microbial community from laboratory colony in Florida, USA - Nc150 P3 (SPAdes) (version 2) | ecosystem: Host-associated > Arthropoda: Insects >...
CCATATTCCAATGTGCCAATTTATTTGGGCAAATCTGGAATTTCCTTTGCAATTGAAGAACTTTCACTCAACACGGAGGCTCTATGACAATAGACGAAAACATAAACGAAGCCGAAGATGCCGTATGCATAGCGAATAACTCTGGCCGCATATTGACTGCAAACAAACGTTTTTGCAAAATGTTTGGCTTTGACCAGAGCGAGGTAAAGGGGCATTATTTATGCGATTTATATCGCCATAAAGAGGTGCTTAACCGCATTTTGGAGAATATTCCAGAGCAAGACGATGTTCTGCAAACCAGAATGCGCACAAGGGCAGGTCGCAGCTTTCCTTGCCTGCTAACCTACCGCGGGACAAAATCCCTAGAAGGCATACCTTTGCTCAGGCATTCCATTCAGCGTTCAAGCTGCCAGTGAAGACAAAATTCTCTTTGTCCCAGCTATGGAATAGCCTTCGTTTTTAAGGTAATGGTGGATTTTCTTTAGGCGTTCTATGGAATCTGTATCATAGCGCCTTTGCGACCCAGCGGTACGGCTGGGTTTTAGGTAAAAATTGAATTCTTTTTCCCAAAATCTTAGCGTATGGGCTGCCACTTGCAGCATTTTGGCAACATCGCTAACCCTAACGGGGATATCTAATGGGATATCCAAAGCCTGAGATGTATTATGTACTATCATATACTTGATAGTAGTGCAAAAATCGTGCCAGAGTGAGTTTAACGTGTTCCCATTTTTTATAATTTTGCTAAAAATTCTGCAGGGGTTAAAATAAAAGTCTCTTGCGGGTAATGTTTCAAATTTCCTGTAACTAAAAAAGATCCGCTCTGTTTTGCTGTGTCATAAAAAATTCTATCAGTTTCATCAGGTATAGAAAACGAACTTGCTATCGGGTTTATTAATTTTCCATATTCAACCAAATCGTTTAGGATTTTTGTTACTTTAGTTCTATCAAAATGGAAATATTCTCTGTTTAAGACTTCCTCATATTCCTCGTAAATGCTATTTGAATAATATATTTCTATTTCCTCCTCATAAAATAAAGATACTGCCCTTGCAGGCGTTCCGTTTTCATTTATCAAATACGACACCAAGACATTGGTATCAAAAACAACTTTTGTCATTCCTTTTCCAAAGCCTTACGTTCTGCTCTCTCTTTTCTGCACAGAGATATTTCCGCATCTATTTCTTCCATAGTCATATTGGAAGTTCCGTTTATAACAGATTGCTGTTGCAATTCTTTTATAGCCCTTTTTGCTTCCGCTCTTGGATCAACGGGAAAAACTATAACTTCCACCTGCGAAGCCCTCATATATTCTGGCATATTAATAACAGAACTTAGCTTTTCCGCATCCACTATTTGTCTAATTGCTTGCATATTTATAAATATAGTAAAATGTTTTACCCCAAATACCCTCTAAATGAGGCTTCAATAATATAATCGTGGCTAAAAGCCATATAAATTTGCCGTTCAAATTCCTCGGCTTCTGCCTCAAAATGGGTTTTGATTGTTTCAATTCTGTCCATAATATTTTATCACGTCAATTCCCTATTATTTCTATGGCTCATAGCTTCGTCTAAAAAAGTATTCAAAGGAACATCTTTGAACAAATCTTGTCGCCACGCGGTATAATCAAAGGGTTCTCGCTGAATAATGGCTATAAACCGTTCAGCTTCTACAATCCCTAAATGTTCAGTAAGAACTCTCATACCATTAGTTCTTAAAATAGTGTCAGTTTTCATTTTTGTACTCCTGGAGAAAAGTTATAGCAACAATTATCTAAATACACACGCATATAATAGAAAATAGAAAATTTAAAATTTATACCCTGTTTCAAACAAAAGTGCGTTATTTGATGTGAATTGTTTTCTAAAAATAAATTCGCTTTGATATGCTAGCAAAAAGACGAACGATTTGTTAAAATTATATTCAAACCCCAAATGCGAATATAATCCAAAAGGATTTTCCCCCTTTTGCTTTGTATTTATATATCCAACAGTTCCTATTCCCATATTGAAATAATTAAACACAACCTGCTCAATGAATAATCCAGTGCTCAAATATGAATGTTTATCATCTGGCGAAACGTTTAGAATATCAATTTTAACTCCATACCGCTGGAATTCGTTTGCCATAAGCAGTATTTTAAGCCCAGAAGTATGAGATAAGCCATTCATATCGTCTGCGCTGCAATAGCCTATGGAACTGCCGAGGCGTATAGTTGCTGTTTGCCCATATATGTTGCTTGCAAACAGCAAGAAAAACATTGTTAAAATAAAGTATATTTTTTTCACTTCAACCTCAATATAATAAATATTTTACGCTATAGCCTTAGTCGGGCATATATTTATGCAATTCCTGCAAAAAACACATTCTGTTGATAATACTTTTTGCCCATTTTCTATGTATTTTCTCACATCTATATCCATTTGGCATACCTCGTTGCACTTTCCGCATTTTGTGCATTTGTTTCCGCTTGGCTTTATTTTTATCAGCGAAAAACGGCTTGGCAGTTTCATTACAAGTGAAACAGGGCAAAATACTTTACAGAAGGCACGTTTCTTTTTGAATGCAAACGCAGATATTATTCCAATTATGTAATACAATATATATCCAGCAAGAAACCAGATAAACTGCTCATACTTTTTGCTTTCTATGAAATAATCGTTAATTGAAGAATCTATATGTTTTGTCATATAGTCATACCCGTTTTGAATAAGAATGAAAGGAATCAATAACGACACAATTAAAACTGGGAGCCTTATGTATGTATATTTTTTCGGTATAGTTTTGTTTTCTTTTATCGGCAGCCATTCCAGCAACGCCGCAGTATAACAAGCCCATCCGCAATAACCTCTGCCCCAAATCAACGGTCCAAAAACCTTTGCTATTGCATAATGTATTAAAACGCGGGTAAAAATTCCAGTGCTGATAAAATATGCTAAGTAAATTACAGTTTCTTCTATCTGCATATTTTCACGCTGCATTATTCCCAAAAAAACCAAGAAGACCAGAGAAATCACCGAAAGGCTGATTTTTCTGCCCAAATTCGGGTTTTTATAACGGACACTTAGAAAAAAACCTACTGATACGCTTAATCCAATCGGAATAAAAACAAAGAAAAATCCAACCCATATTGTTAAACCCATTGATATGGATAAAACAGTTCCTATCAATAATGGGGCAAGGCAATGTGTATATTCTTTCGTATTCATATTATTCCTAGCGGTTTCACTCTTCCTATTTTGACAGTTAGTTTTGTTGAACTACTATTCACAGGCACTTTCAATTTATCAAAGCCGCCCGGCGAACCTCTAAGGCTGTAATTTGTTTTGCCTACATATTCTGTTGGTATTCCAAAAATGCCTTCATTGAGTTTTCCATTGCCGTCTTTATCTTGAAAAACAGAAACAACATATTCTCCTTCTGGCAAATCCAGAGAATGTGTTAAAGTGGCATTATTAGATTGCAAAATGAAATTGGCAAAAGCCTTCTCGTTTTTGTAATCCTGTTCATTTGAATATACAGCCACATACACCAAACCGCCATTAACGGTTACGTTGTTGATCTCTATGGTTGTAAAAATCAAAACACCTAAAAAAAACAATTTTTTAATCATTGTCTGTTTCCTCACGTTGTTTCATAAATATTCCTCCCAACACCAAAATTAAGCCAAGTACTACTCGTATGCGACAGGATGATAACATTTCCCCAATATCATTAACAGAGGCGCAAGAACCTTCGCTATCATCAAAAACAAGGCTTACCCTATCGCCGATTTTATATCTATCTTTTGGAGAATCTACGAATGAACTAAAAAGACCTATACCTAAAAAACCTCCTTGACTTACTTCACATTTTCCATAGCCTCTTCTCGACATAAAATACACAGAATATCTTCCGCTTCTATACTTACCACTACCACTACGATATTTAAGTTCAGTTACTATTCCATATTCATAATTTCCAGACCGTCTAAGTTTCTTTAATTCTCTTATTTCTGGCAAACTAAGAACTAAGATCAGCACTAGACCAAAAATAACAAGTACTACTCTCGTTATTATGAAATTCCTTTTTGTCATTTTTTTTGCCATAATGAATTCCTGTTCTTAGGTAAGAATAGAAATTTGCTTTAGAAAAATGGTGAAAAGTTAAGTAAGATGCACAAATTTGACGTTAAGATGCAGTTTTAGGTTTGAATGTGGGTGGGAAATTTTTTTCTATATTATCATATAATGGTATCTTCCAAAAAAAAGGTTTACATAGAAACCACAATACCAAGCCTTATCACTGCGAGACCAAGCAGAGACATTGGTGAATTGTATCGCCAACAGGTTGCAAAAGATTTTTGGGAATATGAAAGGCATAAATACGATTTATATACTAGCCAATATGTTATAGAAGAATGTGAGAAGGGCGATAAAGATGCCGCTAAGAGAAGGTTGGATTTAATTAAAGATATTTCACAAATTCCCAAATCAAAAGAAACAGACGATTTGGCAGAAGAATATTTTACGTATCTGCAAATTCCGCCAAAAGCAAAAACTGACAGTTCGCATTTGGCAATATGCGTAATTAATAAAATTGATTTTCTTTTAAGTTGGAATCTCACTCATTTAGGAGATGTAGCTTTTAATAAAGTTGTAGAATATAATGTAATACGTAATTTATGGGTTCCTGGTTTATTAGACCCAGACACGTTTATGAGAAAAATGAAACGGGAGGAAGAAAATGGATAATCGCTATAACGATACCATAGAGGAAGTTTATCGTATTCGCCAAGAGATTTTGGAGGAATATGGTGGAATAAAAGGGTGGAATAAGCACCTTGACGAGGTTCGCCCAAAGCACGAAGCTATGGGCTTTAGGTTTTTAACCGAAGAAGAATGTAATGAGCTTAGAAATAGGCATTAGAGCGACTAAATGCAGTACGGATTGTCAGATTATACGCTTGCAACTTTGGAAGGTATATTTTCAAAATACCAGTCCATAAAAGAGGTAATTTTATATGGAAGCAGAGCAATGGGGAATTACAAAAATGGTTCTGATATAGATATTTCACTAAAAACAGATTCTTCTTTTGATTTTGATAATCTTCTGCTCATAAGCCGCGATTTTTATAACTCCGATATGCCGTATTTTGTTGATGTTTCCATTTATGATAAAATTGACAATGAAAATTTACTTGCTCATATAGAGAGATATGGAAAGATGTTGTATTCTATATAAATTTGCCGTTAAGATGCGCCTGAATCCTCATTTTTTATTTTTGGGTTCTTAATTGCATTTTGTATGTGGTTCATTTTTTCAAAGAAATCGGCATAAGATGTCTTGTTCTTTTTCTTGTGGTGCGATGCAATTACCTGTTCAGCAAAATCCTTAAAAATCTCATTCTTATCTTGCGGTGCCGCATTTTTGTCGCTATTGTCTTTCGGAAAATCTTCTTCATCCGGCTTAATTTTATCTTGTTCGTAAATCCAGTCCTCATAGCGATAACTAAAAATACCACCGCGAACGTCTTTCATATGTGGAGACGACCACCAATCATCTATCTCCTTAAGTTCGTCCTCAAGAGATTCATCATATCTATAATAATATACATAATCACTAGAATGCTCATTTAAATTAAAGGCATCTTTATATGATTCTCCAGCCATATAGCGAGTTATACCTTCAAAAAATCTATTGAGAGTCTCTTCGCTGAATTCATAGTCGCCTCTCTGTCTTTTGAGAGCATCTCTTTTTTTGAGAGTCTCTTCGCTAGGATTATCAAGTTTTTTGTCAACGAGGTCTTCTGCAATTTCCCTACCATATTTTCTACATGCAGCTTTCATAGAAGTGCCATTTTTATATGCCTCTGCTTGTATTTCTCTTAGCCACGTAAAAACTAGTGCGTCTCTGTCCATATAATCTTTAAGTTTCTCATCTCTGATTTTCTGAGCTTCCGCTTCTGGGCTTATGGTCAATTTTGTTGCGGAGTTATCAAAGAATGTGGCAACGTTTTGTAAATTGTTGTCTTGCACGTTTATAGTTGCTTTTTCAAAGCGACCGGAATGGTGCGAAGTATGGTTTAAATATCCGTGCTCTGCTACTTTTGAAACATTCATAATAATTCCTTATGGTTTAATTGCCCTGCTATATTTATAGGCATATAGCGGAAAAACTTTAAAAAAGTCAAGCAAGATGCACAAATTTGCCGTTAAGATGCAGTTTTAGGTTTGAATGTGGGTGGGAAATTTTTTTCTATATTATCATATAATGGTATCTTCCAAAAAAAAGGTTTACATAGAAACCACAATACCAAGCCTTATCACTGCGAGGGCTAGTAGGCACACGTTTATGAGAAAAATGAAATTGGAGGTAAAAAATGAACGATCCCTATGAAGATACCATAGAAGAAGTTTACCGCATTCGCCAAGAACTTTTGGAGGAATATGGTGGAATAAAAGGGTTGAATAAGCACCTTGATGAGGTTCGTCCAAAATATGAGGCGATGGGTTTTAGGTTTTTAACCGAAGAAGAATGCAATGAGCTTAGAAATAGGCATTAGCATTTGTAGTATCTGATTTCTTAGATAACAAATTCATAACAACGTTCCATTTTTTGTTGCTGGAAAAATCCGTAATCAGTTTTGCTTTGTCAATTGCGTCTGTTGCTGCTTGCAAGTTTTTTGAGAAATCTGCATACCAAGCTTTGTTTTGTTCGGCTTGATAAGTTGCAAATTTCTCATTGCAGAGCAATTCTTTCCATTTTTCCCAGTCGGCTTCGTCAGTATATGATTTTGGTATGTTAAACTTTGGTGTTTCTTGTATTTTGCCCGCTAGAGCTGGATTACGATAAGGCTTTAAAAGTTCATCGCGAGCCCTTTTTTCATCTGAATACTCTATTAATGATTGTATCTGGGTTTCGTTTTGTGGGATGGGTTTAATTGGTTTTATATTCATAATAGCAGAAGCCGCATAAGAGTTTCTCTCTTCATCAGTTAACTTTGCCCATTTTGCAACCTTATCATCTGTATTCACAAAGGTTTGTGAGGGAATTTTATACCCTTTATCGAGTAATTCGGATATTTCCGCGAGCTTATTGATTATGTCCAAAAATGCTTGCTTTTCTTTTGGCTCGGTCAGATAATTTTCTGCTATGTGTTCTGCTAATTTTTTAGCTGCTTTCCTGTCTGTGGCTCGTGTTTCCAAATCGGAGTTGCTATCTTTGTTAAAAAGCATATTGATTAATTGCGCCGATACATCTGTAGAATTTTCCACTTTTCCATCTAAAGCGTTATGTATGGAAATATGCGCCGCTGCTTCTATACAACTTGGCACTGGTGCAGCCATCCAAGGATTCTCAACTATTACTGCATCCTTTCTGGCACGGGACTCTTGAACTCTGCTGGCAAACGACTCATCTATATTCTTAAACTTTGCAGCTAACTCTGAATCCTCATTTTTTATTTTTGGGTTCTTAATTGCATTGCGCGCATGGTTCGTTTTTTCAAAGAAATTGGCATAAGATGTCTTGTTCTTTTTCTTGTGGTGCGATGCAATTATCTGTTCAGCAAAATCCTTGAAAATCTCCTTCTTATCTTGCGGAGCCGCTTCATCGTTGTTTTTTATTTTCGGAAAATCTTCTTCATCCGGCTTAATTTTATCTTGTTCGTAAATCCAGTCCTCATAGCGATGACTAAAAATACCACCGCGAACGCCTTTCATATGTAGAGACGACGACCAATTATCTCTCTCGTTAAGATAATCACTAAGAAAATCATCATCTCTATGGACTGCTTCATAATATGGATAATCTGGATCCTGCTCATTTAAATTAAAGGCATTTTTATATGATTCTCCAGCCATATAGCGAGTTATACCTTCAAAAAATCTATTGAGAGTCTCTTCGGAGATTTCATAGTCGCCTCTATGTCTTTTGAGAGCATCTCTTTTTTTGAGAGTCTCTTCGCTAGGATTATCAAGTTTTTTGTCAACGAGGTCTTCTGCAATTTCCCTACCATATTTTCTACACGCAGCTTTCATAGAAGTGCCATTCTTATATGCCTCTGCTTGTATTTCTCTTAGCCAATTAAAAACTAGGGTGTTCCTGTCCATATAATCTTTATGTTTCTCATCTCTGATTTTCTGAGCTTCCGCTTCTGGGCTTATGCTTACTTTTGTTGCGGAGTCATCAAACAATGTGGCAACGTTTTGTAAATTGTTATCTTGCACATTTACAGTTACGTTTTCAAGGCGACCGGAAAAGTGCGGAGCGTGGTTTGAAAATCCGTGCCCTGCTACTCTTGAAACATTCATAATAACCCCTTATGGTTTAATTGTCCTGCTATATTTATAGGCATATAGCGGAAAAACTTTAAAAAAGTCAAGCAAGATGCACAAATTTGACGTTAAGATGCATCTGAATCCTTAAAATCCTTACTTTTTATTTTTGGATTCTTAATTGAATTTTGCACGTGGTTCATTTTTTCAAAGAAATCGGCATAAGATGCCTTGTTCTTTTTCCTGTGGTGCGATGCAATTATATGTTCAGCAAAATCCTTAAAAATCTCATTCTTATCTTGCGGTGCCGCTTTATCGCTGCTTTTTTCTTGCGGAGCATCTTCTTTGACTTCTTCATCCGGCTTAATTGCATTATTATCCGGTGGGGAAACCCAGCTACCGGAACGAAAACTATAAAAAGCCCCTACATCTATGCCATGTTTCTTAGCCTTATAATAATTTTCTCTAATTACTCTTAAATTATCCTCTAGATCGTCATATTTGTTCTCAAGGAAGTCATTTTCCGAACCTACCCAATTTCCATCATTTAAATTAAACGCATCTTTACATGATTGTCCACCCATATAGCGAGTTATGCCTTCCAAAAACTCTTTAGCTGCCTCAGGGTCATTATAATTTTCAGTGAAGTATTTTGCAATTTCCATACCATGCTCTTTAATTGCAGTTTTAATAGAAGTGCCATTCTTTACTGCCTCTGCTTTTATTTCATGCTCCCAAGTTTTCATGAACATGAACAAGTTTCTTATTTTATCGAATGGCTTTTTATCATCGGTGGACAATGCCCGGTCCGTTTCGTTAAGAGTTTGTGCTTCTGGGCTTATGGTCACTTTTGTTGCAGAGTTGGCAACGCTTTGTAAATTGTTGTCTTGCACGTTTATAGTTGCGTTTTCAAAGCGACCTGAATGGTGCAAAGTATGGTTTGAATATCCATATTCTGCTACTCTTGAAACATTCATAATAACTCCCTATGGTTTAATTGTCCTGCTATATTTATAGGCATATAACGGAAAAACTTTAAAAAAGTCAAGCAAGATGCATAAACTTGACGTTAAGATGCAGTTTTAGAATTTTTTAGTCCCAAGGATTTTTAGTTTTTAACCCTGCAATATTTTCAAAATCCTTTGTATTGCGAGTTATTAATTCAAGATCATAAACAAACGCCGTAGCAGCAATCAGTGCATCGGGAAGTTTTATCTTGTGGTTTCTGCGAATTTCTATGGTTTTAAGTTTAACGCTATTGCAAAGTTCCATAATTTTAGAATTTTCTATAAATTTTTTGTATTGCTCTACATCTTCTTCATTAGCGTGTTTCCAACAAAGAACTTCTATTTCCGTAATAACGGAGATATTGGGAATATCTGAAAAAAGTAAATTTTCTATAAAAGTCGCTTCTTTATCTGGAAAATTTCCTTGAATATAATCTATCACAACATTTGTATCAAGTATATAGCTCATTTTCTTTCCCATTCATCACGTAATTCTTTTAACTGCGAATCAATTTCTTCTCTGGATTGCTTTGCAACGGAACCCCTGAATTTTCGCCAATTAACTTTTGAATTTTCTAAAGATTTTACCACATTCAACATTTGCAAGTTTTCCAACTGCCTAATTAGATTAAGCACAGCAGGGTCCTTAATTTCCAATGTCATAGTCATAAAATAACTCCTTGTTTCGTAGTAATATAGTAAATTACGATACATCCATCTCATATAATCTCTGTTTTATATCTGAAATATATCTTCTTGTAACGCATAAAAAAGCGCCGTTGGATAATGTCGCTTCAAAACGATTGTTGTCTAATGATTTGAATTTGTCCAGTTTGTTAATATTAGCAATACAATATTTGCTAACTTGCATAAAACCATTGTCCTTTAATTTTTCATATATCTGATACAAACGACTTTTAACAAAATAGCTCTCTTTTTTGCAATGGACAACAGTTTTTCCATTAACGCTTTCAATATAATAAATATCAGAAATATTTACCATTTTTACACTATCTCCTGAATAGCACTCTATTTGCATATCCACCGATTTTATCGATGAGATAATGCGTTCTACAATTTTATTCTTTATAGGATATATAATTAATATTTCTATATCTTTTTTCAAAGAATTTTGTTCAAGATTGATAATCATTTAAAAGTATTATACCTCTATGCCAAATATAATTCTTTTTTTAGAAAAGTGGTAAAAAAGTCAAGCAAGATGCACAAATTTGCTGCTAAGATGCACTTTTTTCTTTACCCCAAATTGTTTCAAAAAGTTCATAAGCAGAAGAAAATACTAATGTTGGCTCTATATCTTCATAACCTTCATAATTAAGTTTTGTGACATCACCACCTTCTTTGAATTTATCTGTAATTTCACAAGAAATTAACTCCGGTTGGTATTTAACCTTATCAATTATATCTTTTTTTGAAATTAATCCTGCATCTAACAATTCTTGTATAGCATTGTAAAATAGATTAATGGGTCTTATACCATTCCCATGCTTCTGCGTTTTGAAATTCGGGGAACAAAGATCGGGATGATAGAAGTGGATAGGTTCCGTATCATTCTGCAATTTGAAATTCTTTGCAAATAGATCATTTTTTGTTATTCCCAATTCTACTGCAAGCTGCGCAACATAAAGCCTAAGTCCTGGGTCACTATCAATATCGGGCCACCAACACTTCATTTCTACCGTTTGTCCGCTGCTCAAGTCATAGAGCATCTCGGAAGGAATGTCATAGAGCATCGGCGTATTCGTTGAAGATTCTTGCGGCTTTTGCGACTGCTCTTGCAAACCACCGGTTTTATTATTAGTATTCGGCTGAGATGCCACATACTGCCCGTTAGCTACTGTTTTAAAACCACCGGTTTTACTGCAAATACCATATTGATATGCCGCATACTGCCCGTTAGCTGCTGTTGTAACATTCATATTGTTCTCCAAGTTTTGTTTTACAAAATATTACGTGCAAAAATAATGCCTAAATTCGGTATATTAAGCAAGATGCACAAATTTGATGCTAAGATGCAGTATATCAACTTTTATAACCCAAATATTGGCGAAAAAGATTTCTAAACAGCGTTTACTATATTAAATATATGGTAAATTTTCAAAAAGTTTCTGCTACATCTCAGATAATAATTTATCAAACTGAAGATGGGCAAACGAAATTAGATGTTCGTATGGATAAGGGAAGCGTTTGGCTCACGCAAAAAATGATGGCAGAGCTTTTTCAAACTACAATTCCGAATATAAATTTACATCTAAAAAATATATTTGAAGAAAAAGAATTGGATGAAAATTCAACTATTAAGGATTTCTTAATAGTTCAAAAAGAAGGTAATAGACAAATAGAAAGAATGCAGAAATTTTACAATTTAGATGTTATTATTTCGGTAGGATACAGAATTAAAAGTTTGATAGCCACAAAATTTCGTCAATGGGCAACAGCAAAATTGCATGAATACATAAAAAAAGGGTTTTTATTGGATGATGAGCGACTAAAAAATCCAGATGTTCCTTTTGATTATTTTGAAGAATTAACTCACAGAATACAAGATATTCGCACAAGTGAAAAAAGGTTTTATCAGAAAATTACGGATATTTATGCCACAAGTGTTGATTATGACCCAACAACGGATGCTAGTATTTTATTTTTCAAAACAATTCAAAATAAAATGCACTGGGCAATTTCTGGACAAACCGCAGCAGAAATTATTTATGATAGAGCGAATAGCAAAAAAGAAAATATGGGTTTAACTTCTTGGAGAGGAACAAAGGTTAGAAAAGATGATGTGTCAATAGCTAAAAATTATTTAACGGAGCAGGAACTGTTGGCTCTAAATAATTTGGTTGAGCAATATTTAATATTTGCAGAAGGGCAAGCAATGCGTAGAATACCGATGTATATGAAAGATTGGTTAGAAAAATTACACGGTTTTTTAGCATTAAATGGCAGAGAAATCTTAACTAATGCAGGAAAAATTAGTCACGAATTAGCTAAACAAACGGCTGAACAGGAGTATGAAAAATATAATATAAAAAGAATAGAACAGAATGAAGAAAACGATTTGGATAAAATAATAAAACAAGTTAATAAAAAAGGCAAAAGAAAAAGAATATCCAAACTATAAAACGTAACTGATATACTGCAATATCCACGATGTAACTCCTTATGGTTTAATTGTCCTGCTATATTTATAGGCATATAATAAAGAATCTTTAAAAAAATAAGCAAGATGCACAAATATGATGCTAAGATGCAGAATCGGATTTCTTTTCCTGACGTTTTTGCAATAATTTGTTCAATTCTTCTGCATCTTTTTTGATTTTCGTAGCGGTGAATATCATGGCAAATATGTAGATTACAACCGCCATTGCAAGAAGCAGCCACATAGGTACTGCACGATACCAATTAAAGATAAGCCCAAACACAACAAGAACGGCAATTATATAGCTTATATCAACCGAGTATTCCAATATTAAATTACGAATTTCAAATTTCTCACGCAGATTAAGGCCGAATATAATGACAATATTTGCAGCGAAAATTTCAAAAATAGTGGGGACAAAAGAAATTTCAACGCTGAACAATAGCGAGAATATCGCCAGAATAACCAAAGCCGCTCCTGTGATAAACATTATATCATTGATTATTTTTTTCATTCCATTCATCTGTTCATCTCCTGCAAAATTTGTTTTATACCGGAAATATATTTTCTGGTAATACATAAAAAAGCCCCATTGGATAACACAGCTTCCAGCCGATTATTGTCTAATGGCCTAAATTTGTCCAGTTTGTTAATGTTTAAAATACAATATTTGCTAACTTGTATAAAGCCGTTGTCCTTTAATTTTTCGTATATCTGATACAAGCGGCTTTTAACAAAATAACTCTCTTTTTCGCAACAAGCAACAGTTTTTCCGTCAACGCTTTCAATATAATAAATATCTGTGGCATTTATCAATTTTACACCGTCATCTGAATGGCACTCTATTTGTATGTCAACCGATTTTACAAATGAGATAATGCGTTCAACAATTTTATTCTTTACCGGATATGTAATTGATATCTCAATATCTTTCTGTGAAGGGTTCTGTTCAAGGTTGATAATCATAATTTATTTTTTTTATTCCAACAAAAATACCACCGATATATTGGTTGTTATTTCCAAATCGCCCATTGGCAATGCTGTTGCATCGGCAGCAGCCATAGCAGCTTCTTCAGCAAAAACTGCTCTTTGATTATATAACCTATTTTGTATTGGCGAAATTTGCTGAAATCCATTTTCTGATATGCTTAATACTTTGACAATTTTAAGTTTAGATAGTTCTGCATATTGATTGGCTTTTTCAACAGCCTTTTCATATGCAAGCTCACGAGATTTAACATAATATTCGGTTGGATTTTTTACGCTGAAATTTACTTGATTTAATTCTATTCCATTGATTTGTATAAGCTGGTCTATTATTCCAGATACTTTTTCGCTATCCTTATTAATGCCTTCAATAGAAAAAGTTATGCTTTGCTCGGCTCTTTGCCCAATTAAAATACGCTGCCCTTTGCCATAATCGTATTCTGAGTTAAACCTAAGCGAGGCTGTGTTTATATTTTTATCTTCAATGTTTGCTTCCTTTAATATTTTCATAGCCTGCCTAACCATTTTGCTTATCTCTTCTTGAGCCATTTTAGTTGTTTGAGCAACTTTGCTCAAAGTAATGCTCATTTGAATCATATCTGGCTGCGCCGCTACCGTGCCGATTCCAGAGACGACAATTGTGCTTTGGTTTTGCGGTTCGGTTTGTTTGTTGCAGGCAATGGCGAATGTAGCGAGTAATGCTAGGGTGCAGACTAGGAAGTGGTTTGTTTTCATGGGATTAATATAGAAAACACTTACAACAACTCTCCATAACGCCGTATAAACACCTTCTTCAAACACGTGGCGAGAACCATATACAAGAAAATCGTAAGTGCCAGCCACGCGAAATACACTGGGGGCAGGGGTAGTAAACCTATGGATTTGCCAAAGCCTGTGAAGGGTATGCAGGTAAGCACAAAGATGCCTGTGAAAGTCAGTGTCATCAGGGGGAACGAGGCGCGGCTTTGGATGAATGGTATTTTGGGTGTGCGTATCATGTGGATAACAAGCGTTTGGCTCCACATAGATTCTACGAACCAGCCTGCTTGGAACACTGCGGCATAAGCTGCCATCATCGCTGGGTCGGTGAGCTGGCTGAACAGCATTGGGCTTGCGAGACCGAACATTTGGGCAATTACAGCGGGGCATATTATGAAGTACATAAGCAGATAAGTCGTTATATCAAAAACCGAACTTGTGGGTCCTATCCATACCATAAATTTGCCAAGTGAAGAGGCATCCCATTTTCTCGGCTTTATCAGGAATTCCTTATCAACATTGTCCCAAGGAATTGAGGTGCAGGAAATATCGTATATCAGGTTTAGGAAAAGAATGTGTATGCTTAACATTGGCATAAATGGCAAGAACGCACTTGCCGCAAGCACAGAGAACATATTTCCGAAGTTGGAGCTTGCTGTCATTTTGATATATTTAATCATATTGCCGTAGGTTTTGCGTCCCTCAATTATACCTTCTCCGAGAACCATTAAATCCTTTTCCAAAAGAATAACATCGGCGGATTCCTTCGCAATATCCACAGCCGTATCCACCGATATGCCCACATCGGATGCTTTCATAGCAGCGGCATCGTTGATGCCGTCTCCCATATAACCTACGCTATGACCGTTATTGCGTAAAGTTGTGACAACCCTGGCTTTTTGCTGTGGGGAGAGTTTTGCGAAAACATCTACATTCTCAACAGCCTCGCTCAATTCCTTGTCGCTCAGGCGTTCAATATTCCAGCCGTTCATAATGCGTTCAATGGGTAGCCCCACCTGTTTGCAGACGGAGCGTGTAACTTTTTCGTTGTCGCCTGTAAGTACCTTCACGCCAACACCGTGTTCCTTCAACGCCTTGATAGCTCTGGCGGTTGATTCCTTGGGAGGGTCTAAGAACGCGAGATAGCCGAGCAACGTCATATCCGATTCGTCTGCAACCGAAAATTGTCCAACAGGGGAGGGGTTAATTTTTTCCGCAACAGCGAGAACACGCATTCCGCTCTCGTTCAGGCTTTCCACTTTTTTCAGAATGTAATTCTTAATTTCGTCTGTGAGCGGCTCAACTTTTCCGTGCTGATACTCGGCATATTTGCAAACCGAGAGCACTTCTTCTATTGCACCTTTGGTAATCAATTCCGTGTGAGGCTCGGTGCTCCTTGCAACAACAACGCTCATGCGGCGGCGTTCAAAGTCAAAAGGTATTTCGTCAATTTTGTTGTATTTGCCAACTAGCCCGCGCAACTGGTCATCCTCTTTGGTTCGCTCTTCTTTCACCTTATTTATGATAGCGATATCCATCAAATTTCTAAGCCCTGTTTGATAATAACTGTTGAGGAAGGCGTGACGCAAAACACGCATATCTTCCTGTCCTTGAATATCCAAGTGGTACATCAAAACAACTTTGTCTTGGGTGAGCGTTCCCGTTTTATCTGTGCATAAAATATCAATGGCACCTACATTCTGCATAGAATTCAAGTTTTTAATGATGGTCTTTTTTCGCGACATTGCTACCGCGCCTTTTGCAAGACAGGTGGTGACAATCATCGGGAGCATTTCTGGCGTAAGCCCAACCGCTATTGACAATGCGAACAGCAAGGCTTCCCACCAATCGCCTTTGGTAAAGCCATTGATGAACAGAACGCAGGGAACCATGCACATCATAAAACGTATCAGCACCCACGATACAGAATTAACGCCTTTCTCAAAGCTGGTCTTAACTGGCTTGACATTTACGCTCTTTGCCATTTCGCCGAAAATAGTATCGTCTCCTGTGACTACAACCACGCCTATTGCGCTGCCGCTAACCACATCAGTACCCATAAATGCGAGATTTTGAGCTTCGGTCAAATCACCGAAACTTGTTTTTGCCGCGCCAGGGAGTTTTTCAACCGCAAGGCTTTCGCCTGTGAGTACCGCTTGGCTTACGAACATATCTTTGGCTTGAATAATTCTCACATCGGCAGGCACCATATCGCCTGCCGCCAAATGCACAATATCGCCAACTACAACTTCATCAAGTGGAATTTCCTCGTTGCCAATTTCCAATCGTTGCACATTAGTAGTAGTCTTTATCAGTTTGAGCAAATTTTCTGCAGCATTTCCGCTTCTGGTTTCCTGCACAAACCGCAAAATACCAGAAATCAACACCATAGCAGAGATGATAATAACCGCCAGCGGATTCGGTTCATCAGGCATAATAATATCGGTAATTGACGAAAGCACAGCTAAACAGAACAAGACGGCGGTAAAAGGATTTATAAAGGCTTTTGCCAAGCGTTGCGACAATGACAATTTTTTGCCGTGCGTAACCCTATTGCTACCATAACGCTCTCTGGATTTATCTACAAGCTCTTCGCTTAGGCCCTCTGCGGTTGTCCCCAATTCGCGGAAAAGTTCATCGGTTTCTGCGGTGGATGCAAATTTCATCCTGTCGCGCAACTCGTCTCGGTATTTCGTTTCCGCAGCAACTTTTTTGAATTGGTCTGTATCTGTGCTTTTTTTAAGCATACTATCCTCTCAACTGGGATTATAAATTAGAAAAATAGATTTTATTAAATTCAATCTCACATTTTCCCATCAATATCGACAAAAGCATTTTCTATACGCTCCGTGTGATACATCTGGTACATTTGCATTATGTACTCAATTAAATTTGACTTTTCCCATTTTGCAAGCATATCGGCAGTATTTTCATTTTTATATTCGGCGTATTTTTCCAGCAAATAGGCAAAAAAAGCAATTTCGTTAGACATAAGAATCTCCTTTTATATAAGACGACTCTCTTGGATCTCCTTTTTCTTTTTCCGCTTTATACATATCAAAAATTACAAGTGGCGATTCTATAAACAACTTTGTAGAATAGTCAGAAAGCATATTATAGGTTTCCGAATAGATAAAATTTTTCATTGCCGTTTCTTCGCTGATTTTATACTCTTCGCTGATTTTTGGAATAAGCCAGGAATCAAAAAAATAAAGCATATCACTACTAATACGTTTCATAATTCTATTATCTCCTGCAAATGCAAAAAATTTAAAGCCAAATCATTTTTAAATACATACTGGTCTGTCAATTTTTCTGCTTGAATTTCGCTCAAAGCCACGGGTGCGTATAAATCTTTGTTTTTCGCATTCATATAACCTTGCAGAACAGGCATTGTTCTATCGTTTGCAACCGCTCCAATAATCAAGTCGTAACTATCACTTTTATAGGTTTCTAGTCTATGTTCGCAAACAAAATCCAACCATTCTTTACCAATTTTTTCGATTTTTTTTACATTTAATTTTTGAGTGTAACTTTCATCCAATTCATAAATATTTAATAAAGTTTTTCCTGAATTTGCTCTTTTGACCACCACATTAGCCCAATCCTTTGCTTGTTTTTTATCGCTTGTGGTGTAAAAGCCTGTACCAAAATCTAAAGCCCTGTTTGGAGCAATTATTTTGGGCATTTCAAAGCGGATATTTGTTCCGTGGTAGAGGAGCATATTGGGTAAGGTAGAAAATTTTTTTCTGATATGAATTTGAAAGCTATTTCTATATTACCACAAAATTTGGAGAACTATGAGCCAGCAGAAACCTACAAGAGAGCAAGAAGAAGCATTAAAAGATGTTTTGGAAGACGAATGCTTTGGATGGAAATTCGAAAAAATGTCCGCAAAGAGGAAGATACGTAATTTTTTCGTTTTTAAGTATTGGAGAATACGTGAGGCATATTTTGAAGTTAAATGCTTTTTTCAGAGAGTATTCCGAAAAAATCATTTATCAGATATGGAAATTCGTGAATGCGGTTTTGATATAGCTAAATATTCGTTGAAAAAAGTTAAAGCCTTTAGGACAATGAATCGCCAAGGATATCCTGGAACTCTTAATAACATTGAAGAATGGAATGAAGTATTGGATGAAATAATTCTTAAATTAGATTTGTGGATTAAATTTTTTGAACATGACGATTATGAATCTATATGTACAGAACAAGGTTGGGAATATCCCTATGCTAAGAAAATTGAATATAAAGAAGTGAGATATGTTTTCAAGGGAAAAGATGGCTCTCGTGTTTTTACAGATGATTTGGATTATGACGTTAAGAATCCAAATTATACATACTGTGGGCGGCAGGTTAGTTATTTCAGCAAAGAGGCATACGAAGAAATGCAGAAAAGAGCAGAGGAAGGGTTATTGTTGCTTGCTAAGTGGTTACAGTGGATGTGGGATTGACACTGATTTAAGCCTGCAATGCAAGCTAAAATTTACTATCTTATAGCTTATGCAAGCAGTTGCTTTTAAAACAGAAATTGAGAATGACGTTATTCATATTCCTAGTGAATATTGTGGCAAAATTCCTGTAGTTGCTATTGTGACTATTAGTGAGTTTGCTCAAACAGAGAATGATTCTTGGGAAAATATGTTAAGTGATATGAGAAGTGCGAAAAAAATTAAAGATTTTAAAATTTATTCAAAGAATGAAATTAATGATAGATAGAGCATTGGCTTCTGCTTTGGAAAATGGTTGTCAAATAGTTTATAGCGAGGATATGCAGCATAAACAGATAATTGAAAATTCACTTAAAATTATAAATCCGTTTTTGGAGTAAAATAGGTAGTCCGTCCAAGGTCGCCTTTTGTCTGAACCAGAATTCTCAGAATTTGAGAATTTTTAGAATTGTTGAATTTTACGCATTTTGGTAGCAAGATGAGGAAGATTCAGCCTATGATGACAATGAAATGGACATCCACCGTATGAAGTTTGTGAGGGGTTGTACTGTTGTTAGTTCAAATTCTTTTTCAGTATATTTTTTACACTAAAGGATTTTTCGACTCTTTACATTCAATATCTTCGTACAAATCCTTATGTTTCAAACAAATTCTAAACATTTCAAGTTCTGCAGTAGCCTTAGGACCGAAATATATTTCTTTTACGTGCTGGGAAACTTTCAAACCGTATTCAAAATGCATTTTCAAATCGCTAACTAATGTTTTATCGTGAGAACTGATTGAAATTTCTTCCTTATTACGAAGTGGGCATATTTTTACAATTCTACATTCTTGTTCTTCATTATAAGCAATGTGTTTGACAAGATAACGTAATCTGAAAATTAACTGCTCAATGATCGATTTTTCTTCTTTAAATTTACCAACGAAATTCTTTAATTCCTTTAATTCGCTGTCCACCTCATTAATAACATTATTTATAAATGTGCTATACTCTTCTTTATAATTTTTATCCGCTGCTTTTTCATTTTTCTCTTCTCTATAAAAAAGGTATCTTTCTTTTTGCCCTACAGTTTCCACGCGATTTGTCTCAGGATCAAAATAAACGCAACGAAAAAGGGTATTTTTCCTAGGTTTTCTCAAGGGGCACTCAAGCAATTGCACAGAATTTCCTTTAAAACATAAAGGAAATTCCAGTCCGAATTCTTTAAGATACGCAGCCCTATCTTGTTTAAGTTCTTCTTTAAAAAAAGTTTTGTTGAAAACAAGTGATAATCCGGTACCTTCTTTATCTCCTTCTCTACCGTAAAGACGAAATTGGTTTAAACTATCGTAATTAAAACTAAAACTACCTGCGAAAGTAACGTAGTCTGATGGTTTTTCTTCCGTTTTATCATCTGAAAATAAATAATCAAGCAGAATTTTCCCACACTTGGGATCACTGAAATAATTAGTAGCATATAGCCAAAATTTTTCATCATCGAACAACATACGTTGCGTTATGGATTTTTTTGTGTAATGTGCTACGACTTTTTCGTGTTCATTTTTTACTTCTAATAAACTAATAATGTACATTGAATGAATGTAAATTTTTTTATATTTGTTCTTGTTTTCTCTTTTCACATCCTTCTTCTGCTTTACAACATTTTCAAAAAAAGCAGTGTCTTTATTCTCATTATTTTCCTGAACGTCTAATAATGAGAAAAGAATATCATCGTTTACCATTGGATAGGCTACGTCCATATCCAAATCAACGAGTATATCTAATATTGATGATTTTAAAGGTTTAAAGGATTCTTCCGCTTTTTTCCATTCGTATTTAGCTTCTTTTGTCCTTTGATTTTCTTTGGCATAGTAAGTTAAGAACAATCTGTAATGAGTTGCTCCTAAAAGATATCTCTCCTCTTCTTTATTGTTGTATATTTTTTCAGATTTATCGTATTGTTCAATGGCAGATTCAAAATTTTTTATAGCTTTGTCGATAACATTTCTAATTTTTTCTTCGGTTTCTCCGATAGCATTTCTATTATTTTCTTCGGAATTTTTGTACAAAGATTCTTTTTTTTCCTTCAAAGACAAATAGTCATACCGATTCTTTCTACCGCGATGTGAATATATATCTCCCCAACTACGAAAAACATCTTCATGCTCATTACCTCTTATTGCTTCATATTTTTTGTATTTATCAACCGCTTCGTTATACAACTCATCAGCTTCTTCAAACAATTTATCTGTTTCTTTCATCATTTCATCTATTTTTTTTGCAGACAAAGTTTCAGAGGTTTTTTCATAGGATACTTTGTTATCATCTGGACATCCAAATATCTCATGAGTTTCTTTCTTGATGAATTTTTTATATGAAGGATCTTTATTTTCTGTCAGAATCAAAAATTCTCTCCATTTCATTCTACCTAACTCAAATAAAGCATTCCCCAAATTACGATAATCATCTTTACTTGGTTTAGCTATTTCTTCATATTTTTCTATAGCTTCTTTAAAAGATTCTTTTGCTATTTCATATAAAGAATTATCCATATCAAGAGCCGCCAATTCATAATAAGCATTTCCCAAACGGCGTAAAACAACGTCATCTTTATTACTTATATCTTCATATTTCTCTATGGCTTTTTCAAAATAATTTTTAGCATTTTTGTAAAAAGCCTCTCTTTTATTAATTATAGCCCATGCATAAGCAGAATTTGCCCAAAAACGAGAATCTGTATTCTCATACTCTTTAAAGGCTTTCTGAAAATAATGTTCACACATCTCAAACAATTTTTCAGTAGCTTTACGAGAGTATTCCTGAGATTCTTCTCTTTTTTGCGATACTTCCTCATCAATATCCATAGCTTTGGTTTTTCCTCTCTTTTCACTCAAATATTCAATATATTTTTTTAAAGCTTTTTCCAAAGCTGTTTGGTTTTTTGGATTGCCAGAATTTACATTTTTATATTCTTTGCCACCTGCGGTGGTTATGTGTTTTCTGTTCATAAAACGAACCTCCATCTACTCTGGTTTTAACCTAAGCTACTTGCGAATAGAAAAACAAGTCACTCAGTTCCGCACCACCACAGTGCAAATTTCTTCTCATCAACACCGCTTGCCTTACGGCTAGCGGCGGGCTTCGCCTCAGTCCTGCAAGCACCGAACACTGAACAAGTTGCTCTTATCGCTGTTGTTGTAGCCCACGAACTCGCTGCTGTAGCCCAGGTTCCTGTAGTAAGCGTAGCTGCTACTGTTCTCCGTGGCACTCCACCAGTCGCCGTAGTAGCCGACATTGGCGAAACCGCCACCAGAATAGCCGCCGCCGCCCGGCAGGGCGGAAAAACCATAATTATCCGTGCCATCGCCAGATTTTTTTGAAAATATTCCGTAACTGTTCCAGCCGCTTGTTGCTTTCAAAAATTTGCCCGCCGTGTTTGCACCGCCAACAAAATCATCTAGCTTGCCATATTCATTCTTGCTTGGCAAATGCCATCCTTTAGGGCAAGCCGTTTTAGCTGTGTTCCAATTATAGAGCCGTCCGTATTTTTGGCAGTTGCTTTCCTGATTGTCATAGCATATGCTGCCGCTTGTGTTGTAGTTCAAATTCTCTGCCATCCAAGTTTGCCTGCCTATTGTAACCGTTCTGTACTTCTTGCCATCACGACTGTCTGTAAATGAGTTCCCACCAGTTGTAGAAACAGCAGGCTTATAACTACTACCCCTCACCGTATGCACCACCTTATCATTATGCCTCAACCCAACATCCACCACCTCCCTACCACTCCCAATCTCCACCCTAGCACACACAGCCACCGACCCACTAAATGGCGTTTCCCCAACCTGCACACCATTCACAAAAACCACCTCACTAACAGGCTTCCCATCCCGCTCCGCATTCAAAACCAAACCGCCCTTTTTCAACTTTACATAACTCGCCATATCAAAAACTTCACGTTTATCCCTATTTATACCCACATCAAAACTTAAATCTTCGTAGCATCTATGGCTAAGTTCCACCTTGTATTTATTTGGCGAAAGCCGATTTTCCCAAGAAGAAGCTGCCTTGCCATTTATAATCAAACTCCACCGCTCATCTTTACCTATCCCATCAGAGAAAGCAGGCTTTATCTCCAAAACCCCAAAATTCGCCTTCATACGAATACGTATGCTTTGATTATTCTGCTTTATAGAAACAGTTGTATCTGCCATATCATACTGCTCCAACGCAGCGATAATGCGAACACTGCCTTCGCCAAGCTCAACGCTGCACGGTGTTTTTGTGCAGCGAGTATCAGGTACCCCGTTAAAACTTAAACTAGCTCCTTCGGGATCGCTTGATATATTTGCCAAATAACGTTTCTCGCCTTCAAATTTGTAATCGGTTCCCTTGACTTGCACACCACCTATGCCGCCTGCAACAGAGGGAGCGGCTTTTGAACCGACAGATGTACCAAGCATCCTTTTGAACAAATCCGCCGCCTTTTCGTCTATAACAGCCAGTAAGCCAGATATATTTTTTGAACCGCCAGTGAAGGAACCCATCAAATTTCCGGTTTTGACATTGTAGAGTTCCACCTTGATGGTCAAATTATTGTCAAAACGCCCTATGCGCCCTTGCGCTACATAGTCCGCACTAACCATCCTGCCCAGTTCCGCAAGGCAGCTTGATTCCTTGCACACCCTTACCGTGTTCTCCATAGAACCTAGAAAAGCAACTATGCTTTCCGTGGTCATAATACCGAATCGTTCATTAGGCAAAACATTAACAGCAGTCTCGCGGAGCCTGTCGGTCAAGTAAGTCAAATTGGTAATGCTTATTGAATCCAGGTCATCCAAAGTGTTGATTATGGCAACTCGCTCCTGAGTTTGCCCGTAGGCGGTGAGAGCGGCGAGAAATATTAAAATAAAAAGAGGGGAAAAGTACATAATTGTGGAATATAGAAAATAAGCCTCTGATAATATGCTCAAATTTTCCTACTAGCTTCACAAAACCTATCAAACTCCGATTCTGCTGCTAAAAAAGCATCAACCATTTCAGGGTCAAATAGATGCCCCTTTTCTTCCAGTATGATTGATTTTGCTTTCTCGCGGCTGAATGGTACTTTATATGGGCGTTCCGAGCGCAATGCGTCATAAACATCGGCAATGGCTATTACGCGGGCTAGGAAGGGTATCTCTTTTTCTTTTTTGCCGTCAGGGTAGCCACCGCCATTCCACCTTTCGTGGTGATGTTTAGCCATTATAAAGGCGTTTTGCAAAAAATCGTTATCCTTTGCAAACTGCATTGATTTTTCCAAAGAATCTGCTCCCTTTGTGCTGTGGCTTTTCATAGCATCAAATTCATCATCGGTAAGTTTTCCGTTTTTGAGGAGAATGCTGTCTGGTATTGCAATTTTTCCCATATCGTGCAGCAAGGAAGATTCCGCTATTCGTTGAATGTCATATTCGGTTAGTTTATGACCGCGTTTTACCAATTCACGTAACAAAATAGCAACATATTCGCTTACGCGCCTTGTGTGTTCGCCAGTGTAGCCATCCTTTTTTTCTATCAAATCGCTCATAGAATACACAATCGCTTTTTGAAGATGACGGATGCTTTCAGTTTGCCTATCAACTTCGGACTGTAATTCTTTATTAAAACGCTCAATTTTGGCATTTGATTCATTGAGCTGCCGTATCAAATCCTCTTTTTCCGTTATGTCTGTTACTATAACAACGGTGCATATAATTTCGCCAAATTTATCATAGACATCATTTCGTGAGACTTGGCATTTTTGCCCCTCAACACGGCAAACAGCATTGCTATTATCCGTAAAATCAAACAGGTCAGTTAATTTTAGCTTGGTGAGTTGTTCGCTATTTTTCTTGAAAAAACTTTCCGAGACTGTGTTGCAGAGCATAATATTGCCTGTATCGTCTAGAATAAGTACCGGCAGTTTAACCGCCGTATAAACATATTTGGCAAGATTGGAAACATTAAAGCTGAATTTGTTATATTGGTTGGCATAGTGGTTGAAAACAAAGACAAGTGCCAATAACGCAATAAAAGGGATAAGTTCCGCCCAATATGAATATGTAGAAGAAAACAATTGACCAACAAGAAAAATAAGCGCTATTAGAGAACCTATTAATATTGATTTTGCTTGTAAACGATCTCGTTTTAAAGACACGCTTTTTATCCATTTATACAGTAGATAAATCAAACAAAAGAAGCAAAAAATAACAGTCAAAAGAGCAAATCCATTAAAATGTGAAGATAAAATGCTCATCGGGTCTGCAAACGCAATGATAATAATAAATATCACGGAAATGACCAAAGCATTGGTGGAGAGTAAAACAAACTGCAATATTTTAATTCTTTTGGATTTGATTTTTGAAAGACTAAGTATAAATGAGAAAAGAAACGGAACTATCATAATTTTTATTGTTGAAAAAATCATATTTAATTTGCTAAGAATATAACTTGATTCACGTAAATTTACACCTTCTGAGAAGGCTTTATAAAACATAATACCATCGTTGAAAGTGGAAATCGCAACTATTATGCATATAGCAAAAAAATACCAGTTCAACTCGCTACGATGTTTTTTCCCAACAATTTGAAACGTGCCTAGAAAAAGCACGATGAAGGAAATAACAAAATATATTACCGCAAGAATCATTTTGCAATTATTTCTATTTCAACTTTTGACCCCAAAGGCAAAGCAGCAACGCCAAGAGTGCTACGTGCCGGATAGGGTTTATTGAATTTATCTTTATACACTTCATTCATCGCTTGAAAATCGTTCATATCTGTTAGAAAAACATTTACCTTTTGAACGTTATCGGGAGTTAGCCCCGCACTTTCCAGCAAATTGAATATATTGCTGAACACCTGTTCAGTTTGCGCTTTAACATCGCCTTCCACCAATTTTCCTGTTTTTGGGTCAATCGGTATTTGCCCTGAAAAAAGTACAAGCCCATCTACGTTCACTCCAAGAGAATACGGGCCTACTGCCGCAATATCTTTTGAACTTATTTCTTTTCTTGCCATATTTACCTCCAGTAAAACTGCTCAGGCACTGCCTGTATTTTCTTCAAAATTTTCAAATGTGTATCTGTTGCGGCCATTTTTTTTGGATTCGTATAAAGCTTTGTCGGCAGCTTTTATGTAGTCTTGCACGTGATGAAAATGTTTAACGATGCTAGTTGTGCCTCCAACGGAGATAGTTACGCAATCTGCTATGTGGCTTGCTTTATGGGGCATATTGCACTCGCGTACTTTTTCCAATAATTTTTCTGCAATCACGTGAGCACCATTTTTACCTGTATTGGGCAAAACAACGGCAAATTCCTCTCCACCATACCTTGCAACAAAATCCAAATCTCTCGACACGCATTTAGAAAGAGCGTTGGCTACTGTTCTAAGGCAATTATCGCCAGCGTGGTGCCCATACGTATCATTGTATTTTTTAAAATAATCAATATCTATAATCAATAAACTCAGGCTGCTATTGGTACGTGCCATAGATTTGATGATTTTTTTCAAGTGCCCATCCATGTAACGCCTATTGTAAATGCCAGTGAGCTGGTCAATTATGGTCATATTTAGAAATTCACCAAGAGTTCTTATTTCATCTTTTTGAGAATTATCTTCGGTTGGTTTCAATTCCCAATCAAATAATGTTTGATTTATTGTTTTTACCATGCGATTGAGCGGTTCCAGCATTCCAAGAACAAATATATTGAAAACCATAATTATAGCAAAGATAATTGCCATCATTATGCCAAAAAGAACAACCATGCCTCGCAGAGAGTTTCCAATATCAATAGGGCACACAGCACTTATATACCAATTCAAAGCAGGAATTAAGCCAATTGCAATAATCTCTTTTTTGTTTTTTGTTTCAAAATATTCAATTTTTCCATTGGCTTTTAATTCTTTTGTTCTGTTGAGAATTTCTATGCCAGTTGGACCTAACACTTTTGTTATGTTTTCTTTATTTTCAACAAGAGCGACATCACTTGCTCCAGTTATTTCTCCATCATCTTTAAGAAAATACAGTTCCGCAGTTCCTAAATAATTTTGATATACGTTATTTATAAAATCAGATAGATTTACACCTGTTCCCACAATGCCAATAGGTTTGTGCTGATTGTCAAAGACCAGTGCATTTATCCAGAGATTTACTACATTGAGGTTAGTGTTGTAATCAATATTGAAATCGTATTTTTTCATTCCATTAAGAGTCATCATATACCAGCGTTCATTTATGTTTGCTGTATCAACAGTATATGCATAAGACTCATCGGAGAAATATTTTTTATCAATATCATTTATCCAAAAAATTGAGTTGCTTGCAAAAGCTTTGCGGTATCCAGATAATTCTTCAAAGGCAATTTTTTGCAGTTCAGCGTTTGCAGGGTCTAAAAAATACCGTTGTATTAATGGAGAATTTGCCATTTTTAGAGCGATGGCAATTTCGCTGTTCAAAGAGGCTTCCAATTTGAGCCTCTCCATTTCAATTATCTGCATCAGTTCATACCCAACATTTCTATGCTGAATTCTATCAGTTAAAATGATAAATGCAACACTTCCAAACATAAATATGAGCAGAAACAGAATAGAAGAAAAAATAATAAATCTGCGTTGCATGGTAGTTTGATGCCTGCGAGAAACTGGTATAGAAAATATGCTTTTTGTCATACTTCCACCACCGGACTATGTCTGGAATATTCTTGCAAACTGCACACATCCATAATATCTAATTTATTCATAGCATACAGACCGTCAACCGTGCGTTCCAATCCGTGCAATGTGGTGGTGACTGGAATACCGTGCATTAGGCAGTTTGTGCGGATTTTCATTTCATCGCTTGCCGGTTTTTCCCCCTTGCTCGGCGTGTTCACTATCCAAGCGAGTTTGCCTTCTTCTATCAAATCCACAGCGTTTGGCCTGCCGTCTGCTACTTTGAATACGGCGTTTGTTGGAATTCCGCTGTTTCTCAGCATTGTGCTTGTTCCCCTTGTGCAATAAAGAGTAAAGCCTAAATCTACTAATTTTTTGATATAGGGAATTGCTGCGGCTCGGTCTTCGCTACGCAGACTTAGAAAAATATTCCCATTTTTAGGCAATTTGCTGCCAGAGGCTGCTTGGCTTTTCAAATATGCCATGCTTGCCGCTCGGTCTATGCCCATAACTTCTCCAGTGGATTTCATTTCTGGGCTTAAAATTATATCCACGCCTGGGAAGCGCGCAAATGGGAACACCGCTTCTTTTACTGAAAAATGGCTAGGTATGAATTCTTTGGTAAAACCGATCTCTTTCAATTTTTTGCCAGCCATGCAAAGCGAGGCAATTTTTGCAAGCGGAACACCTATGGCCTTGCTAACAAATGGAACAGTTCTAGAAGCTCTTGGATTTACTTCCAGTACATAAACAGTTCCGTTTTGTATGGCATACTGAACATTCATCAAGCCGCAAACATTCAATTCTTTTGCCATTGCTTTTGTGTGTTTTCTTATGGTGTTTTGAATTTGCTCAGAAAGCGTTATTGGCGGAATTGTGCAAGCACTATCGCCGGAATGCACACCCGCGAGTTCCACGTGTTCCATTATGCCGCCTATAACCTGAGTCTCTCCATCTGAGAGGCAATCCACATCCACCTCGGTGGCGTTTTCCAAAAAGCTATCTATCAAAATGGCTCTACCTTCCGAAACTTCCATAGCTTTTGACATATATTCGCGAAGGCCTGCTTTATCATAAACTATAACCATAGCCCTGCCACCCAAAACAAAGGATGGGCGCATAAGCACTGGGTAACCTATTTGCTCTGCGATTTTTTCGGCTTCTTCTTCGGTTTTTGCAAGTCCGTTAGGTGGCTGCAAAATTCCCAGCTTTTTAATCATATTCGCAAAAAGCTCGCGGTCTTCTGCAACGGCAATATCGGTTGGAGATGTGCCTATTATGTTCACGCCATTTGCCTTCAACCCTTCTGCCAAATTCAGCGGTGTTTGCCCACCGAATTGCACAATAGCACCAAAACAATTTTCTCTCTCGTAAACTTCAAGGACATCTTCCAAAGTGAGTGGCTCAAAATAAAGTTTATCAGAAGTATCGTAATCAGTTGAAACGGTTTCGGGGTTTGAATTTAGCATTATGGTTTCAAAGCCAGCTTTTCTGAGCGCAAAAGAGGCGTGAACGCAGCAATAATCAAATTCTATTCCCTGCCCAATGCGATTTGGCCCACCGCCTAATATGAGAATTTTTTTCTTTTCTGTTGTAGTTGTCTCTTCGTTTTTTGGATTTTTTGCCCCGCTTGAATAGCTTGAATATAAATAAGGAGTAAAGGCTCTGAATTCGGCGGCACAGGTATCAACCTTATGGAATTGCGGACGGAGATTTATTTCCTTTCGCTTTTTTCTAACAGCTTCTTCTTTTTCGCAAAGGATGTTTGCAATTTGCTTATCGGAAAATCCGAATTCTTTTGCCTGCTCAAAAAGCAAGTAATCTTTTGCGAGACCTTCTAAATTTTTTGCGGAGCGAATTTCTTGTTCATACTCCGCAAGTTCTTCAAATTGCCGCAAAAACCAGCGGTCTATTTTTGTGAGTTCATAAATTTTTTCAACGCCCCATTTGCGATTTATGGCTTCAAGCACCATATATATGCGGTTCGCACTGCCTATGCCTATTTTTGTTTTCAATTCTTCATCGCTTAGGTTTTTGAATAAATGCTCTTTTCCGTCTGCGCCAAAACCAGCCCTGCCAGTTTCCAAAGAGCGGAGTGCCTTTTGAAAAGACTGCTTGAATGTGCGCCCAATAGCCATAGCTTCGCCAACAGATTTCATCTGTGTTCCGAGTTTGTCGTCTGCGCCTATGAATTTTTCAAATGCAAAGCGAGGAATTTTGGTTACGATATAATCTATTGACGGTTCAAAACAGGCACGTGTTTTTTGGGTTATATCGTTTGGAATTTCGTCTAATGTGTAGCCAACCGCTAATTTGGCGGCTATTTTTGCAATGGGAAATCCTGTTGCTTTTGAAGCGAGTGCAGAAGACCTTGAAACTCTCGGATTCATTTCAATAATAACCAAACGTCCGTCATTTGGGTTAATGGCGAACTGCACATTTGAACCGCCCGTGCTAACTCCAATTTCGCGCATAACGGCAATGCCAGCATCTCTCAATTTTTGATATTCCTGGTCTGTGAGCGTTAGAGCAGGAGCAACGGTTATTGAATCGCCCGTGTGAATTCCCATTGGGTCTATGTTTTCAATTGAGCAAACAATAACGCAGTTGTCCTTGGTGTCTCGCATTATTTCAAGTTCAAATTCTTTCCAGCCTTCAATGGATTCTTCAATCAGCAGTTCTTTTGTTGGAGAGTAATACAAACCTCTTTCGCATATTTCCTTGAACTCTTTTTCGTTCCGAGCAATGCCGCCGCCTGTGCCTCCAAGTGTGAAACCCGGACGTATAACAAGGGGCCAGGTATCCAGCGAATTTTTTATGCTGCAAGCCTCTTCGTAAGAATGTGCGATTCCGCTGCGGGGCATATCAAGCCCTATTTTTTTCATAGCTTCTTTGAACAAGCCTCTGTCTTCGGCTTTGCGAATCACCTCAGGAGTTGCCCCAAGCATCGTAACGCCATAGCGTTCCAGCACACCGCCGTCTGCAAGCTCCATAGCGAGGTTCAGGGCAGTTTGCCCACCTAACGTAGGCAGCAGGGCATCTGGGCGTTCCCTGCGAATTATCTCTGTCAAAGCATCTTTGGTAAGAGGTTCTATATATGTCCTATCCGCAAAATCAGGGTCTGTCATTATGGTAGCCGGATTTGAATTCACCAGCACCAATTCATACCCCTCCGTTTTCAGCGATTTACAAGCCTGTACCCCCGAATAATCAAACTCGCAAGCTTGTCCAATAACAATAGGCCCGGAACCTATAAGGAGAATCTTTTTTATATCGTTGCGTTTAGGCATTGGGGGTAAGGTAGAAAATTTTGGGAATTATAGCGATGTGTACCCACGTCCTCTCCACCAATGTATATATAACATATAATCCCTTTATTTTCTGCCAACACAACATATTGGCAATGGGTGTTTATTGAAAACAAGAGAATGAATTTACTATCTTTATGTGTTAAAGAGGTGTTTGTGGGAAAAAATGTATATAAAATAAGTGTTTGGGTGTGGGTTACCATCCTGTTTTTTGTTTTTTCTTGTGGAGGTGAGGCTGAGAAGGAGCGGGTGAGGGTTGAAAGGGAGAAAGGGCTTGCGAAAGAGGATTCTATCCAAAAACGAAAAAAAATAGATTCTCTCAACTCTTTAAGAAAGGATCCTTTTTATTCCCCTACAATTACTATTAGTGATGAAGATATGAAAAAAATTCTTCAAAATGTAAAATTTGATAAAGAGGATTCTTTGCCGAAATGATGAAATTAAATACAATATTGTACTTACTTTTTGCAACGCCTATGGCAGTATTTGCTCAGTCGAATTATTGTTTCCCTGACCGTTCTCAAGCAGAGACTAAATTTCAGGAGTTGAAAAATCACTGTACCGATACCGATGGTGGTATTGTATTATCTAATAGCTTTCTTTCCTTAATGAGTCCTTCTGAAGCATATTCTGGTCAATGGTGTGTAGGTGTTGGTTGTAATACCTGCAAGAGTTCTACTGAATATAAAAGATTGGCTCAAAATGCCTATGATTATTGCTGTGATATGGGAAAAAAACTTTTGCCTTTTCCTTCTTCTTTTCAATGTAGTAATATGTTTGTTGGTATTGGTTATGGAAGGTCTAATTTTAACATTAATTGGGATGCTCTCTGTTCTGATGAGTCTGGTTGAGGATTTGATTTTAACTCTAGCTCTTCCAATGAAACTAGTTCTAATAGTATGGAAGAGGAATCTAGTAGTAGTTCCAGCTCTAACGGCGAATCGTCTAGCTCCTACTATGATACTAGTAGTTCTAGCTCAGACGATGATGGCAGTTCCAGCAGTTCCGATTACGAAGGCGATGACGATGATGACGAAGATTCTGGAGTGTGTTTTTCCGATTATATTGATGCTTTGGCATCTAATTTGTCTAGGCGTAGCGAATGCAAGGAATTGGGTGGCGATATTTCCAGTATGGAAATGATCCTTCGTCTTGAGGATAAACTTTGGTGCCTTGTCGGTTCTTGCGATGTTCCTTCTAGTTCCTCCAGCTCTGATGGAGGTTTATCTAGTTCTTCCATCGACAACATCGTTTGCAGAGAAGTTTCTGGTCATGTGAATAACGGAGAAATGGGCTATCTTAGCTGTCCTGGCAGTAAAATTTCCGAAATTACTTTTGCCAGTTACGGAGTACCTATAGTAAATCCTGATTATTGTAGCTATTCTATTGGCGGTTGCCATGACCCCACTTCAAAATCAGTCGTAGAAAACTTCTGTCTTTGGCGTGAATATTGCAATTTTACAATTGCCCCGGGACCTATATTCGGCGGTGATTTCGGCTATGATCCCTGCGTGAATGTTGTTAAGTTTTTTGTTGTTTCTTGGAAATGCGGAGGTTCATCTTCTTCCTATTCCATCAGTAGTTCTAGCTCTTTCGTTGTTAGCTCCAGCAGCAGTTCTTTTGTCAGTAGCTCTAGTTCTTCCGTTGTTGGTTCCAGTAGCAGTTCTTCTGTAAGTAGCTCTAGTTCATTCATTGTTGTTTCCAGTAGTTCCAATGTCGGTGTTTCCAGCAGTAGTTCCGTTCAAAGTGTATATGAGTTTTGCAAAGAGAATCCTACCCATTCTTTCTGCACGGGTCAGGACGGCAGTGAAAATTCAAGTTCAAGCAAGTCAGCGGTAGCCTCGTCAAGCTCGCAGGGAACCCCTGCCAAACACAATGAACGTGGGCCAAATGCTGTTTACACAGCGGATGATATTTTCAGCAGCGGCTTGGACAATATGGAGCCTGGCAAATGCTATTCGCTCAACCCTGATAGAGGGACGCAGTATGGGTGGATTAACAACGATGCACGGGATAGATGGTGGTGGGTGGAAAGACCCTGTGATGGCAGTGCTGCGGTTGAGCCAGTAACTCCTAGTGGTTGTAAAAACAACAAACGTGGTGCGAATGCGGTTTATACAATAGATGACTGCTTTAGTAGCGGTTTAGACAATATGGAGCCTGGCAAATGCTATTCGCTCAACCCTGATAGAGGGACGCAGTATGGGTGGATTAACAACGATGCACGGGATAGATGGTGGTGGATTGAGGTTCCGTGTGGAGTGATATATTTCCCAAAAAGATACGTATCCGAAAGCAATTCAGATTATATGCAGCGCGATGAAATAAAATTATTTTACGATGCGGCTGGCAGAAAAACCACACTCAATCCTGAAATCAGAAGATTTTTATTTTCACCAAAAAAAACACTTGACAATGAACAGAAATCAAAATAGAAGCAGGGCTGTTGGATTTCTATGAACTCCATAGGGAATTTTGAATCTGTTTTTGGGATATGAAAATTCCCTTGAACTTTATATTTATATATATTGGCGAGGAGGGCGTGAGTACACATCGCTATAATTCCCAAAATTTTTGGGAATGTCCTCAAATTTATTTCTGCTCAATAACAATCGTAGCCTGCAAGCATTTATTCATTTCGTCTTCGCACCAAAACGATTTGCCATGCGTGATTGTGGGGTTGCCTACCTTTGTTGTTTTTCCTTTTTTGACAGGTCGCTCTGTTGTTGTAGTATTATTATTGACCAAACGACCATCGTTTGTCACCGAAACTTTAGCAGTGAGTTTATTGCCTTGATTGCGAAACTCCTTGCCTTGCAATTTGGATTTCATGCAATCTGCATAAGATTTCACAATCTTTGGTCCCTCGGTACTCACAATAGTAATTTCGCTTGTATTTCGCTCGTATTTCGCCTTTTCGTTTCTCTCGCTTTTGTCATAAGCATCTATAACTTTTTCATTCTTTTTTGTGATTTGGGCAAGTCCCGTTTTTACCGCCTTGTTTTCTTGGCAAGCGATAACGACTTTGGAGTAGATTTCTTGGTCTGGCTCACTTTGTGCAAACGAAACCGCAAAAGCTGCTAATATCGCTGTTAATACACTGAGAATTTTCATAATGATACCTCATTAAAAAATATAGAATTTTCTACCTTACACGCAAATGAATTCCAATGACCTAGACACCATTGCTGTTTTGGATTTTGGTGGGCAATATGCGCATTTAATTGCGAACCGAATTAGAAGGCTCGGAGTTTTTGCTCGCATTTTCTCGCCAAATTCGCCTGTGGAGCATTTAAGTTTCGCAAAAGGCATTGTATTTAGCGGCGGCCCAATGAGCGTTTACGAAAAAAACGCCCCAGCGTTCAACAGAGACATTCTAGGCATAAACACTCCAAAACTTGGGATTTGCTACGGTCACCAGCTCATAGCACTGAATTTGGGCGGCGAAGTTAGCCCTGGGAAAGTCAAGGAATACGGAATATCTAGCCTGCAAATAACAAAGAACGATTCCCCTTTGTTCAAAAATATTCCCGAAACCAGCTTTGCTTGGATGAGCCACGGAGATAGCGTTTCAAAACTGCCAGCAGGGTTCAGCGCAATAGCTTGCACCAGCGACTGCGAATTTGCCGGAGTGGAAAACACAGAAAAGAAAATCTACGGAATACAATTCCACCCCGAAGTTAAGCACACCGAATTTGGCGACAAATTTTTGGAAAATTTTGTTCTTGATATATGCGGTTGCAAAAAATCTTGGAGCATAAAAAGCTATGTGCCACAGATAAGCGAAAAAATAACAAAGGCAGCGGCAGGCAAAAAAGTATTCTTGCTAGTTTCTGGCGGTGTGGACTCCACCGTGGCATTTGTGCTTTTGAACAAGGTTTTGGGGCAGGAAAGGGTTTTGGGTTTGCACATAGACAACGGTTTGATGAGGCTAGACGAAAGCCAGCAGGTTATGAAATTTTTGCAAAAAGAGGGTATGAACAATTTGCAAATTTGCGATGCGGGAAAAGATTTTTTGCGTGAATTGCAAGGCATTTCCGAGCCGGAAAAAAAACGAAACATCATAGGCGAAACTTTTTTAAAAATTAAAGATAGCGAAATGGCAAGGCTCTCGCTAAACGCAAACGAATGGATAATGGCTCAAGGCACCATTTATCCCGATACCATAGAGAGCGGTGGCACAGAAAATGCAGATTCCATTAAAACGCACCACAACCGAGTGCAAGGCGTTTTGGATTTGCAAGAAAAAGGTTTACTTTTGGAACCTCTCGCGGATTTATATAAAGACGAGGTGCGAATTTTAGGCGAGGAACTCGGTATTCCAAAAGAACTCATTTGGCGGCATCCATTTCCTGGTCCTGGTCTTGGCGTTAGGCTTTTGTGCAGCGATGGAAAAGCCTCTGGAAAATCCGAGATTCCCGAACTGAAAAAAGCCATAGACGAACTTTCAATAAAAGCAAGGCTTTTGCCGATAAAAAGCGTTGGTGTTCAGGGCGATGCAAGGACTTATGCGCAGCCTTTGTTGATAGAGGGAGAACTTTCGTGGGAAACTTTGGAAAACATCAGCACTTCTTTGATTAACCGTTTCAAGGCTATAAACCGTTCTGTATGGTTGGTTGGTAGCGTTTCAGAAACCGCCTTTGAAACCGCAGAGCAATATTGCACAAAAGAGGCTCTCGATACGTTGAGGCTTTTTGATTCCATTTGCTTTAACTTTTTAATTGAAAATAATTTATACGATAAAATTTGGCAAATGCCGATTGTGCTTTTACCGCTTAGAATTGCTGGCAAACCCTGCATTGTTATGCGCCCTGTGAATAGTGCGGAGGCAATGACTGCGAACTTTGCGAAAATAGAGCAGAGTTTGTTGAGGGATTTGCTTTGGCCAAAATTGAAGGAAGTGGGTTTGGGTGCTTTGCTTTACGATGTTACGCACAAACCGCCTGCGACTATTGAGTGGGAGTGATTATTTAATTTATATAGTAAATGCTTTTGAATACTCAAAAAAATCAGCGGGTTTCATTATGGAATATTCTTTTGGAAAATGCTTTATGTTTCCGGTGATTAAAATTGCATTTGCTGCTTTATGCAAATCGTAAAATTTCCTGTCGCTTTCGTCTATCATTTCTATTGTGCTTTTCTCCGTTTCCATAGCAACGCCTTTCCTCAAAATTAGATTTATAATTACACTTATTTCCAGAGGCGTAATCTGTAACCTTGGATAACGCAATACACGATTATATTCATTCATAATTTCAGTATTATAATAAGGTTGCAACTTATTTATGCGAATCAGCGTTACTATTTCAGATGGATACCCTTTTGCAGAAATCTGAGATGACACCAATATGTTTGTATCTAAAACAACTTTAATTAATTGTTTTGTTTTATTTTTCTTTTTTGGCATTAATTCTTACTTCGGAGATTATATTGTTTATTTCTTTTATACCCATTTTTGAGTTTCCATTTTTTTTGGATCGCTCTTGCACATCCGACATAACTTTTGAAAATTCCATATCTAGAAGCACATCATTCAGCATTTCAAGACTTTTGTCGTCTATTTTTATTAAAATATGAGATACCTTGCCACTTCGTGTTAAAACTACTTTTTTCTGCTTTGAAGCAGCGGCCAAAGCCGCCTGAGGAGACTTAGAAAATTCCTGAACGGATAAAAATTGCATATTTGAACCTCTTTTAAGGTAAGATAGAAAATTTACAGACCGACCTTTAGGTGGAAGCCGCCTGAGACTATTGAGTGAGGGGTGATTTTTCTACATTATCCTTGTGAGAATCAAATATGCCAGCATATCAAGATCCAATTTTAGCGGAAGTTCGCAGGATACGGACTGAAATCGCAAAAGAAAACAACTACGATTTCCACTCTTATTGTAAAAAATTAAGAGCGTCAAAACCTAAAAGCCAACCGCATAGTAGCAATTTTAACCGATAGTGAAAATATCTAAAACATCTCAAATCATATAAGATGTTAATAGTAATATGGGAAAGACAGATTTCTAAAGTTCTTTCTTTTGTGGAATAATCACATAAAAGAATGAAATTTCAAAAATTTTTGGTAACTCTAAAACTAGTTCTTTTAGTCTTCGAAGTCGTCAAAATAGTTGTTATTCACTTTTTTTATATCATAAGACTGTTGTAAAGAAACTCCCAAATTGTAATCTATCATTAAGTTCGCTAATTCCTTTCCGTTTATAAAAATAATGTTTTTTCCACTTTTTTGGGCATCGGCTCTTTCTTCTTTAGCGGCAGGTGTAAAATCGGATGATGTTACAAATACTCCTTTATGTTTTCCTTTCAAGGCTCCAACAAATTTTTGAATTTCTGGTCCACCAACTTTTTTATTTTCGTCCCAAAGTTTTGCTTGAATATAAATTTCATCTAAACCTAATTTATCTTCCTTAATTATTCCGTCTATTCCCTTATCACCAGTTTGCCCTGTTACCTCTCCAATTCCATAACCCATTTTAGTCAATAAATCAACAACTAATTTTTCAAAAAGTTCAGGGGAAATCCCTCTAATTCTTTCTAATAAATCATCTACTAATTTATCTTTAATTTTTTGATATTCAGTATCTAAGATTTCTTCTGGTGATTCTTTAATATCAAAATCTTTTTCTAAATTTTCTTTTTTTGTTTTACTCTTTTTTTTATAATATTCAGAATAAGCAACCGAATTATCATATAAATCTTTTCTAGTTAATTGGTTTTTGTATTTTGCTATTATATCTAAGCCTTCTTTTGTAATTTGGCAGTAGCCTGTTTTTATTTTACCTGTTTCTGTTTTGATAGGCTCTACAAATTTTGCTATTTTTAAATGTGATATAGCCCATGAGCAATTATTATATGTAATAGATTTTCCACCTGGAAGTAATTTTCTTTTCTGCTTATCTAATCCAAAATGCTTACACATTGCTTCATAAATTTCTTTAGTTTTGTGTTCTTTCTTGTCTTTTAAAAACTTCAAAACTGGAAGCATAAATTCGTCATAGGTAGGGATTTCTTCTGCCATAATTATCCTAAGGTTAAGGTTAAACTTGAGAAAATATAGAAAATAAATTTTGATGTTTGAATACATAGTGAGCCTACCATATAGGCTTCGTTAAAATAAATTGCCCTAAATCTGCTGGCAAAATGTAACTATAATGAATTGCCTGTGGCTGTGAAAATCAGCCCTGTTTTTTCAACTAAACAAGCCATATATACCCCTTTTTTCTTGTGTCAGTTTAGTGTCAGCTGAACTACAAAAAGGGTTCTGGTTTAGGGTTTGGATTAACCCTATACAGTAGGAATGGTAAAAGTGGTTGAACCTAGTGGATAACGGGGTTCTTTGGTTAAAACCCAATAAGAATAAAGAGCGAGAAAGGAGACTCGAACCCCCGACCCTAACCTTGGCAAGGTTATGCTCTACCAACTGAGCTATTCTCGCGTGAGTTTGCTGTGTAAAGATAGAAATTTAAGCTGCCTTTGTCAAGGGTAACTTTTAAGATTCTTCGCTTTCTGCGGTTTCTGTTGTTGCTTTGCGCGTGGTTTTGCGTTTTGCTCCAACTATTTGCCCACCAAAACGCTTGTTAAAGCGGTCTATGCGGCCTGCGGTGTCGAGGTGGTGCATTTTTCCGGTCCAAAACGGGTGGGTATCAGACGTTATTTCTAGGGATATAACTTGATATT